>Ga0335080_10003345_pt1 | contig 16209 bp, 12 predicted proteins | sample Lox_Sample_34_FD_206720 | JGI IMG/M metagenome (GOLD analysis project Ga0335080, IMG submission 206720) | Soil microbial communities from Loxahatchee National Wildlife Refuge, Florida, United States - Lox_Sample_3.4 | ecosystem: Environmental > Terrestrial > Soil > Wetlands | place: USA...
CAATTCCCTTCACCGCATCCGCCAGCTTCAGATTCGCTCTTAACGCCTCTTCCCCGAATCGCGGATTTGTCCGTCTCCAATCCGTCTCGTCCAAATCCTCCGGCTTTTGGATCGCTCCCGTCAAAAACCCTCGCCCCAACGGGCTGTACGGCACAAACGTTGTCCCCAGTTCCCGGCACGTCTCCAGCACTCCGTTGGTCTCCACCTCCCTTGACCAGAGCGAGTATTCGCTCTGCAGCGCCGCAATCGGATGTACCCTATGCGCTTTCCGAATGGTCGCCGGCGAAGCTTCCGACAATCCCAACTGCTTCACCTTTCCTTCTTTCACCAGCTTCGCCATTGCCCCCACCGTATCTTCAATCGGTACTTTCGTGTCGATGCGGTGCTGGTAAAACAGATCGATCGTCTCAATTCCCAGCCGTCTCAGACTCCCTTCACACGCCTTCGCCACATTCTCCGGTGAACCGTCCAGCCCCATCCGTTGGCCATTCACGAAACGAAATCCGAACTTTGTTGCCACCACTAGCCGTTCCCGCTTCGTCTCTCGCAAGAACTTGCCCACTAATTCCTCATTCTTGTATGGGCCGTAAATCTCCGCCGTATCCAGAAAATTCCCGCCCAGCTCCACGTATCGGTGCAACACCTTCAGCGATTCGACGTCGTTCACCGGCCCGTAGGCAAACGACATCCCCATGCAGCCTAATCCCAGCGCCGATACCTTCGTTCCGTTCTTTCCCAATTCCCGCAATTCCATCCCGATCACCTCATTCAGTTTCACTTCCAGTTTCTAGGATGTCCCCCTGCGTTCGCCCGATACATGATAGAAGCATTGTGTCTTGGGAACTCGCATGATCAATCTAAAACTCACCATCGCCCTTGTTCTTCTTTGCGCTCTCGTCTGCGGCGCAACTTTTCTGTTCGCCCTTTACCGCCAGTTTGCGCTCGTGGAGGTCGCCTCGAGCCTCGTTACCATGATCGAAGTCTATCTCCTGAGTTCTTCGATCGGCGAGCTCATCGAGGGCAAGCGCGAAATCCAGGTTTTCCGCGCAGTCGCCCCCGTCGTCCTGGCGGCCTCGGTCGTGGCCTGCTTCCTGTTTGCCGGGTTTAGGAATCACTAGTCGGCCAGCGCATCGTAAGAGGTGGCGATTCCCCGAACCCCAAAAAACAGCTGTCATCCTGAGGAGCCTGCCGCGGCGGGCGACGGAGGATCTCAACCCCGGCGTCTTGGCACTACGGTCCGACTGTTTAGTGGCCGGCCTTCAGACCCGTGCTTTCATTCTTCGGACTCTTTTCTATCCAAATACTTGATAAGCATCACCTCATTGCCCTTTTCGCTGTAGAGTAAATCGTCCACCAGCTTTTGGCTCATCAGAATTCCGAAACCGCCGGGCCTTAACCCTCTCGCTTCTCGCTCCTCCATATGCCGGAACGGCTCTTCCGGCGGATTATCCAGCGCCGCATGCCGCAATTCTTCCAGAGAAAAGCCTTTCCCGGGATCTTTCACTTTGCACAAAATCATGCGCTTCGTACGCACATACGACACTTCCACGTGTTGTCTCGGATCGAATTTACCCCCGTGCTCTATGGCGTTTAACAGAATCTCCCGGAAAGCCGTCGCCACTTCCTCCGTTTCTGCGTCCGGCAAGTCCGAGGCCTCCCGGTAAAACTGAATCAGCCGGTTTGCTGTCGCTACCTCACAACGCACTGCCAGCCGCACCCAGTTCGGCGTCGCCGAAAGAATCTCGATCCCGTCATCCCAGTACGGCTCTTCCATCGCCGTTCGAATAATCTCTTCGAACTTCTCCGTGGAAAAAGGCTGTGCAAAATAACTGAACGCCCGCTCGCGAATCGCCGCCAGCACGTCGCCGGGAACGAACTCGTCGGTCAGAATGATCAGCCGGGTGTGTGGCCGCACTATGCGGAGCCGCCGTAGTAGCTGTACGTCTTCCTGGCCGGAAGTCCTCTCGCTAGTGATGATTAGATCAAAAGTCTGCCGCCTCGCGGATTCCAACGCCTCTTGGTTGTTTTTCACGATCGCAACGTCCCATTCGCGATGATCGAACAGGTTAGCAAGCAGTTGATTGATTTCTGCGCTCGAATCCACAAGCAGCGCTTTGTGCCGTGCCGCCGTCTCGTTGGGTTTTGGAGGAGCGGTTGCCATCAGGTCCTCCCGTGTCCGCACATTAAGCCGAAGCTAGGATGCAAAAAAAAGAGGGAGCACGCAAGAGGCGCTCCCTCACAGAGAATTGCACGTGAATGTCTAAGATCAGCCGCCGCACACCGTTTTGGGGTGTGCCGGGTGCCCACCCTCGGCTGGTGAGGGTGGGACTTGGGTTCTATCCCAGTTCGCTGGTCATCAGGAACAGCGGCTTCATCTCGAAGCTCTGATACACCGGCCGCAAACGCTCGATGCTGTAGTGTTCTTTCACGTTCACGACCTTCTTCGTCGACGTGACCGTGTCGATCGGCATGTTGTCGTAGCGCCCGTTCTTCAGCACCACTAGCCGTCCATGAATTCGGTTCAGAATCAGATCCAACGCCAGGTTTCCGTAGGCCATTGGCACCACCGAATCGATCGCGTCCGGATCGCCGCAGCGCACCAGGTATCCCAGCTTCTGGTTGATGCACTCAATTTTCTTCCCGCCATTGAATTTCGGCGAGAGCATCGTCAACTCTTCCGAGACCAGGTCCCCGATCCCTCCCAACTTCTTGTGGCCAAACGCGTCCGCGGCGGCATTCTGGAACACCATCTCGCCGCCCTCGAACATCGCCCCTTCCGACACCAGCACAATCGAATACCGGCTCGGATTCCGGTTCCGGTCATGCACCAGCAAATCTGTCAGCTGCTCAATATTGAATTTGTGCTCCGGAATCACGCACCGATTCGCTGCCCCCGCCATCGTCGGCAGCATCGCCGTGAAACCCGCGTACCGGCCGAATACTTCCAGCACCATGAACCGTTCGTGCGAGCCCGCCGACGTCCGCAGCGAATTCGTCATCTGAATGGTCCGCGTAATACACGTGCTGAAACCGATGCAGTAGTCCGTTCCCGGCACGTCGTTGTCCATCGTCTTGGGAATCGCCACCACCCGCATCCCTTCCTGGTATAGCCGCACGCCATAGCTCAGCGTGTCATCTCCGCCGATCGGAATCATGTAATCCACGCCTAGCCATGCCAGGTTTTTCAGTACCTCTGCCGTAAGGTCGTTCTTCTCTTCCTTGAACTGTTCTTTCAAATGGTCCGGCACGCTGTTCTTGCTGACTTTTCCCGGGTTCGTTCGCGACGAGTGCAGAAACGTGCCGCCGGTCCGTCCTGCGCGGTTCACCACGTCCTCCGTCAGCCGCTGGAAGTTATTCGAATTGTCGTGCTTCTCGTCGCGGATCATGTCTACAAGACCCGCCCAGCCGCGACGAAACCCGATCACTTCGTACCCTTCGCGGAGCGCGCGGAACGTTACCGCGCGAATCGCGGGATTGAGGCCCGGCACGTCCCCTCCCCCCGTCAGGATTCCAATCACACCCTTCTTCACATTGATATTTGCCATGTCGCTACACTCGCCTCTGTGTGGAGTTCCAAACAGACGATTATCCGACGACACACCCTTTTTCGGAAGTGATAACCAAACATCAAAATTTCCGAATTTTCCTATCGAAAAACCTGCTAAGACCGCACGCGCCCTTGGCGAATCGCGTTTAACTCCAATCCTGTCATTCCGAGGGAAGCGAGGGCCTCCACCCATCGCGCGCGTTCGCGCGATGAATCTCTCTTCGTTCTGCCTGGCCTAAATCGGACTCTTACAGTTCAATTCGCGTTCCCAACACTTCCAGGAACTTTGCCAGCCAAGCTGGGTGCGCCGGCCACGCCGGTCCCGTCACCAAATTCCCGTCCGCGACCGCCTCCGTCATCGGCACATCCACAAACGTCCCGCCTGCGCGCGTCACTTCCGGTGACACCGCCGGATAGCAGCTGCATTTCCGCCCTTCCAGCACCCCTGCCGCTGCCAACACCTGCGCGCCATGACACAGCGCCGCGATAGGCTTTTTCGTATCCGCGAAATGCCGCACAGTCTCCAGCACTCTCGGATTCAGCCGGATATACTCCGGCGCCCGCCCTCCCGGAATTACCAGCGCGTCGTAAGTTTCCGCCTTCACTTCTTCGAAATTCGCATTCAGCCCAAAATTGTGCCCCCGCTTCTCCGAGTACGTCTGATCTCCTTCAAAATCGTGGATCGCCGTCCGCACCACTTCTCCCGCTTTTTTCCCAGGGCATACCGCATCCACCTTATGCCCCACCATCAACAGCGCCTGGAACGGCACCATCACCTCGTAATCTTCAACGTAATCCCCAACCAGCATCAGAATCTTCTTACTCGGCATCGGTTTCCTCCAAATTCGGCCCACAGCATAACAAAAATGCCCGCGTCCTCATGTGAACGCGGGCGTTGCTTATCTTTAGTTGGTAGGGGCACGATACATCGTGCCCGCCTCTCGATGGATTTACACCAGATGCTGCTGTGTCGCCGCTGGATTTGTGCTTTCGTCGATCGTCAGCATGTCCGTGCGCATCTTGTCCCATTCGCGCAAGGTCAATCCGCGCTGCGCAAAGAATCGACGGATCTGCACTGAGTCCCAGCGCAGCACTTCTTCCATCAACGGCACCAGCACGCTCATGGCGTTGTCGCTCAGCACCGTTCTCCGTGCCACGCGCGTGATGAACTTCGCCTCCGACACGGCGATGGTCAGCCCGTCATACTGATTGACGTGCATCATCACCGGCAAGTCCGAACTGCCGTCGCCCATGTAGATGATCTGGTCGTGGCTGATCCCCAGCGACGCCCGCAGTTCCTCGAGCACCGTGATTTTTCCCCATCCGGCGGACGCCCGGATGATCGAATCCACTTCCCCGGTCTGCTCGTTGAAACGGAACCGCGTTCCGAAGATGTGGTCGGGCGGCACAATTCCCTCGAGCGCCGACTCGATAATCTCCTGCGGCCCCGCTGAAATCACATAAAACGAAAACTTGTATCCGTCCTTCAGATTTTCCAGCGAGCGCGCAAATAAGCCCACATCATGCTTCAGCCGGATACGCTTCCCGGTCGCTATCAGGTCTTCCCGCCGCACCTTCCGGAATCCCGGATCGTGCAGGATCAAATAGGAGAGTTCCGCTCCCTGCTGCACCAGGTTCAAATTCGCGAGGCCTTTCACCTTGTTATGGAAGTCGTGAAAGCCGATGAGCTCAGCCAATGCCACGCCCGAATCGTTGAAGCTGAGCGTCTGGTCGAAGTCGCTGGCCAAGAGATACTGCTTCGTAATCAAGAAATACTCCTCTTTCTGCCCTTTTTGGGGGCTTGAGCCGGCTGGATGGCTCACAACCTTCTCACGGATACACCTTAACTGCGTTCGGTGCTCGCGCCCCACGAATTATTCTGATGGTTGCTATGCGCGGAATCCGTGAATGTTTCGTTAGTTGCATATGAGATGCGCCGAAACGGTAAATGGTTCAATGAAAAGGACTTACTCAATACAAATACCCTTGAATCAGAGACTTACCCGTTGCAACAAACTGAAATTTTTGTGCGAAGAAAAAGCGATAAATATCAGCTGGGAGAGCCCGGCCGCACCCGCCAGCGTTCCCTTTCTTACCTCGGCGTTCTCTGCGCCTCTGCGTTATCTGTGGTTCGTCACTGGAAAAGTGAACCTACGCCGCGCGCTGCCCAACGGTTCTAGCGTTCCGCTGACTCATGGCGCTCTCTGTCCTCGACTGTATACGTCTTTCCATTCCTCAGATATAGCCGCTCCATCTCCACGCGGTTCAGCGGCCGCGCTCCACGCCTGCCGAACACCGCCAACTGATTTCCCGACTCGTCCACCGCGCGATCCCGGTCAATACCCTTTGAAACCGCCAGCGCAGGGCCCTTCGTCTTTCCCGTAGCAATCAACTTCGGCTTCGGCCGCGGGCTGAATCCCGAAAAATGAGCCGGATCGTCCCACGGGGACACGATTTGCAGCACTCTCATTCCATTCTTCCCATCCGCTACGAACGCAAACGCGCTCCCCGCCACCATCCCGATCTTCACGTCGTTCACATCGTTCATCTGCCCGTCCGCCGTGAACATCTGGTCCAGCTTCGGCGCTTCCGGCCGCTCCACATCCACAATCGCCAAGCCGTCTTTGCCCGCCGACACATACGCATACGTCCTCGCGATATAAACATTCCGCGCATCGCTGAACGGCACGAGCGCTCCACTCACCAATCGCGGGTGCGCCAAGTCCGTCACGTCTAGCACCTTCATCCCGTCGCGATCCACCGCAAACGCGTACCGGAACTGCACCGCAACCGCCCGCGGATCATTCAACTCCACGGTCGCCGTTACCTTTGGCGCCAGAGGATTATCCAAATCGACCACCACCAACAACTTGTCGGTCAGCACATACGCAAAGGTCCCAGCAATCGTGATTCGCCGCGCGCCGGTCAACTTTCCCTCCGGATTGAACGCCAGCGCTCGCTTCAAAAAGTTATTCGTCGGATCGCCGTCCAGCAGCGTTCCTACTCCGGGACTCGTCGCCTTTAAGTCCGGATTCCCCACAATGACCAATCCCTCTTCTTTGTCCGCCACATACAAGAACCCATACATCAGATGAATGGGCTGCTCTTCATTTTCCGGCACGCGCGCCCGCAGCGGATCAACTCCCAGCGTCGTCGGGGTTGCGACCGCCACCGCATTTTTCGTCGGCAAATAGAACTTCTGCCCCAACGGCGACACCGGCGCGGTGCTGACTCGCTCTGAAAATCCCTTGTTGTCCACATTCGCGATGTCGAAGATCCGCAGTCCGCCTTTGCCGGTTGCCGCGTACGCGTATTCTCCGCGCGCCTGAATATCCAGCACATTCCCCTCATGTCTCGCTACCGCCGATAACTGCCGGCCCCGCGCGGCGAACTGCGCAGAGTCTTTCGGATACGCGATCCGCTGCAAATCGCTTCCATAAATCGCTTCCGGTTCGTCGTGCTCCGCTACAGCGATCGCCTCAAATCCCTTCGCACCCGTGGCCACATACACGTATCGTCCCACGAAATTCATGAAATTCGTGCCCTGCAGCAGCAATTGCGCCATCCACGCGTTGTTATCGCCAGCCGCAGAAACATGGCAGTCGCTGCACTCCTTCGTCTCTTTCGCACGAACCGTATGCGGCACAAATGTCGAAAATGCCTGCCCCGAAAATCCTTCCGCGGAAATAGTCTGTTGCGTGTAGTACAGCCACTCCCGGTTCGCATTCTGTGAACTCACCAGCACTGCGCACGACGACCGCGCCGGCGCCACGCGGTGCCCCGTCACCGTGCCGTCGATTCCCAGGAAGTACGCATCATCCCGCAGCACCTGGAAGTTGTAGCTCGTGTAATTCCGCGTCGTCAGCCCTTCGTTGTGCAGCATCGGCCGCTTCGCATTCGCCGTCATCTGCAAATGGCATCCAAAGCAAGTCGGCGTCCAAGATGTGTGGCACGCGTAGCAAGTCATCGACGAATTCCCATGCGCGAGCCCTTCATCTCCGGCGGGAATCACCGTCAACTCTTGTCCGTCGCGCCCCATCAGCTTTGCCCGGAGCGATTTCATGCTGAAGTGCACATTCCCCGGCGTCACCGTATCCTTCGTCTGCACCACTTCCCATTCCGTCTTTTCCTCGGTCATCGACCTCTGGACCAACTGGTCTCCGCGCCACTCAAATCGCCGCAATCCCCATGGCGTGCGCAGCGTTTCCAAATGTCGCCCCCGCGGCTCGCCCGGTCTTAACGCCTCCGGCGCCGCAGGACCGCTGGTGATCAGTGTCGCTTTCTGCCGGATCGTTCCATGGCAGTCCACGCAATCAATCTCCACAGCCGCTCTTGGTTCCCCGTAAATTTTCCCCGTCCCGTGATTGTCCTGGGCAAAATGGCAATCCACGCATTGCATTCCTTTTTCCAGGTGAATGTCGGCCAGATGGACCGCCTTCTCGAACCGCTTGGGGTCCTCGAACGCGATCTCTCTTCCATCCTTGTCCAGCCAGTTCCCCTTCCGGTCGTGCTTGTACACGGCGCGAAATACCCACCCGTGTCCGTGAAAATCCGCAAACTGCGTGGTCTTTAACTTCGAGTTGAACTCCGCACTACCCGTCTGCTCCAGGAATTTCTCCTCGCCCCACAATCCGCGCGCTGCCGCTGCTTCTGGGTTCCGCATTCCCGACTGATACCGTTCTTCTTTCGTAGGATCGTGCTGCTCCGCCGGATACATCTTGTCGCCATCGATCTCGTTGTCCCACCACGTCAGTCCAAAATACGTCGTCACCATGTTTGTGCCCGGATGGATGTGGCATACCATGCATTGGCTTGACGGAATGGCCCTCGTGAACGCGTGCTTGATCGGATGTCCCGATTCGTTCTTCGCAATCGTTGGATCGGCGCTTGCGCTCAATCCGGAATGCCCGAATTGCGCGTACGGCCCCGCATGCGACGCGTCGTGGTCGTTCGCATAAATCACATGACAGGCCGAGCACCCGCTCGCTCGGTAATCTCCGGGATGATCGTTCGTCCCGGGCATCGACAGGATCGGATCGAGCAGCCGCGTCTTCTGCAGTCCCAGAAATACCGGGTCCGTACGTAACTCCGTCCCTAGCCCCCGATCGCTCAGTTTGTCGTCCGGTTTGCCTGGCTCCTCCAATCGGCCCGGATTCCCGATTTCCTCTTTCTTTTCCCCGCCGCGTTCGAACACCCGCAAAAGATTTCCCGGCTGCGACACTTCCCAGCGGTACAAGGGCGACAATTCCGGCATCACGCCTTTCGTACGCGTCTCGTCGGCCGTCGGCGCTGGCTCCGTCTTGACCGCTTGAGGCAGTCCCTCGCGGTCGTAGCTTTCCCCGAAACGCGTGTTCTTGTACGGAATTCCCCCATTGTTATAAAGCGCCGCGCCCCATAAAAAGCCCCCGTGCGTCATCATGCTCGTCGAAACCGCTCGCGTCTCCGTCGGATGGCACCCCGCGCTCCCGCAGGTTTGCGGCGCCACACGCAAATCCCCCGGATTTACAAACTGGATGAACTCCGCCGACTCTCTCAGCCATTCCGTATACGCCCGCTCCGGAATTGTCGACTGGTTTCGAAACGCCGCATCCCTCGGCTGCACGTGTGCCTTCGCTTTTGCCTCTTGGTACTCTGCTGACGTCGCTGGAACACCTGCTGCGACAGCACTACCCGAGTTTCCTCCGTGGCAATCCGTGCAACCCAAATGCACCCCGCCGGACGGATGCATTGTTGGCTCATCTGTGGCCGTATGGCACGTCACGCATCCCGCCGACTTCCTTTCTGCCTCCTCTTGCGACTGTCCGCGCAACCCGCTCTGCTCCTGAGCAAAAGCATTCGAATAAGACGACCGCTCGGCGCACAGCAGCAAAATCGCCGTGACGCTACAAAACAGGATCGTCAGCAATCGGCGATACCGACGACCCGCCCCGCGCCGCACTCTGCTGGAATTCCTTGCGTGCTCCACCTGTTCCGCCCTTTTCAAAAGGTAAACTTCGCCGATCCAAACACAGAAAACTGAGTCCGCCCCGTATAAATGTCCTGAAAACCTTCTCCCGGCTGCAGCAGCGACGCTCCACCCGTCAGCACCAGATTTTCCGAAAGCGATGGCCGGTACTGCACTCCCACTCCCACGTCTTCACCGATCGAATGTCGTATTCCCGCCTGAAACAGCGAGTTCTCAATCGGTTCCGTGCGCATGAATCGCAAATAGTTGAAGTTCGCAAATGCTCGCAGTTTCGGGGTCAAATCGAAATCCGCTCCTGCATTCACGATAAAAACTCCCGGGTTTACAAAATTTGCCTGCCCTTCTTCCTTGTTAGAACGCATATTCGGCAGCAAGCTTCCCTCCTGCGTCAGCGCCACTCCTGTTCCCGTCAGCCGGATTGCTTGCTGGTTCCAGAAGCTGAAAATCCCGCCCGCAAAATTGGGTAAGTCGACGATCGAGTCGAATCCCCGCGCGCGCCCGTCTCGCGGATTCGCATCCCCCGACGCGTAGAAAACGGACACGCGGTACCGGATCCAGTCGCGATCCAGGGACACTTCCGCCGCGGCCATCTGCGCATTCACGGTGACGCTACGGCCCGCTATCGGATTAAACGTGTCTTTCCCCGCCGCCTGGTAAAAAGCGTGCGTCAGGTTCAGTCGCCGGATGTGCCCGCTGCCCAGCCACCCGAAGTATCCAACTCGAATACCATGTGGTATTGGCCCAACACCCTGGTCAATCACCGTTCCAATCGGCGCCGGGCGCACCAGAAATCCGTTATCGTCGTAATGCACTCCGCCGTCATCTTTGTTGAACGCTCCCACGAATTCTGCCGTATATCCCGGAAAGAAAAAGTCCTGCAGGTACACGTTCGCGAGCACCACTTGCTGCCCGCGTAGCTCAAACGTATTCAGCCCGCTGTTGGTGTTCTTCTCCAGAAAATTGAAGTACGCCGCGTTGTACTCGATCCTGTCGCTCTTCGAATCCCCAAACACGCGCAGCCCAGGTTGTTCGTCCACGAATAAGAATCCCCGGAAGTCCGTGTTGAATTCCTGAATTCCTACCCGCGCCGAAACGAAATCGTAATTCGCGCTCAAATCGTGCAACTTGTATTCAAAGAACGCTTCCTGCAGCCCAATGTGATCGTCAAACCGCGTCGTTCCCTTCCGCACATCTGGGCTGACAATTCCCAACTCGCCCACACTCAGATAATTGAGGCTAACCTCCGGCGTGACCCGCACTCGCCAGTCCACTGGCTTAAACGACGTGTCCCCGTGAAACAAATCGAAGCTGAACCGGAAGGTCTGATCCAGAAACAGCTGGTTTCCATTGCCGAAAAAATCAGCAGTTCCCGGTCGTACCGCACTCACACCGCTGGGCACCGGCACCCGGCTCCCATCCAAAAATGTCTGCGCCGTCCCTGTAAAATTCAGAAACACCTGCTGCCCCAACACCTCCGGCCAGATCGGCTCGTCTCCCTTCCACCGATTGCGGTTGTACGGGTCATACCAGTGCGGCTTTACGTACACGACGTCACCCTGCGTCGCGTATCTTCGATAATTCGGCTGAGCCAGTTCCCACCGGTTCGGAGTTACGTTAAAAACATCCGCTGCCGGCGGCAGATAGTCTGGCGCCAACTCCACAATGTAGTCAGGATCGGCGTCCAGACGGTGCCGCAGCACTCGATAACTTCCACTCCCCGCTTCGCTAGCCGCGGGCAAGGGCGGTCCCAGCTCTGGTTGGCGGGGCAGCCGCGATTTCATAGTCGCCGCAATCTCGGCAGCCGCCAGAGAAATTTCGAATGTCAGCACCTCATTCGAATGCACCGCTGAGGCCGGAATCGTCAATGCCTGATAACCCGTCGCCTCTACCCGGATTTCGTATTCGGCAGGCGCCAATGGAAACAGCCGAAATACCCCATCGCCCGACGTAATCGCTCCGATTTCTTGCTGAGTTGCAGCGTTTCTCGCAACCACCCGCGCTCCGGGAAGTGGTTTCCCCTCTCGCCTTTCTCCCGCCTCTTTTCCCCGTATTACGCCATCGATCGCCGCGCTCGTAGCCGTCTGTTCACTCGGTATGCGCTTTGCCGGGCCCGCTTCTTTTGTGCTGGTGTAGGTGGAAGTGATTGGCGTTTGTGCTCGCTGCTCTCGAGCATCTGCGCAAATCGCCACCAAAAGGACAATGAACCCGGGAATGGCTTTCCGCAGCTGGCTCGGAGCGAAGAAGTACATGCGGCTCAGGGAATTATGGCGACTCGAAGTTCGCGCAGTCTCCGTCAACTACAACGGATTCAGACCGTCCTCGCAACTCTTTTGCGCGCACGGATGCCTTCTTCGTAAAGAGCGTTCCTCCTTACGCACCTGTGTCCAGATTGTTAATTGTTGCCTCCCCGCCTGCCGTGTCTACTGAAACAGCCGGTTCTTCAGCTTATGCCCCTGGCATTCCGAAAACAGATCTCCGCTAGACGCGCTCTTACCGAGCGCCGCAAGACACTCATTGTCAGCATGATCGTCGCTCTTGGACTAGCTCTCGCAATTGTCGTGCTCATGGTCGGCTGCGGCGGCGTCTCTCCCACCGTCGCTCCGCCTCCCCTCCCGACGCCGAACGCCGCTCCGCTTAGCATTTCCGACGTTCAGAATATCGTCCAAGTCGCCGCCGAGGCTTCTGATTCTCCCAGCATGGTGATCGCTGTGGTCGATCGCGGCGGCGCCGTTCTCGCCGTCTTCCGCAAGCCCTCCGCCCCCTCCTCCGCCACCGGAAATTTCGGCGCCACCGTCGACAGTAACGATCTCGCGGTCGCCCTCGCCCGCACCGCCGCCTATTTCAGCAACAACCAGGCCCCCCTCTCCTCCCGCACCGTCCGCTTTATCTCGGGCATCCATTTTCCGCCCGGCGTAACCAATACTTCCAACGCTGCGCTCTACGGCATCGAGAACACCAATCGCGGCTGTACTCTCTCCACCAATTTCCTTCCCGGCCAAGCCCTCCAACCTTCCCTCTCGCTGTCCGGCGGCACCGGACTCGGTATCATCACCGGCAAAGCCGACCTCAACGACAGCGATCCCCATGCCGTCAATCCCGGCGGCGTTCCGATTTTTCGCAATGGAGTTGTCGTGGGCGGTGTAGGGGTCACCGGCGTCGCTCCAGATCTTGCCGAATATGCTGCATTCAAAGCAGCTACTTCGAACGGTTTCGGCCCCACCCCCGCCCCACCCGGCGTCGTCGTTATCAATGGCATCTCTCTTCCGTTTGTGAACCAAACAACCGCTCCCTCTGGAACAAATCCTGGCAGTTTCACGGGCACTTTCTTTCAAGGCCCATCGCCTAGTGCGGGTCAGCCTGCTGAAGGCGATCTCGTCTCGCCAGTGGCCGGTCCTATTGGCGGACTCACCTCCTCCGACGTTCAGCAAATTCTCACGAATGCCGAGCACACCGCCAACCAAACACGCGCCGCGATTCGTCTTCCTCTTGGCTCGCGCGCGCGCATGGTCATTGCCGTCGCCGATCTCGACGGCACCATCATCGGCCTGCGTCGCATGAGCGATTCCACGGTTTTCAGCGTCGACGTCGCCGTCACCAAAGCGCGCAACATGGTGTACTTCAACAGCTCTTCCCGCACTGCCGCTGACCTCACCCAGGTGCCCTCGGGCACCGCCGTCACCAGTCGCACGATCGGCTTCGGCGCGCAGCCGTTCTTCCCTCCCGGCATCGACGGCTCCTCCGCCGGCCCGTTCTTTAATCTCTATCAACAAGACCTGGCGAATCCATGCACGCAGGGTTTCCAGAGCGGCCCGCCCGACTCGAACAAAAGTGGAATTATTTTTTTTCCAGGTAGTGTCGGTCTCTATCGCAACGGCGTCTTAGTGGGCGGACTCGGTGTCTCCGGCGACGGCGTCGATCAGGACGACTTCGTCACCAACGGCGGTTCGGTGGGTTTCGAATCTCCTACTGAGATCCGTGCCGACCAACTCTCAATCCAGAACGTCCGCCTGCCCTATCTCAAATTTCCCGCCAACCCGACTTTGTAGGATAGGCTTTAGCCTGTGACGTTGTAGCGCAGGGCGAGTCCGCGAGCCCTGCGGCTTTGTTGTGGCGGGTCTTCAGACCCGCGCCTTCCGCCGCATCTTGCCTCGGACCACCGAAAAACCTTATCACCGCATCGCCTTCTTCTTCGCCCTCTTCGACAGCCTCGTCACCGCCCGCGCATATTCTGCCAAGGTCGTCGGATTCGGCTCACTATACACGAACTGCCCTTCCTTGCGGCAGCGAATGAGGCCCGCGTCGTGCAAAATCTTCAAATGGTGTGAAACTGTCGCCGGCGTCACGTCTCGCATCGACACCAGCTGCCCGCAATTCATCTCTCCCGCTGAACTGATGGCCTCGAAGATCCGCAGCCGCGTCTCGTCACCCAGCGCCTTCGAGATTTGCTCGATCCGCTCGCGTTTCATACCCGCAGTCTATCCGACACTCGCTTGCGCCGCCAGTGTTTAGGCCTTTTAACAAAGTCCTGTGTAACCGAATATTTAGATATTCATCGAAGTATCGAAGTTGACAGGCAAAAGCCCTAATTTGTGGAGGTTCTTATGAAAAGACTCGAAGGAAAGGTCGCCGTCGTTACCGGCGGCAGCAGCGGCATTGGCTTGGCCACCGCCAAGCGTCTTCTCGACGAAGGCGCCAAGGTCGCCATTTCTGGCAGAAGCAAACCAACTCTGGATGAGGCCACCCGCACCCTCGGCAAAGACGCGCTCGTCGTCAAGGCCGATACCGCTCAACTCTCCGAAACCGAGCGTTTGCTCAAGGCAGTGAGCGAGCACTTCGGCAAGATCGATATCCTCTTCATTAACGCGGGGGTCGCCAAGTTCGCTCCTCTTACCGATACTCCCGAAGCGCTCTTCGATGAGCAATTCGACATCAATATCCGCGGCGCCTACTTCGCCGTTCAGAAGGCAGTGCCCTACCTGAACGATGGCGCTTCTATCATTCTCAACACCAGCGTTGCTGGCAGCATCGGCCAGCCGAACACCAGCGCGTATTCCGCCACCAAGGCAGCCTTGCGTTCGCTGGCTCGCACCGCCGCCGCCGAGCTTGCCCCGCGCAATATCCGCGTCAACGCCGTCGCGCCCGGCCCGATCGTCACACCGATCTTCGGCCGCACTGGCCTGCCGCAAGAGGCTATCGACAACTTTGCCAAAGAGGTGGTACAGAAAGTTCCGTTGAAGCGCTTCGGCCAGCCTGAAGAAGTCGCCGGCGCTGTCGCGTTCCTGGCGTCGCCCGACGCTTCTTATATCACAGGTGTCGAACTCAACGTCGACGGCGGGCTCGGCCAGTTGTAAGCCCAGCGCATTTGCCGGGAGAAGGGCGGAACCTGTCACTCCGCCCTTTTTACTTCGGAGCCGAGGGATTCGCCGAACTCGCCACATCCAAATCCAGGAACCACCTCTTCGAAGTGTCGACCGCCGCGTAACACGACTTGTCTTTTGCGTATCCCGCGCATCTCTTCGCCACGTTCTCCCGCGGTGAACGGGAAATCTGCCAGACTGCCGCGTACCCTACTCCACTTGCTCGTGGCGCCGGCACTTCGTTCGGATTGACGCAGCCGGGCGACGGCGGACACGCATCGTTAAACACCCAATACGCCGCCTCGCTTGCTGCGAGGTTCGCCCGAATATCGTCTGCACTGATGATCTTCGCGCCACCGCCTTCGTTGACGACAATCCCCGAACAGTAGAACCCCGGTCGGTAGTGCTCACGCTCTAATCCTTCGGCCCACGCCCGAAAGTATGCATGTCCGGCATCGTTAAACCGGCCGCCCTCTTCCACGTCCAGGAAAATCGTCCACTCTCCCGCGAATCCTTCCTTCCGCGCCCTCTCCGCCGCCTTCTTGGCGTCGGCTTCTCCTGCTGCTTTTCCCGCCGCGGCAGTCTTCAACGAACTCCCCGGCCGCCCCGCATATAACAACGCAAATCCAAATCCCTGCTTGACCAGTACTTCGCGCTTTCCGGTCCAGCCGTTGGTCTGTCCTCCCGGCGGCGGGCTCAACCAGTAACCCGCAAACGCAAACTGCTTTCGCAGCACTGCCATGACCGCATCTCCCGGATAGTCATTCCGGTCAAATCCGAGATACGATCCGCTGTCCTTCCGTAGTTGTTCGCGGGATTTTCCAGCGAAACTGAGGACCAGCCCCGCGCTCAGCGCAATCCTGAAGAGAATTTTTTGCCAAACCATGCGCCAACTGTACAACAAATTCCCGGTGCTCGAATCACGCATCCATATACTGTGCCGCGCCATTTCCGAACGACCAATTTTCCCACGCCACTTCAACAAGGTTAATCAGCAGGTCTTCTTTCCGGAGTCCTGGATTTTCAGCCAGAAGCTCGGCCATCCTTTTGTATAGTTGGCGCTTCTGCTGAGGCTTGCGCCCAACACTCATGGTGATCTGCACGAACACCACGCGATCGCTGCGCTTCACGTCCAGATACCGCGGATCGTAGATCAACGCACCCGGCGCGTGCTCCCTCACCACCTGAAAATGATCGTCTGCCGGTATCCCAATCGTCTCCACCAGAGCGCGATGCACTCCATCCGCGATCGCTTTCCGGTACTCCGCCGTCCGCCCCTCCAACAGATCAATCCTCACTAGCGGCATGTTACCCTCCCGCCGGTTCGATGCGCACACCTC
>Ga0335080_10003346_pt1 | contig 16208 bp, 14 predicted proteins | sample Lox_Sample_34_FD_206720 | JGI IMG/M metagenome (GOLD analysis project Ga0335080, IMG submission 206720) | Soil microbial communities from Loxahatchee National Wildlife Refuge, Florida, United States - Lox_Sample_3.4 | ecosystem: Environmental > Terrestrial > Soil > Wetlands | place: USA...
CAGCCGCTGCGAAACGGCGACCCGCGCATCCTGATACCCAAATCCGCCGCTGGTGGTGGGCAGCGCCGGAAGTCCCGGGATCGGAGGAAGCTTCAGCCCGATTTCCTGGTAGCTGATATTCTCGAAGGCCTGCGTGGCTGTGGCCGAGATTTGCGGCAGCAGCGCCGATAACGCCCGCAGCCGTTCAGCACGGACATCGCTCGCGGCATGTTCCGACTCAACCAGGCCCAGGTTGTAGCGCAACCCATGCGCGATGGCGTCTTGCAAGGAGAGCCTGAGTATGGTTCCCGTGGATTTGGCAGGCACGCTCCCCAGGTACGGATTCTGGCGCTGTGTGGCCTGAGCGCTTGGGGTAGTCGTTCCCTCAGCCGGGCTGATTGGTTTCGGAGTAGCGATCGAGTAGCCGGCAGCGTTGGATGATCCGCTTTGCGCAGACGCCCCCAGGGCGCCCGCAGCGAGTAATGCTATCGAAATAATTGGTTGCTTCGTCGCCATTTTCGTCCGGCCCTTTCGATCGGTTTCACGCACTGTTGTGCATCGCGAGCGCCATTCGGGATCCGCTGAAAGAGAAGCTGTTAGTCGAAAAGGCGGTGCCGCCGCCTCAGCAAAATGCCGACACATCGGCATCGCTCTTCGGGCGAGGGCGGATGCCGATGCGGCATCGCCAAATGAGAGTTTGCTGACGCCTCGTCATTTTGCCGGGCACGCAGCGCCGCGCCCGCCCGTCACTTGTTTCGCTTCAACGGATTATGAATGGCGTCCGCGGTGCACCTGCGGACGTTGAAAGGAAGGACCGAACATATGAACACGCAATCAATGGGACTCGCGGTAGTCACCGGCGCCTCCTCAGGCATCGGGGCGGTTTACGCCGACCGGCTCGCGCGCCGTGGATACGACTTGCTTCTGGTCGCCCGAAACACCAGGCGCATGGACAAGCTGGCGGCGAGACTTGCCGCGGAGACGGGCCGCAAGATCGAAGTCACCACCGCCGATCTGACCAATCGCAGCGATGTTACCAGGCTGGAGCAGATCCTTCGCGAGGACCCCCGAGTCACCCTGCTGGTGAACAACGCGGGTCTGGGCGCTACTGCGCCGTTAGTGAACTCGGACGTCGCAGACATGAGCCGGATGATCGCGCTCAACGTGGAGGCGTTGACACGGCTGACATACGCAGTAGTGCCCGCGTTGGTGAAGCGCGGCGCCGGGGCGATCGTCAATATCGGTTCCGTCGTCGCGGTTGCCCCCGAGCGTCTCAATGGCGTGTACGGCGGCACGAAAGCCTATGTGCTCGCTTTCAGCCAGTCGTTGCGGCATGAGCTGGCCAATACAGGAGTCCAGGTTCAGGTCGTGCTGCCAGGGGCGACAAGGACGAATTTCTGGGACGCCGCCGGCAGACCGGTCGAAGATCTGCCGCAGGAGATCGTGATGAGCGCCGAGGATATGGTGGATGCGGCTCTCGCGGGGCTCGATCAAGGCGAGTTCGTGACCATCCCCGCGCTTCCGGATGCGGGGCAGTGGGAATCCTATGAGGCCGCGCGCCAGGCTTTGATGCCTAACCTGTCTCGCGCGGAACCGGCCGGCAGGTATGGCGTGGTTCGGGCCGCGGGTTGAGACCATGCTGAAGATCGAGAAACAGTCCGACGGATGCGTCACGCGGCTGCTGCTTAGCGGCCGCATTCAGTCGGATCGCATCGCCTGTATTCGATCGGCAATGAACGACGGCTGCGCGCGCCAAATCCTGGACCTGAGCGAGGTCACCGTGGTGGATGTCGAGGTGGTTCACTTCCTGAGTGGCTGCGAAAAGGAGGGCATTGAATTGGCGGAATGCCCACGCTACGTGCGCGAGTGGATTCTTCGCGAACGTGCCGAGGCAGAGCAGACGGTATAATTCGGCAAGGCCGGAAGCGGCGCGCTCGGAGGCTGGCCGGCTCGCCGGATTTACCTATGGGTACGAGTGAAGGACAAAGCCGGACTGCGGTGGAGCTTCGTGCTTTCATCGATGGGATTCCAGCGCTTGCCTGGTCCGCGCTGCCGGATGGCTCGCTGGAGTTCTTCAATCAACCATTCTGCGATTACACCGGCCTCTCGTCAGATCGGTTGTATGGCTCGCAGTGGAAATCGGCCGTCCATCCGGAAGACACCCAACCGCTCGAGACCTGGTGGGAGCACCTCACGCAATCCGGGGAGGCCGGCACGACCGAAATCCGCCTCCGCCGCTCAAACGGAGAGTACCGCTGGTTCCAGATCGCGGCCGCGCCGGTCCACGACGACCAGGGCAACCTCGTCTGCTGGTACGGGATCGATACCGACATTCACGATCGCAGGTGCGCGGAACAAAAGGTCCGGCAAGATGAGGGGGACCTGCGCACGATCACCGATGCCATCCGCCAGTCCATCGTGGTCCTGGCGCCGGATGGCACGACCCTCTATGCCAACCGGGTGGCACTGGAACGGACGGGGCTGACTGTCGGCGAGGTAAACGATAGAGGCTTTTTTACGCGGGCGTTTCATCCTGACGATGTAGACCGGGCAGGCGAAGAGCGTAGGGTGGGGCTGTTGGAGGGGCTTCCATTCGAGCTGGAAATGCGCATCCTCTTCAAGGGCGGGCAGTATCGCTGGCAGCTCATTCAATACGACCCGCTGAAAGACGAACGCGGCCGGATCATCCGCTGGTACGTTACGGCAACCGACATCGACGACCAGAAGAGGACGGAGGAGCGGCTCCGCAACGAGAACCTCGTTCTGCGAGAGGAAATCGATCGCTCCTCGATGTTCGAGGAAATTGTCGGCTCCTCGCGACCCATGCGCCAGGTGGTGAAGGAAGTGGAAAAAGTGGCGCCATCGGATTCGACAGTCCTCATCCTGGGCGAAACCGGAACCGGTAAGGAACTCATTGCGCGTGCACTGCACCGCAGGTCGAAGCGCGCCACCCGGGCGTTCGTACGGGTCAACTGCGCGGCGATTCCGCAGTCGCTGATTGCTTCCGAGCTTTTCGGGCACGAGAAGGGGGCCTTCACCGGAGCACTGCAACGGCGTGTGGGGAGATTTGAAGCCGCCGATGGCGGCACGATCTTCCTGGACGAAATCGGGGAACTCCCCATGGAAACGCAAATCTCCCTGCTGCGAGTGCTCCAGGAGCGCGAATTCGAGCGGGTGGGGAGCAATCATCCAATCCAGGTGGACGTCAGGCTGATCGCGGCAACCAATCGGGACCTGCCGTCCGCCGCGGCACAAGGAACTTTCCGCCAGGATCTTTTCTATCGGCTGAATGTTTTTCCGATTTCGGTTCCACCGCTGCGCGAGCGGGCGGAAGACATTCCGCTGCTTGTGGAATACTTCGTCGCGCGATTCGCCAAGGGTCTGGGCAAGAACATCCGCAAGATCGGCGCGGACACGCTGGAGCAGCTAAGAGCCTATTCCTGGCCGGGAAATATCCGCGAATTGCAGAACGTCGTCGAGCGCGCAGTCGTGCTCTGCGAAGGCGACACGTTCGAAGTGGATGCGAGCTGGCTGAAACGCGATGCGGGCGGCCCTGCGCGGCCGCACCAGGGCCTCGCCACGCTGGCAGATCGTGAAGTCGAAATGATCGAAGCGGCTCTCGCCGAAAGCCATGGGCGGATATCCGGACCTTCCGGCGCGGCGGCGAAGCTCGGCATTCCCCGTCAGACGCTCGAATCGAAGATCAGGCGGCTGGGCCTCGATAAGTACGGGCAAAAGCGTCCGCCCGCCAAATAGCCTCACGCGCGCCGCCTCCTGCTCATTTTTCGTCATTTTGCCGAACCTGCGGCACGATTCCGGTGTTCACTTGGTTTCCTTTCGGCGGTTTCCGGATGGAGCGCCGGCTGCACATTAGCTTGCGACAGTGTTCAACGAAAAGGAGAACGACAATGTCACGAGCAGAACTCCACTTCCATCAGACAACCACGTCGACGCCCGAGCAGTATATCGCCGGGCTTACCGACTTCGGGCCAGGCCGTTCGAAGCTGTTTGGCAACAGCGCTGACGAGTACCTGAAGGTGCATCACCTCGGCCGTGCGGAGGCCGATGTCACCGAAGGCTCGGGCGGCATCTGGGAGCGGCTGCACTACGAGCGATAAGGTCGAGGCCGTCACCTCCAACGAAGGCAGCGGGTGAGTTCGGGCTTCGCACTCAACACTCTATTGCGCAGTTTGTCTGCTCTCGTTCCTTCCCGAACCGCTCTTCTACGAGAACCAGTATATTGCTGCTTTCCTGCGTTGTCCGGATTTCGACCCCGATCGCAAAATGCAGTGTGTCGTTGAGCGAATTTCGGAAGAAATCTCGTTCCGCAAGAGGAGAGCCTGACCATGGGAGCTGAGGCCCTTGGCGCAGGTGCGATTTTTGCTGGCGCCGCAACCACCGAAGCCGAGGCTGGCGCCACCATTCGGCCCGGCAGGCTGGCTTATTGCCGGCGCCGCCATCGTGGCTACCGGAATAGGTGTCGGCATCTGGGCTGCCGTCCACATTCGGTAAAGGATGAACTGGACAAGGTAGGGCCGCTGAAAGGGCTGACGCCCGACGAGATCGCGAAAAAGTTGGCGGAACAGGGGTTTAGTTTCGCCCATACCGGGAGATAACGGCGGTGACATCTACATAAAAAACCTTCCAGATGGCAGATCTGTTCGCATTCGTGTGGATCCCGAGGTTATAAGGAACTCCGGCGTGTGCGGCTCAACGGCAACCTGCGCGGTAGCGGGACAGCATACGACAATCTCGCACATGCACTCGAATCCAAGCTCGCCAAATCCTGACGCCTTTCCCGCGAGGGCGCCGCGGGTGCCCTTCGTTTCGCGCAGTGTACACTGACTAGATCACCACCGGACGGATCTCTCCTCAGTGGGAACCACTGCGACAAGTTCTCGCCGTTGCCGCTTTGCCGTGACTTACAGCTCGCGCAGGCTTTGATCGGGCCTTCGATCCAGACCTCAGGACGTGAGGCTCGCCCGACTTCGAATATAAGCACGTACAATCACTGCCAATCTGCCTTACCTCCGCTCTGATTCGTCAGGACGATCGCACCGCAGACCACAAGACTTCGGTAAGCGCGCCCAGAATAATGGAGCCAAAAGTAAGCGAAGAGCAAGAACGTTTGTCGTCGCTGCAATTGTCAGCCCCCCGATATTCACCTTTGATCAATGAGACAAGGGGCTTATCCGATGAAGATTTCCGGTACGTCATCAGTTTCCAGTAGCGGATATGAATGACGCTTCAGTCAGTATCACGAATTGACTCCAGTGCCCCGCCGGAAGCAACCACACAGGGGATAAGAATCAGGACTTCGCGCGCCCAGTTTTCTGTTCGATTGCGCGAAGAGAGAAGGTGTTGCGAGCGGCTCGGGCGGCGGTTCCAGGCATTTGGCAGGCCCACGACAGGCCCACGCCCCTGCTTTTCCTCTGTGCCAAAACTGTGTCCGAACCCGATCCGTTCCGTCCGACGAACTTGCTCGTTAAGCGAAAGCAGATTCCCCGGATTGTAGTAACCACTAGGAATTCGCGAAAGCCGATAGACCGCCAGGAACCGATTTCGCTCCCTTGGGCGCATCCGAGCCCCTTCCAACGAGTCTTTTATTCTCCACACTTCTATGTGGGGAATCTGCTTTTCGCTCAAAGCTAACCCCAGCGACTCCAATGCACAGAGTTTTGACACGGTTTTGACACGGTCGAACCCCGATGAGCATGATCGTCAAACCCGTGAGGTTGCGGTAGCGCGACACGTCCGTGCGGGACTTGCGAATTTTCTGGGGTAGCGGAGTGTTCGTACGTTGCGCCGTCGCTATGAAGAACTGTTCGGTTACGGACCCAAAAGACTCGAACGCATACTTCGGTTCCAGCGTTTTTTGACATCGGTACGGTCTGCGCCCTTTTTTGAGACAGCCTGGAGTTTTGACACCTACCGCGACAACAGTCCATATTTACTTGATCGCGCCCTCCGCGGTCAGCCATCGGATGATTTGGCCTTCGGCCGAACTTTCACACACGACGTTGTCACCGTCAGCGGTGACGTACGCATCCACTACGTCACCGGAGGAAGCGGCCCGGCGCTCGTGTTGCTGCACGGGTTTCCGCAGCGCTGGCGGGAGTGGCGTTTGATCATGCCGCGGCTCGCCGACGCGGGCTACACCGTGCTTGCTCCGGATCTGCGCGGTTTCGGCGCTCGACTGTTCGCTGAAGATCTGACGGGCGCCGTAGCCGAACGTAGCGGTCATTGGATTCCAGAAGAACGCCCTGCATGGCTGGCCGATCAAATTATCCAGTTTCTTGGGCAAAAGACTTCGAGCGAAGCGGCGCGCTATCAACTGTCACATCAGTCATGACAACACCGATCTTGATATTTGTCGCGACATTCGCGCTCATGTTCTACATTCTGGGCGCCACCTTCATGGAAGGCTTTGTAAACTACCGTACCTGGCGTCTGATTGGCGCCGCTGAATTTCCGGCTTTCCACCGCAGCGTTGGTCGGAAGGTAGTGCCATTCGTGGCCTTGCCCGTTATCTTTAGCCTGTTGACGAATGTCGTCCTATTGCGATACCGCCCTGGCGGGATTCCGACGTGGTGCTTATTGTGCACTTTGATGCTAACCCTCTTCGCCATGGGAATTTCGATCGCGTTCCAGATCCCAATCCAGCTCGATCTCGACCGCAAGGGTTTGTCACAGCCGCGCATCAGCCGACTCATCTCGGTCGAATGGCTGCGGGCAGCCGCTCACATCGCTAATGCCGCCCTCTTTCTCTGGATGATGACCGTCTATATGAAGGGAGCACGATAAATCCAGCAGGAGAAGTAGCGGTGAACGTACTGATCTTCGGAGCGACGGGTGGAACTGGTCGTGAACTGGTGAAACAAGCTGAGAGGCTCGGCCACGAGGTCACCGCCTTTGTTCGGGATCCTACCAAACTCGAGAATACTTCAGAAAATTGCAGGGTCTATAAGGGCAACGTCGCGGATCGAGCATCAGTAGAACGAGCAACGGCCTCGCAGGACGCTGCCATCTCGGCCCTTGGATCGGGAACGCTCCGAAGAAGGAGCGAGGAACTCGCCTTGGGAAAACACAATATTCTCGTGGCGCTTGAGTACTCATGCGTGAAGCGGTTTATCTACTTATCCGCCGATACCGTGCCCGAAGCTCGCAGGGATCTCAATCCGCTGAGACGGCTAATAATTTCGACTCTTCTCCGCAATACCGCTGCTGATCACGAACTCGACGAGGCGGTGGTCAGACAGAGCCGCCTGGAATGGATCATCGTCCGGCCGCCACTGCTCACGAATTCCCCGCACACGGGTCGCTATCGATTCGGCGAGGGCGTCGAACCGAAGTCCCTGTTTCCGAAGATCTCGCGGGCGGATCTTGCGGACTTCATGCTCAAACAATTGGCTGATGACACTTTCGTGCGAAGAGCTCCCACTGTTATGTATTAGCGGCAGCCGGTCGCTGGAGTCCGGGACGAATGCCGTTCGCGAACTGGGACACGAAATCGGAGGGCACCGCCGTTCGCCGGGTGCGCCCTTCGAGGTCTTTTTCGAAGGTGAGTTCTTTGGGCGCAAGTCGGGAAACATCTGTGCGGGCGCTTGAATCCGGTGTGGTATTTCGTTCTCCCCGTGCCTTCATCCGCAATACTCGACAACGCATCGTTGTTGAAAGGTCCTGAGGGTCAGCCGACCCCAACCCCATGCAGTTCCTCACGCGCGATTTGGGTCCAACTCGATTCGTTGGGACGGTCCCCCCCGGCTGAAGAGTGGAAGAACTCTCGTTGAGCAACTGCATCGTGGGCCGACAGGAGATCTTTCGGGCCACCTGCAGCCCGCGTCTATCCGCAGCGAACGGCTTGTATCTCCGAAGCGGACAGGCGGAAGAAAGAGAGTAGGCCACTCTCCCCACTATTAGGATACCGCGCACCCGGGGGCTTGCGGCAAGACCGGGGTGATGCCGCATAATCGCCTGCGTAAGCCAGAACCTCCGCCCGGGATCTCGGGCGAGACGCGATCAGAGAAACACAAAGGAGCGATTGTATGGATTGCTACGTGTCGGATTTCCAGGAGGTCGACCAAACGCAACTCGCGGCAGTTGGCGGCAAGGGCGCGCATCTGGGGGAGCTCTCGCGGATCGACGGGCTCCGCGTGCCACCCGGCTTTTGCGTGAAGACGAACGCCTTCCAGCGGATCATGGCGGAAGCGCCGTCGATCGACGATCCACTCAATGAACTGTCGCGCCTGAAGCCGGACGACCGGGAGAAGATCCGCGGTATCACTGCGGAGATTCGCCGGACCCTCGAAGGGATCGCCATCCCCGACGATCTAGCGGCTGCGATTACCCGCCCCCTCGCCCGGCTTGGCGGACAAGCCGCCTACGCCGTCCGGTCCAGTGCGACGGCGGAGGACTTGCCGACGGCCTCCTTCGCTGGTCAGCAGGACACGTACCTGAACGTCGTCGGACCGGCGGCGATTCTCCAGCACGTCAGCCGGTGCTGGGCCTCGCTCTTCACCGAACGGGCTGTAACTTACCGCCTGCGAAACGGCTTGGACCACTCGAAGGTCCACATGGCCGTGGTCGTGCAGCTGATGGTTTTCCCGCAGGCGTCCGGCGTCCTTTTCACAGCCGATCCCGTTACCGGCAACCGGAAAGTGGCCTCCGTGGAAGCCGGCTTCGGCCTCGGCGAGGCCCTAGTCTCCGGGTTGGTGAACGCGGACGTCTATAAGGTGCGGGAAGACGAGGTCATCGCCAGGTTGATTGCCGCCAAACCGCTTGCCGTCCACGCCTCAGCGGCAGGCGGAACGCAAGAACAGGCGATCGAACCGGAGCGGCAGGAGCAGCGGGTGCTGACCGATGCGCAGGTCTTGCGGCTCGCCCAGCTGGGTCGGAGGATCGAAGCGCACTTCGGCTGCCCCCAGGACATCGAATGGTGCCTGGCTGCCGATGAGTTTCAGTTCGTCCAGAGCCGGCCCATCACTACGCTTTTCCCCATCCCCGTGGCCGGTGACGCAGAGAACCATGTCTACGTCTCCGTCGGTCATCAGCAGATGATGACCGACGCCATGAAGCCCCTGGGGCTTTCGCTGTTTCAGTTGACCGCAGGCCGACCCATGTACGAGGCCGGCGGCAGACTGTTCGTCGACGTGACCCGCGGCCTGGCTTCGCCGGCGAGCCGTGCAGGCCTCCTGCAAGTCCTGGGGAAGGGCGATCCGCTGATCGGGGACGCGCTCGAGACGATCCTCGAACGCGGTGGCTTCATCCCCTCGCTCGCAGATGAGGGGCCCGCCACTACGCCTTCCGCCGGCGCGCCGGCCGCGATCGAGACCGATCCGGCGATCGTCACCGAGCTGATCGGGCGCTCCCAGGCATCCATCGCCGCCTTGAAGCGCGACATTCAGACGAAGTCCGGACCGGCGTTGCTCGACTTCATCCTGGCGGACATTCGGGAGCTGAGGCGGATCCTGTTCGATCCGCAGAGCCATCAGGTGTTCATGACAGCGATGGAGGCCACCTGGTGGCTCAACGAGCACCTGCAGGCGTGGCTGGGAGAGAAGAACGCGGCCGACACGCTCACACAGTCCGTCCCAAACAACGTGACGTCGGAGATGGGGCTGTCGCTTCTGGACGTCGCAGACGTGATCCGCCCGCATCCGGAGGTGGTGGCTTTTCTGCAGCGCGTCAACGACGACCGCTTCCTGGACGAGCTGCCCAGGCTCGCGGGCGGGCAGGCAGCGCGAGACGCCATCCGAGCGTGGCTCGACAAGTACGGCATGCGCTGCGCCGGTGAGATCGACATCACCAGGCCGCGTTGGGCCGAACGCCCCTCTACGCTGGTACCGCTGATCCTTGGCAACATCAGGAACTTCGAGCCGGGCGCCGGCAAGGAGCGCTTCGAGCAAGGGCGGCACGAGGCATGCGTCAAGGAACAGGAACTGCTGGAGCGCCTGCAGGCCCTGCCGGACGGCGAACGGAAGGCCGAAGAGGTCAAGCAGATGATCGACCGCGTCCGAACCTTTATCGGGTACCGTGAGTATCCGAAGTACGGCATAGTCAGCCGCTATTTCGTTTACAAACAGGCCTTGTTGGAAGAAGCCGCGCGCCTCGTCGAAGCCCACTTGATTCGTACCAAGGAAGACATTTTCTATCTCACGCTCCAGGAGCTCCACGATGTCGCGCGCACGAACCAGGCGGATCACCAACTCATCCGCCGGCGCAAGGAGGCGTTCCTGTCATATCAGAAGCTCACACCGCCGCGGGTGCTCACGTCGGATGGTGAGGCCGTCGCCGGTGGGTACCGGCGCGATGATTTGCCGGCCGGCGCCCTGGTCGGATTGCCGGTTTCCGCAGGCACCGTCGAGGGGCGGGCCCGCGTCATCCTAGACATGGCGGAGGCCAATCTCGAACCGGGCGACATCCTGGTCACCGCCTACACGGACCCCAGTTGGACGCCTCTCTTTGTCGCGATCAAGGGCCTGGTGACGGAGGTGGGCGGCCTGATGACCCACGGAGCGGTGATCGCACGGGAGTACGGATTGCCGGCCGTCGTAGGAGCGGAGCATGCCACCCAGCTGATCCGCGATGGGCAGCGGATCCGCGTGCACGGAACGGACGGTTACGTCGAAATCCTGCCTTAGCCGAGCGGGACGATCAGCGGGCCCGCCCGCATTCAAGGACGATATCGCGAAAGAGTTTCGCGCCCGGGTCTGCGTCCGTTCGCTGGTGCCAGACCATCACCGTGTTCATGCGCGGAAGTGGAAACGTCGCACGAACCTGCTTCAACGGCAGAAGACGAACACACAGGCCGGCCATGCGGCTGGGGAGGGCCGCGACGCATTCCGTCTCGGCAGCGGCCATGGCAGCAATGATGAAATAGGGAACCGTAAGAACTACGCGCCTCCGGACGTGCGCGCGCTCCCACGCTCGCTGGGCCACGCGGTGGCCCGTCCCGGGCTGGCCGAGTACCACGTGGACATCGACATGCGGTAATTCGTTAAACAATTCCCGCGTCATTCGTGTGCCGACGCGCGGATGGTCTCGCCGGACGATCAGCGCCGCGCGCTCCTCGAACAGAGCGGCAGACCGCATACCGGACTGCACAGCCTGCTCCGGTGAGAACGCCACGTCAATGTCACCGCTCGCCAATCCATCGCTGGCGGCCAAGTAGTCCGTACTGACCACACGCAGTGTCGCTCGGGGCATGCGTACCGCAACGGCGTGGGCAATACGCGGCACCTCGGATGCCTGATAGTTATCCGACAGGGCAATCGTGAAGGTGCGCGTCGTTTCCGTCGCGATGAACCCGCGGCGGTCGATCGCGAGCGCCAAACGATCGGTGGCTTCGCGAAGGAGCGGCGCCAGTTCCTCCGCGCGAGGCGTCGGAACTATGCCTCGGCCGTGGCGTACCACCAGCGGATCGTCCATCAGCCGCCGTAGCCGTGCCAGCGCATTGCTGACGGCGGACTGAGTGACGTTGAGCCGCGCAGCCGCGCCCGTCGCGCTGCGTTCCTCGAGCACCGCATGCAGTACCAGGAACAGATTCAGGTCAATCGACGATAGATTCACAGCCATGATGATTATCATCATGAACTATGAGTGGACTAAATACCAGGCCGACCTTATCGTAGAAGTATGAAACAGGCATCACAGGCAATCATCATCGGCGGAGGAATCGGCGGGCCTGCCCTTTCGCTCTTCCTGCGCCGCGCCGGGATCAAGTCGCGGATCTTCGAAGCGTATCCGGAGCCCACGACTGTGGGTGGGGGATTCCAGATTGCACCAAATGGAATGCGAGTACTCGACGCTCTCGGCTTGGCGGACCGGGTCTGCGCGGCCGGTGTAAGATCGAGTACCTTTGTGTTCCGCAATAAACATGGCAAGGTCATTTCTCAAATCGACCTCTCCGCATCGGGGTACGGCGTCACTCTCAAGCGCGCCGCGCTTCAACAGATTCTGCTGGACGAGATCGGCCAGCACGATGTGCCGATCAAATACGGCAAGCGCCTTTGCGGCCTCGAAGATGAAGGCGACACAGTTGTGGCCCGCTTCGAGGACGGCAGCGTCGAGCGAGGCGACATTTTGCTGGCCGTCGACGGCGTGCATTCTCGCGCCCGCGCGCTGATTTTGCCGGATTATTCGTCTGCAAGGTACACCGGATTTCTCGGAATCGGCGGTTTCGCCGAAGCGGGAAGCGTGGCGCCAGCCGATCCGCGGGACGCTCATCGCCTCAGTTTTAGCGTCGGCTCTCGCTTCCAATTTGGCTACGCGATGCTTTCCGGAGCGCCGGTCCGCTGGGGTTGGTGGACGCACCTGCCGCAAGAGCGGGAAGTGACCCGGCTGGAATTACAAGCCATTCCAGACGACGTTATGCGCGATCGCGCCCTCGCAGCCTTCAAGGGCTGGCACCCCCCGGTCGAAGCGCTGGTGTCAAACACGGCGAAGATCGTACGGACGGCGATCTACGATGTTCCGTCGCTCCCCAGGTGGTACGTATGCCGTGTGATGCTGCTGGGAGACGCGGCGCACGCGATGAGCCCTGCCGGCGGACAGGGTGCATCGCTGGCACTGGAAGACGCAATGTTGGTCGGCCAGTTTCTGGCGGATCGAAGCATGACGGTGACGGAGGCATTTGCCAAAGCAGAATCGGTGCAGCGGCTACGCGCCGAGCGCATCGTCAAACAGGCGGCTGAGAACGACCGTCGCCAGGTGAATGAACTGGGGCCGTTCGGCCAATGGATGAGGGACCGGATGTTTCCGTTGTTCACACCCGTGATTGCCCGCGAACTCCGGCGTCAGTACACCGCCCTCGAACATATCTGGGCCCGGGCGGCATAGTCGCCGCCGGGTTAAGTTGACGCGAAAATGGCGATGGGGTGTCGTGAGGAGGTGCAGTTTAGCCGAGAATTCGCCGCGGCTTCAATTGCGAGTGGTTGATCTTGGAAACGCCCCACCCAATTGCCCACCCACGAACGTACTCTTGGTGCTTAAATTGACATCCTGCACGAAAATATTTGCTCTGTATTCAAGGAGATAGCGAGACGCTCCTGATTCGGGTCAAACGGATCAAGTAAGTGCCAACTTCGAGCATTTCAGTTTAGAGAATCCGACACGAATCTGGCCAGCGTTGATCGCGGCGGCGATGCACGAAAAGGGCAAGGAAGCGGCAACGCATTAGAAATATGTTGTATTGGCGCAATGCGGCCGTGTATAAGCCCCTGAAGTCGCGAGCTCTTTTCGATATTCCGACTCATGTTGGTGCGACCGACCCTCTGGTGTTGCCCAGGGACTTGGAAGATTCGCCGAAAATGCGCAGCAGCAGCAAATGTACGGCGTATCGCCGTGTACTGCGGCAGGTTGCGAGATCGGCGGGGGATTCCCGTTGTGGCACACTCCAGTTTGAAGTAATGCGAGCCTGACTACTTGTTTGCAGGTCTTAGTACCAAAAGTACGTTCGTGGGCGGGCAGTTGGGTGGGTCGTTCTAAAGCGCTCGGGCAGTTCGACCAAGCAAGCTAACATCGCGGCGCTTGAACGTTGGCACACTCATCCTCTGAAGGGCAGAACGGCCGTTTGCTGGCCGCATCAACCCGCTGCCGTTCGGGCCGTCGCTTACACTAAAGGTGATCGATGCCCGCCATGAAAGTGCTCATATCAGGCGCGGGAATCGCGGGGCCCACGCTCGCATATTGGCTGGCGCGCTACGGCTTTGAACCCACGATTGTCGAAAAAGCACCCCGGTTGCGTACCGGCGGCTACATCATCGACTTCTGGGGCGCGGGTTTCGAGATTGCGGAGCGGATGGAGCTGCTCCCCGAGATCAGCCGCAAGGGTTACACGATCCAGGAGCTCAGAGTCGTCGATTCGTCCGGCAGAAAAGTAGCGGGCTTTCCTACCAAAGCAATTTCTGAGGTTATGGGAGGGCGCTTTATCAGCCTTCCACGAGGAGACCTGGCAGCAACAATCTTCTGCAAGATTGAACCTACCATCGACACGATTTTTGGCGACAGCGTGTCCCGGATTGAGCAAGATGAGAAGGGAGTTCGCGTCACGTTCGAGCGCGGAGCAGAGCGAGAATTTGACCTCGTTATAGGAGCCGACGGCCTGCACTCACGTGTTCGTGAAATCGTTTTCGGCGCCGAACAGCGGTTCGAGGAATACCTGGGCTACATGGTCGCGGGCTTCCAGAGCGATGGGTATCGGCCCAGAGATGAATTGGTGTACTTGATGTTCACAGAACTCGGCCAGCAAGTAATGCGATTTTCGATGCGCGAAGACCGTACCATGTTCTTGTTCACTTTTGCCGATTGCGAGCCCTGTGGCGCATCCGCCAACGATCTTGAGTCACAAAAAGCCTTGTTGCGGGCGCGCTTCGGAAAGAGCGGATGGGAGTGCCCGCAGATTCTCGACCAACTCGACAACACATGTGACCTCTATTTCGACCGTGTTAGCCAGATTCGGATGGATGCGGAGCCGGGATTGTGGACGCGAGGGCGAGTGACGCTGCTCGGCGATGCGGCTTCCTGCGTCTCGCTGCTGGCCGGACAGGGTTCAGCGCTAGCAATGGTAGCTGCTTATATCCTGGCTGGTGAACTGCATCGCGCTGATGGCGATTATGCAAAGGCGTTCACCAACTACCAGGCACTCTTTGCGCCCCTCGTCCGGCAGAAGCAAGAAGCGGCATTGCGGTTCCGCGTTCTGTTTGGGCCAAAATCCAAAGCGGCCATGTTCATCCGCAACCAAGTGATGAATCTAGTGAGATTCCCTTGGATTGCCAGGGCCGCGTTCAGCCGCGATCTGGTGGACAAGATCACGCTGCCCGAATACTGAGGATCTCGTCCATAACGGCGACAAGAGATCTCGTTGCCTGCTATTTCAATCTGACCGGTTTTGAACGATGCGGTGCCGCTCGATGTGGCGCCGCTCAAGGCATAAACTGAGACTCTTACGGGTCGGTCCCGAACGCATATTTATCGAGGATCTCTCCAAGTAACGCAGACTGGTCAGCCCGAGTCCCTAGCATTTCGGCGACTTCCACCACCTCGCAATGGTCGAACAACGCGGATGCCGTTCGAGCCGGGTCATGACGCGAGCGGTAGTAGTACACGCCGAAACCAGGAAAACCTTTCACCGAAGCAACTGAACCGGTCATGATGATCGATCCGCCATCGTTGAAAAGCGGCAACGCCTTCTGAACCGTAAACAGCGTTCCGCGCGCAATCAGGCTGAAGGTCGTATCCAAGTGATGCTCGGTAATCTCGCCCAGTTTGGCGGCTTCGCCCTTGCCAGCGCTCGCGAACAGGACGTCAATCTTGCCCTTTTGGCTCTTGACCGTATCGAACAGGCGGTCGAGGTCGTCGAGATTGGCCGCGTCGCCGCGCACGCCGGTCACGTTCCGGCCAATCAGCTTGACGGCCTCATCGAGCGCCTCCTGCCTCCGGCCCGTGATGAAAACGTAGGCACCTTCTTCAACGAACCGCTTGGCGCTCGCCAGCGCCAAGCCGCTCGATCCACCTGTGATGACTGCAACCTTACCCTCAAGCTTTCCCATAACTGCTCCCTTCGGTTCTGCTGCAGAATTCCCTACAGAAGAGTAGATTTCTTTGACTGTGGACGAGAACTGCTCGCGAGTCCTAAGATTCTGTCTATTCGTCCAAAAAAGGGAGCCTACGCTGGACCCGATAACAGACATCTTCAGAACGATGCACGTAACCGCTTTCGGTCAGCACAGGCTGGAAGCCACCATACAGTTCAAGAGTCGAATCGTTGGCGGCCTATTGGTGGCCGGCCTGGCCTGCTTCGGCCAACTCCCGAAACCTTCAAGAGTCGGCTTACTGACGCCGGACGAGTACCGTAAAGCGGGCCTGGACAAGTTGACGGGGCAGGAAATTCAATCGCTCGATTCAGCCCTAATCAGGGTTTTTGTCGCCCTTGGAGTCGCAGGAAGATCCGACACCCTTGCCCCTGGCACCACAAGCGCTTCGGATTCGGAATTCTTCGACTCCCGCGGCGCGGCAGTCGCATATTTCGATGATGACGAAACGTTGTACCTTTGGTCTGGCGAACCGGTTGCGTATAGAGACGAAGATAGTCTGTATGGTTTCAACGGCAGTTACGTCGGATGGCTCCACGAGGGCGCCGTTTACGATCATGACGGAAACATTGTCGCGGCAGTGGCCGGCCGGTTTAGAGGATCGGTTCAGGTTGCACCGCTGAAGTCTCTGAAGGAACT
>Ga0335080_10003347_pt1 | contig 16204 bp, 14 predicted proteins | sample Lox_Sample_34_FD_206720 | JGI IMG/M metagenome (GOLD analysis project Ga0335080, IMG submission 206720) | Soil microbial communities from Loxahatchee National Wildlife Refuge, Florida, United States - Lox_Sample_3.4 | ecosystem: Environmental > Terrestrial > Soil > Wetlands | place: USA...
GATGTTTTCCGCCACGAGCCCGCTGAATATCAACGGCTCTGTGGATGGAAACGGCTACGTTCTGACCTTCGGCAATTCGGGCAGCATAAACATCAATGGGATGGTAACCAATTCCCGTCCCGGCCTTGTTGCTTACGACGTAGTAAAGACCAACACCGGGACATTGACGATATCCAGCGCTGCCCACCTTGATATCCAATCCGTGGCGGTTAAGCAGGGCGTGTTGGTTATGAACGGCATGGCGACCAACAGTTATTTTGTTGTGACCAATGGCTCGATGGTTCTGGATGGCCAAGTTCACTATGCAGAAGCGGACTACGGCGGTGTCGTCTCCGGAACCGGCGATGCGAGCTATCTTCAGGGGGATGGAGCCGGCGGCGTATTCAGTCCGGGTGACAGCAACGGGCCGGGAGTCTTGATGTGCGATTATTTTTATCCTATTCCTAATGAAGCTTTTGTCTTTCCCCCGGCTCCCGGCATATTCCAGGTGAATATTAACGGCACGACACCTGGCACGGGCTACAGCCAACTGCGGGTGACAACCGATTACGCGTTGTCCTACGTTTTCTTCAATGGCGTGAATGATTTTATCATATCGGAAAATCTGGATGTGAATGTGAATTACGCTTCTCAAATCGGCGATTCGTTTCTCATTCTCCGGGCATTGTCGGGTTTTCCATACGATCCGAATCCCAACTACGGCAACGGGATGTTTGCCGGCCTGCCGTCCGGCAGTATTTACGATTCGGCCAATGGGTGGTCGTTTGGCGTTTCATACGACACCGATGGCGTCACGCTGACGACGGCTCGAGCACCGACCAGTCCGTTTGTGCTTTGGAAAGGGTCTGGCGATGCGTCCACTCTGAGTTATGAGAATCGGTATTGGTCCTCGACCAACAATTGGGCGCTGGGGCTCGTGCCCGGAACAGGAAGCCATGTGCAGTTCACAAAGTACCAGTATTCCTATACTGCTTACGCCATGCTCCCACCGCCACTCACGAACGACCTTTCATCCGGCACGTCGCTGGCATCGTTTCTGTTCACGGGCACGAACTACGCGCTTTATGGCAACGCGATAACAATTACAGAGGGAATTACCAACCAGATCAGCGCCGGTACAAATTTCTGCTATCTCGATGTGGCAGCAAGTGGCCTCCTCACTTTCGAAGCGGACACGGGCGGGATGTTTGTGCTGGGCGGGACCCTGGCCGGCAGCGGCACGGTGAGCAAGGAAGGCGGCGGCACCCTGCAATACACCGGCACGACAATGGACTCCTTCGTTGGAACTGTGGTCGTGGACAAGGGCACATTGCAGGTGGATGGTTCGTTCACCGACGGTTCGTTTACCGTCAACGGCGGTTTGTTGGACGGCATCGGCACGGTCAGCAGCGTCAGCGTGAACGGCGGCACGCTCAAGCCCGGAGACAGCCCCGGCATTTTGCATATTCAAGGGGATCTCAATATGTCGGCCGGCGCGGTATTTGAAGCCGAATTGAACGGGCCGATTCCCGGCACCAGTTACGACCAATTGCAGGTTAACGGCGGAGTCAACCTGACCGGCGCGACGCTGAATCTTCAGCCCGGCTATGCTGCGGGGCCGGGCGCGGCGTTCCTGATACTCGTCAACGACGGCACCGATCCCATTGTCGGCACGTTCGCCGGGTTGCCGGAGGGCGCGGTCTTTAGTGCCGGCGGCCAATACTTTTCCATCAGTTACAAGGCCGGCTCCGGCAACAACGACGTGGTGGTGACGGCGGTGAGTCCGCCGGGGAACTTCAAAGACATCACGCTCCTCAACGCAAACACGGCGCAACTTCAGGGGCTGGGCGCGAGCAACGTCACCTACACTATCCAGGCCAACACAAACCTTGCCACGACGAACTGGGTGAACATCGGTACCGCACCCGCCGATGGCTCGGGCGCTTTCTTCTTCAACGACACCAACGTGTTGTCATATCCGCAGCGGTTCTTCCGCATTCTGACGCCCTAGCTGTTCTCGATTGAGTTCGCGGGAGAAGCGTTTCGCCTCCCCCAAGGCTCCGCCGATTATTCGGTTGACAAAGTCAGGCGGCGCAACTTTGATGGCGACGATTCGCGTTTTTGACGTGATAGCTTATGAAAAAAATTCTGTACCCTCGCAACGCTTTTCCGGGAATATTGCTGGCGCTCGCCCTGGGTTCGGGCTGCGCGGCCACGAAAGTCGAAACGTCATCGCTCAAGGATACCCTCATTGCGATCCGCTCGCAGGCCAAAGCCGCCGGCGCAAAATCGGTCACGTACGAGACCAGCGTGGTGACGACCAGCGACGCCAACCTGGCCGTGGTAGTGCCGGTAGTCGTTTCACCCAGAATCGGACTTGACCTAAAACAAGAAATCGCCTCCAAAGTCACCATCACATTGGACATGACGAACCAAGGGTTAACTGCGTTGGAAGCTCCGTCCGGCCAAAAGTATTGGCTGAATTTGAAAACGCTCGAAGTCCAGCCGCAGCCAGCCAGGTAACCGCTCACTTATCAACCAGGTTTCATATGAACTATCGCGAATTAGGACGGACCGGCTGGAAGGTTTCGGAAATCAGCTTTGGCGCGTGGGCCATCGGCGGCGCGTGGGGCGACGTGGACGACAAGGAATCACTCGCCGCCTTGCACGCCGCGCTCGACGGCGGCGTGAATTTCTTCGACACCGCGGACGTCTACGGCGACGGCCGCAGCGAACGGCTGCTGGCTAGGCTGAAGAAGGAGCGGAAGGAAAAATTTTACATCACCACCAAAGCCGGACGCCGGCTGCCGAAGCAGACGCCGGAGGGTTACAGCCGCGAAAACCTCACGATGTGGATCGAGCGCAGCCTGCGCAACCTGGAAACGGACGCGATTGATTTGCTGCAATTGCATTGTCCGCACCCGGAGGTTTATTACCGGCCGGAGGTATTTGGCATCCTCGACGATCTCGTGAAGGCCGGCAAGCTGCGGTATTACGGCGTGAGCGTGGAAAAAGTCGAAGAAGCGCTCAAGGCCATTGAGTTTCCAGGCGTGCAATCGGTGCAAATCATTTTCAACATCTTCCGTCAACGCCCGGCGGAATTGTTCTTCAAGGAAACGCAACGGCGCCAAGTCGGGATTCTCGCGCGCGTACCGCTGGCCTCGGGCCTTTTGACCGGCAAAATTACGCGTGCGCGCAAGTTCACGAAGGACGACCATCGCAACTTCAATCGTCACGGCGAAGCCTTCGACCGCGGGGAAACGTTTTCGGGCGTGGATTTGGAGACCGGCTTGCGCGCGGTGGAAGAATTGAAGGCCCTCGTGGCGGCGACGCCCCCGTCGCCGAAAACAGAAAATGCGACGAGGGCGTCGCAACCACCAACACTGGCGCAACTGGCGCTGCGTTGGATTCTGGAATTCCCGGCGGTGACCTGCGCGATTCCCGGCGCGAAACGACCGGCGCAGGTCGCGGAAAACATCGCGGCCTCGGACCTCAAGCCGTTGCCGAGGGACACGATGAAAAAGATTGATGCGCTTTATACCGGCCGGATCAAGCCGCTGGTGCACCATTACTGGTAAAAACCCTCCTCGTTCTCGTCATCGTCCTCGATTTCTGCTTCGATTTCGAGGAGGAGAACGAGGACGAGGACGGTTCAAGGTTGGAATCAATCCGCCTTGCTCCCCTGCCCGCTTTGGATTAGTTTGTGGGCGCTATGGAAACATCATCCTTTGATTCGCCGGGCGCGCCGCCGCCGTTGGCTTCCCCGCCGCCCACCCCACCGCCGGCCCCGCCGCCGGTCATCACGCCGCCGCCCTCGCCCAAACCGCGCAAGAGCCGGGGCTGGATGATTTTTGCGTTTGTCCTGCTGGTAGTGCTGATGTTCAGCCTGCTCATCAACTTCACCCAGTTTGTCTCGCACGCGCTGAATTTAAATCGCAATTTCACGACCGGCATCACGCGTGAAGTCGGTCCGCGGCTCGAAGAATGCCTTTTGAAAGACAATGACGCGCGCAACAAAATCGCCGTCATCACGGTGAACGGCATTATCACGTCTCACGACCCCGACCAGGCCGGCAATAACATGGTGGACGTGATCAAGGCGCAGCTCGATCGCGCCAAGGACGACGACCGGGTCAAAGCCGTCATTCTCAAGGTGGATTCACCCGGCGGTGAAGTGATGGCGTCGGATGACATCAACAAGGCCATCACGAAATTCCAATCGGATGAGCCGGGTGAGTCGGGCGGGCCGGTCAAGCGCGGGAAACCGGTGATTTGTTCGATGGGCAGTCTGGCGGCCTCCGGCGGTTATTACATTTCCGCGTCCTGCCGCTGGATCGTGGCCAACGACCTCACCATCACCGGCAGCATCGGCGTCATCATGGAAGCGTTTAATTACCGCCGGCTGATGGACAAGGTCGGCGTGCAGCCGGACGTTTACAAGAGCGGCAAGTTCAAAGACATGCTCAGCGGCATGCGCAGCACCAATGAAATCCCGCCGGAAGAACACGCCATGGTGCAGAAATTGATCACCGATACGTACGACAAATTCAAGGACGTGGTGCGCGACGGACGCACCAAGGCGCATGCCCTGAATAAAGCGGACGGCAAACCGCTCGCGTCGGATTGGGAAAGTTACGCCGACGGCCGGGTGCTTTCCGGCGAGGACGCGCAGAAACTGGGTTTCGTGGACCAGCTCGGTGATTTCAATGACGCGGTGAAAGCCGCCAAAAAAATCGCCCACATCTCCAATGCGAACCTGGTGGAATATCGCGAGCGTTACGACATTTCGGAGTTTTTGCGCCTGTTCGGACAAAGCGAATCCGCCGCGCACGACATCAAGCTCGATCTGGGCATGAACCTGCCCAAATTGGAGGCCGGAAAACTCTACTTCCTCTCACCCACGCTGGTGTATTGACGTGAAAGGCGTCACGGTCATCACGCATCCCCTGGTGCAGCACAACCTCACCCGGTTGCGTGACAAGCGGACGCAGCCGCAGGAATTCCGCCGGTTGCTGGGTGAAATCGCCTCGCTCATGCTGCACGAAGCCACGCGCGATTTCGCGGTCCGCTCGGTTTCGGTTCAGACCCCGCTCGCGGGCGCGCGCGGTTTCCGGCTCGAACGCGAAGTGGCACTGGTGCCCGTGTTGCGCGCCGGATTGGGCATGTTGGATTCCATTCTGCAATTGATACCCCACGCCCGCGTCGGGTTCATCGGCCTCAAGCGCGAGGAAACGACGTTGCGCGCGCAATTTTATCACAAAAGTTTTCCGAAAAACCTCGGCCGGTTCGAGGTCATTTTGATTGACCCGATGCTGGCCACCGGCGGCAGCGCCGTGGCGGCGCTCGATCTGCTCGTTGAGCAAGGCGCGAAACATATCCGGCTGGTCAACCTGGTCGCCGCGCCCGAAGGCATCCGCCGCGTGCAACAGAGTCATCCCCGCGTGCCGATCTTTACCGCCGCGATTGACCGGCGGCTCAACGAACGCGGTTACATTTTGCCCGGCCTCGGCGATGCCGGCGACCGATTGTTTGGAACTTAGCCATCGTCCTCGTCCTCGTTCTCGTCCTTGGTTTTTCGATTGCGATTACGAGGGCGACGAGGAGGACGATAAAGACCGAAGATGAATGACACCTTGTTGATGATCGCGGACAGCGAGCGTGACGCGAACATGCTCTACGCCACGGGCCTGTTCGTGCCGGACCCGTTCATCTATCTGGAAATCCGCGGACGCGCACTCATCGTGATGAGCGATCTGGAAATTGACCGCGCCCGCGCGCAGGCGCCGCATTGCCGCGTCGTCTCGTTGAGCGGCTATCAGCAAAAACTCCGCGCGCGGGGAATCAAGCGCCCGAGTCTGGCGCACGTCGTCCACCGTATCCTGCGCGAAAGAGGCATTCGCCGCGTCGCTGTGCCGGACGATTTTCCGCTCGGTCTGGCCGTGGACCTGGAAAAGCTCGGCATCCGGGTTCAGGCGCACGCCGGAACTTTTTTCCCGGAACGCGAAATCAAATCCGCCGCCGAAATCAGAAAAATCTCCGCGGCGCTGATGATGGCCGAGGTGGGCATGGCCGAAGGCATGGAAGTCCTCCGCCGCTCAAAAATCGGCCGCGATCGCAGGCTGACGTATCATGGCGTGGCGCTGACCTCGGAAAAGCTGCGCTCGGTGATTGACTGCGCGATCCTGCAAGCCAGCGGGTTGGCAGCCAACACTATCGTCGCCGGCGGACGACAGGCTTGCGACCCGCACGAACGCGGTTTCGGCCCGCTGCGCGCCAATGAACTCATCATCCTTGATATTTTCCCGCGCTCGCAAAAGACCGGTTACTTCGGCGACATCACGCGCACCGTCGTCCGCGGCCACGCCAGCGAGGCCGCACACAAACTTTATCACACGGTTTTCGAGGGACAAAAGATCGCCTTCAAAAAAATCCGCGCCGGCGCGCCGACGGCCGGCGTGCACAAAGCCGTACAGCAGTTTTTCGAACAGCAAGGTTACCGGACCGGCCGCCGCCACGGCCGCATGGAAGGATTTTTCCACGGCACGGGACACGGTTTGGGCCTGGAAATTCATGAAGCCCCGCGCCTGGGCGCGACCTCAACCGGCCGGCTCCGGCCTGGCCACGTCGTGACCGTCGAGCCGGGGCTTTATTATCCGGAAATTGGCGGGGCGCGGCTGGAGGACGTTGCGCTGGTCACTGGCAACGGCGCGAAAAACCTGACACGCTTTGAAAAGGTCCTAGAGATTTGATTGACAAAATCGCAAGCTGCATACAGAATGCTAATCCATGAACAAGCTTCTGTTCCTGCTCGCTGCCTTCTTTAGCGTATTGGCTATTTCTGCGTCTGGCGATGAGACAAATCTTTTCGTGCGGATGAAAACGCCGACAAACGAATTCGCAGTCGTCGCCGAGCCGGTTGTTCAATCGGTCAACAACGAGGATCTGGCCGAGTCGTTGGGAATCAAACATTGGAATTTTCAGCTTCAAATCCCGGACAATTGGGCCGGTTATTCAGTTGATTTCCGCTGGTTTGAGAATGGAACGAGCCGCGATTTGGGCCATTGCGAATGGCCGCTCTCACGGATTGACAGTGAAACCGGAAATAAAATTCCCGGCCCATATCAAGAACGGATTTTATTGTTTATAGCGCCGGTTGATATTTCGACCGACGACCCCTGGCGAAATAGTGCCCGGTTGCGTGTTTTTCTCAGAGATTACGGTCAGGTATCGGGCTCAATGTTAATTGAAAATCCATTCAGAAAATCCAAGACCGGCTTCGCAACTTATGGGATTGCTGGAGCCGTTCGCGAAAATCAATCCAACCTTTCACAGAGCTTCGAAATAGGATTCAAACTGATCAGCTCCGGCCAAAATGAAACGAACGAGCTTCGAGTCTTCTTTAATCCCGGAGTCCATTCCATAAATCGATAAATCGTCACCCACCTGATTGGGTCAGGGTTTTGTCACAACTGCGTCAGGGTGGCGCGGAAAATTCTTTCAAACGTCGGAGAAACCGCTAATTTCAAGGCAAATTAAGTTGGCACGCAGCCAGCTTGTTGAATGGTAACAGCCGGCGTGCTGTCAATTAAACGGATTTATGTTCTACTTCGATCCAATGTATCTGGTGTTAGTCCTCGTGCCCGGATTGCTCATCGGCCTCTGGGCGCAAATCAAATTGTCGCACGCTTACAGCAAATACAGCCAGGTGCCGGTCGAGTCCGGCAAGACGGGCGCCGAGGTCGGACGCGAAATCCTCGACCAGGCCGGTCTCAACGACGTGCCGGTTGAGGAAGTCCCCGGCCATTTGACCGACCATTACGATCCGACCAAGCGCGCGCTGTTTCTGTCGTCCGATAATTTTCACGGCCAGACGGTCGCCGCCGTAGGAGTGGCGGCGCACGAAGCCGGCCATGCGCTGCAACACCAGGCCGCCTACGGATTGTTCCGGGCGCGCATGGCGCTGGTGCCGGTCACGCAATTTGCGAGCATGGCTTACACGGGTATTCTGCTGGCGGGCATCTTTTTGCACATCATGCAAATCGCCCTCCCGCTCATCGTTGCGGTTTTCGCGGTCATCACGTTGTTTCAGCTCGTCACGTTGCCGGTGGAATACGACGCGAGCCGTCGCGCGAAGGAACAATTGTTCCGGTTGGGCCTCGTACATGAGGACGAACGCACGGGTGTGAGCAAGGTTCTGGATGCGGCGGCGCTCACGTATGTCGCCGCCCTGATTACCAGCGTTTTGACGTTGCTCTATTACATCCTCCGGGCGCAGGGCAGCCGCAGGTAACCCGATGGTTAATTAGCTTGCGGCCTTGCGCCGAGGTCTTAACTTTTGTCCTCGTTCATGGCGGCCAAGACCAAAAAGCGCAAAGTGACCGGGCCTCAGCGGCGTAAGAAACCCGCTGTGTCCCGGGCCAAGGCGTTGATCGCGCCAGACCCGCCACCGCCGAAGGCCGGGGGAGGCGACACCACGCAATTCTTCCAGCGGGAAAGTTCGCGCTACGACGCAGACACGGCCATCAAACTTTACCTGCGCGAAATCGGCCAGGTGAAACTGCTCACGCCCCAGGAGGAAATCCAACTGGCCGCCCGCATCAAAAGGGGCGACAAGAAGGCGCGCGAACAGATGATCAAGGCCAATCTCCGACTGGTGGTCAAAATCGCCCGCGACTACGAAGGCATCGGCCTGCCGCTGCTGGATTTGATCAGCGAAGGCAACATCGGATTGATGAAGGCCGTCGAGCGGTTCGACCCAAAAAAAGGCGGCAAGCTTTCCACCTATGGCTCGTGGTGGATCAAACAATCCATCAAACGCGCGCTCGCCAACCAGTCCAAGACCATCCGCCTGCCCGTGCATCTGGTGGACAAAATTTCCAAGATGCGCCGGGTGAGCATGCGATTGCAGGAGGAATTCGGACGCGAGCCGACGGACGAGGAGCTGGCCGGTGAACTGGACATGACGCCCACCCGCGTGCGGCAGATGCGGCTGGCGGCCATCCGGCCCGCGTCGCTCGATGCCCCCATCGGCGACGATGAATCGAACAATTTCTCCGAGGTGGTCGAGGACGAAAATGCCACCACGCCTTACGAAGACCTCGAAGACAAAACCGTCGTCATGATGTTACAGGACATGGTCAAGCACCTGGACGAACGGGAAGCGACGATTCTGCGCTATCGGTTCGGCCTCGACGGCGGGGTGGAAAAAACCCTGGAGGAAGTCGGCAAAAAATTCGGCGTGACGCGCGAGCGCGTCCGCCAGATCCAGAATCTCGCCCTGCGGAAACTCCGCAAAATGATTGAAAAATTTGAAAGCACCAAAGCCAAAAACAACTGAAGTCATGGCCCGCCCCGGCGTGACGCCAAAGGAAATTGAACGCGCAATTCGCAATGTGCCGGATTTTCCCCAGCCGGGCATTCAATTCAAGGACATCACCCCGGTGCTGGCCGACGCGCGGCTGTTTGCCGGCGCGATTGATTTGCTGATTGACAAGTGGCGGCCCGGGTCGGTGGATGCGGTGGTGGGCATTGATGCGCGCGGTTTTATTTTTGCCGCCGCCGCCGCCACAAAATTGCACGCCGGTTTCGTGCCGGTGCGCAAAAAGGGCAAGCTGCCCTTCAAAACCATCGAACAGGATTACGCGCTCGAATACGGCCTGGCGACCGTGGCGATGCACGTGGACGCGCTCAAACCGGGAGCGCGCGTGGTGTTGATAGACGACCTGCTGGCGACCGGCGGCACCGCATCCGCCGCCGCCGCGCTGGTGAAGAAGCTGGGCGCGAACATTCTGGAAATCGCGTTTCTCATCGAACTGAAATTTTTAAATGGCCGCAAAAAGCTGAACGGCTACCCGGTGCGCTCCATCGTTGCCTACTGATTTCCTGTAGCGGCGGCCTATGACCGTCGCAAATTCCCACCGCAAATTCCGCAGAAATGTCACGGAGGACGGGTGCGCGTCGCTGCCGGCTGGTCCAAGTTGTCTACCGCGGCTTCGAGTGAAATGGGAAATCGGTGTAGCCTTTTGCGCCCGGCGAATACCAGACTTGCAGGTCGGCCTGAGGATTCAATTCCCATCCGTTTGCGAAACGCTCCACCAGGTCCGGATTGCTGAGGTAGGGCCGGCCAAAGGCAATCAGATCCGCGTGCCCGGCTGCAATGGCCGCTTCCGCAGTTTCCTGCGTGTAGCCGCTGTTGCCCATCAGCGGGCCGTTAAACACGGCGCGGAATTCGGCGAGCGTCATGGGTTTGCCCAATTCATGAAACCCAAAAGCCAGTCCGTCAATCACGTGCAGATATGCCAGTCCGTACCGAGCCAATTCTCCGGCGACATAAAGGAAAGTATCCCGGAAATCGGGCGAACCCATGTCATTAAAATTGCCGTTGGGCGAAAGCCGCACGCCAATCCGGCCCGCCGGCCAGACCGTCAGCAGCGCTTCCACGATTTCTTTGAGGAACCGAAACCGGTTTTCAACCGTACCACCGTAACGATCCGTCCGCCGGTTCGTCTTCGATTGCAGGAATTGATCAATCAAATAGCCGTTGGCGGCGTGAATTTCCACGCCGTCGAAGCCGGCAGCCCGGGCCCGTTCCGCTGCGCGGCGGTAATCTTCCACCGTGGCCGCTATTTCGTCGAGCTCAAGCGCGCGCGGCGTTTCGTAAGGTTTTTTGCCCTCAGGTGTGTGCACGTATTCACCGTTCAATTTCACCGCCGAGGCGGATACCGGCAGCCGGCCGCTGTGAAAACTGCTGTGTGAAGCGCGGCCACAATGCCAGAGTTGCAGAAACATCGGCGCGCCCCGGGCGTGAACTGCGGCGACAATTTTTCGCCAACCTGACTGCTGCGCGTCGTTGTAAATGCCCGGAGTATTCTCGTAACCAATGCCTTGTTCGGAAATGACCGTTGCTTCCGAGATGATGAGCCCGGCGGAAGCGCGTTGTGAGTAGTATTCCGTCATCAAATCGTTTGGCAACCGTTCGCGGCCGGCGCGGGATCGTGTGAGCGGCGCCATGACAACGCGGTTGCGCAAAGGCAGCCCGCGCAAATCGAAGGGCGAAAGCAACCGCGCGGCATTGTCTTTGGGTAACGACGTGGCCATGATTTGTGAGGCGTTGGATGAGCCGGGCACTGGTTTTCCAATTGGCATCGCTCGCAAACGTCCGGTCAGTTTAATGGGTTGCCGGCACTTCGCAAGGTCGCCGCTTCAGGCCAGCAGCGTTCGCGTTTTCGGGGAAAGAAATCGCCTCATCTGCGTAATCCGCGTTTAAAAATGAGTTCGGCACCTCACCATTAATTCCTCTCCCACCAGAAGTGTTTTAAACTCGACAGCCTTCACGCGGTCCGGCATCGGCGGGACCACCCTCTCCAGGTAATTCGTTTTCCCCCTGACAACCCTCACCTGGTCCCGCCATTGCGGGACCATCCTCTCCCATGCCCATGGGCGAGGAACCTGCGCCCACGGGCGAGGGACACGGTCGAGGCGGAGAGGAAATCTTCAAGCGGAAGTGCAATTCAGTTTTCAACCTTCCTTTTCCCGCTACACTGGCGGCGATGCATTGGCTGCAAACGCTCGATAACAACATTTTTTTGTTCGTCAACCGGTCGCTGGTCAACCCGTTTTTTGACTGGCTCATGCCGATCTTGAGCAACAATGTGTTTTTCTTTCCCGTCCTGATTGTCTTCGGCCTCGGGTTGCTGTGGAAAGGCGATGTGCGGATGCGATTGTGCCTCGTGATGCTGGCCGTCATCTTGCCGTTGGGGGACGGCTTTGTCATCAACACCATCAAGCACGCGGTGGGCCGGCCGCGTCCGTATGCCGTCCTGCCGGACGCGCGGGTGTTCGGCCATGTCGGCGAAGGTTACATCGCTCCTGCCATCGGTCCCAACGGCGTGGAAATGGCAATCAAACAGCCCGCCGGCACCAGCATGCCATCGTCCCATGCTTCAAGCTGGTTTGCGGCCACGATGATTTTTTTCATTTATTACCGGCGAAGCGTGTGGTTCATGCTGCCGCTAGCGCTGGCGGTGTCGTTTTCGCGCCTTTACAACGGCGTGCATTATCCCAGCGACGTGCTCGCCGGCGCCATCCTGGGCGGCGGTTATGCCGTGGCGCTCCTGGTCGTGTTGGATGCCTTGTGGCGGTGGTTGGGAAAGAAATGGTTTCCGCTCTGGCACGCACAATTGTCATCGTTAGTGAATCCAATGAATCCCGGAGCGCCGGCATCTTGCCGGCCGGAAATGGTGCCGCCTGATTCGCCGACACGGATGCCGGCGCTCCCAAGTGATACGCATTGGCTTCGCCTCGGCTACGTCCTGATTCTCCTCATGCTGGTCGGACGCTGGATTTACATTGCCAGCGGAACCATCGAGTTGGAAAAGGATGAGGCATACCAATGGCTCTGGTCGAAGCATCTGGCATGGTCGTATTACAGCAAGCCGCCGGGAATCGCCATGGTTCAGTTCATCGGCACATCGCTGTTCGGCGACACCCAATTCGGCATCCGGTTTTTCGCGCCGCTGTTCGCCGCCATTCTGAGCGTGATGGTATTGCGCTTCCTCGCGCGGGAGGTCAGCGCGCGCGCCGGATTCTGGCTGTTGCTGATCGTCACCGCCGCTCCGTTGCTCGGCATCGGGACGATTTTACTGACCATTGATCCGCCGCTGGTCCTGTGCTGGATGTGGGCGGTCATCGCCGGATGGCGGGCGGCGCAACCGGATGGAAAAACCCGCGACTGGCTTATCGTTGGCCTGGCCATGGGGCTGGGTTTCCTCTTTAAATACACCGGCGTCTGTCAGTGGGTATGCTGGGCGATTCTGTTCGCACTGTGGAAACCGGCGCGGGTCCATCTGCGCCGGCCCGGTCCCTGGCTGGCCCTGCTGGTCTTTCTGATTTGCGCATCGCCGGTCCTGATTTGGAACGCGCAACACGGCTGGGTAACGGTGCAACACGTCGCCGGGGATGCGAGTCTGCGTCAGCGATGGCACCCGACGTTGCGTTATGTCTGGGATTTCCTGTTCACTCAGGCCGGGTTGTTGAACCCGATTTTCTTCGTCGGCATGTTGTGGGCGACGTTTGCGTTCTGGCGGCAACGGCGTGAACAGCCGCTGTGGCTTTACTTGTTTTGCATGGGCGCGCCTCTTTACTTCGGTTACTGGCTTTACGCGCTTCACTCGCGGGTTTTGCCGAATTGGCCCGTGGCCGCCGTACTGCCCTTGTTTTGCCTCATGGCGGGCTACTGGGCGGAGCGCCGGCGGGCCGGTTGTAAATGGTTCAAACCGTTTGTGGCTGTGGGATTGGTGCTGGGAATCTTCGCCGTGACGATAATGTATCAAAGCAACCTCATCGGAAAAATCTTTGGTGAGCCTTTGCCCGGCGAGGTGGACCCGTTGCGGCGCGTGCGCGCATGGAAACCGGCCGCCGCGCTCGTGGAAAGCGAACGCGAAAAATTGCAAGCCCGAGGCAAACCCGCGTTCGTCATTTCCGACCACTACGGCATGACTGCTTTGTTCTCCTTTTACCTGCCCAACGCCAGGGCCGCTCTCAAATCCGAGCCGCTGATTTATTGCGTGGACATGGGCGTACCGAAAAATCAACTCTACTTCTGGCCGGAATACGACTATCGCGCCCACCGCAAGGGCCAAAACGCCCTATACGTCTATGAAACCGACAATCCTTCACTCGAGCACGGTTGGATCTGGAAATGGCTGCTGCACCAGCCTGTGGCTTACGGCAGCTTTCCGCCACCGGTGCCCACGCCGCCGCAGGCGCTGGAGCAATTTGAATCGGTCACCGATTTGGGCGAATTTCAAATCAAACTGGGTGACCGCGTTTTCCGCCGATTGCACCTTTGGGCGTGCTACGGCCTCAAATGACGAATGGCGAAGGCCCAACGACAAAATAATTCCCGATGACGAATCCCTCAGATCCCGCCAACTACCGGTTCGACTTCGGCATTTGGGATTGCCCACTCTTCAGCCGCTTGCCATTCGTCGTTTCCATCTCGTTTTGAGTCTTCCGACCGTATCAGCCAAAATGATTTTAGAAGAAAATCCAGCAACGAACATTTTCCTGCCCGTCCGAGATTATGATCTGGCGGCAACGCTCGATTCCGGCCAGGTCTTCCGGTGGCACAGGAGCGCGGCCGGCTCACCCGCAGGTTCCAACTCGTGGATCGGCGTCGTCGGCCGGCACCGGGTGCGGTTGATGCAGGTCGAAAATGGAATTCACGCCGCGACCGATATGCCCGCGCCAGATTGGAACTGGTTGCGCGATTACCTGCAAACCGGGGTGGATTTGGAGGCTGTGCTCGGAACGTTCCCCGATGACGAGCCGATGCGGAATGCCGTCGCCGCATGTCGGGGGCTGCGCGTGTTGCGCCAGGATCCATGGGAGTGCCTTGCGTCGTTCATTTTGTCCTCGACCAAACAAATCGTCCAAATCCGGCAGATTGTTGAGTTGCTTTGCGAACGATTTGGAACACCCCTCACCCGTCTTTCAGACACCCTTTCCCCGCCGGGCGGGGAGAGGGACGGGGCGAGGGTCGTGATATTTTCCTTTCCCACGCCACAACGCCTCGCCAGCGCGACCGAAACCGAATTGCGCGCGTGCAAAATGGGCTTCCGTGCGCCGCACTTGCTCACGGCGGCCCGCAAGATTGCCGACGGCAAGTTCGATTTGGAGCGGCCGCGCCGTTTGCCGCTGGCCGAGGCGCGTGCCGAACTGACGAAGTTGCGCGGTGTGGGCAGCAAAATTGCCGATTGCGTATTGCTCTTCGCGTATGGTTTCGATACGGCTTTTCCGGTGGACGTTTGGGTGGAGCGCGCGTTGCAGCGCCTTTACTTTCCGCGCCGCCGCGTGTCGGCAAAGCGATTGCGGCACTTTGCCGCCACACATTTCGGTCCGCACGCCGGTTACGCTCAGCAATATCTGTTTCATTACATGCGGACGAAAATGAAATAGCTTTTGCTTGCTGGAAACTGTCGGGTCGGCTTTCATGCCGGTATGAATGCGCCAGATAATCTCGCAGTAAAATGGTTCGGCATCCGCAGTGTTTTCTTTTTCGGACAAAAAAAGGACGGCACCAACATTTTTGAAGAACGCGTCGTGGTCTTTTCCGCGAGCACCGAGGAAGAAGCCTTTGCGAAGGCGGGCGAGGAGGCGAAGCTATATGCCGCCGCCAATGAAATGGAATGGCATCCCTGGCAGATTGCTTTTGAACAGGACGGCCGACCATTGATTGAAGGCTATGAAGTCTGGTCGGAACTTTACGAATCGTCGGACGACCTTCAAACATTCGTCAAGTCCCGGTATGACAATTACGAGTTCCATCCCGACGAGTGAAGGAGGAATTTCGCCAGTCTGCTTCTCAGGAGCCATGAAAAGAGCAGCCACTGGCAAAACCCGCCGTGCATTGGGTTGTGCGCGACTCGCGGCTGAATAACAAAGTCAAGTCCACGGTGAGCCGCATCCGTCAATTGATCGAGTTGCTTCGGAAACGGAGCGATGTCGGTGTTGTCGAGCAGGACCAATCATGGCTTGTGGTGATTACAAAGGGGCGAGATTTGTTTTGCGAGGTCACCATTCCTCACGACGTTTTGGAGTGGTTTGCTTGTGTGAAGCATCAGCACGATAAGAGAGAGGTTTGGTCGGATTGGATGGATTACTCTGGTTATGATGACAGTCCGAAGGAGAAGCTCGAAGCTGAGATGGCTGACGACATCTTTGCCTTTATTGATCGTGTATCGGTATCGAAGCTAGTGTTACCACTGCGAATCTATGAAGAGAGGACCTGATGAGTGGATAAGCAGCTAAGTTCTATGTCTAGCTTGTTTTCTTCGTGCTACCCGAAATGAAAATTGAGGCCGTCCTGGCACCCACGGAATTGCCCGCGCTGGCGAAACGCGACTTGCGTGAAGCGGCTTGCGTGGTGTTCGACGTGTTACGCGCAACGAGCACGTTTGTGACCGCACTACACAACGGCGCGAAGGCCATCGTGCCCGTGTCTGAAATCTCCGAGGCGCTGGCGATTCGCAAAAAGCAGCCGGAAGTTCTGCTCGGCGGCGAACGCGACGGAGTAAGAATCCGTGCCGGTCAAACCGGTGGTGTGGATTTTGATCTTGGCAATTCGCCGCGTGAATACACGCCGGAAAGAGTCCGCGGCAAAACCATCGTAAGCACGACCACCAACGGCACGCGCGCCTTGCGCGCCTGCACCGGTGCAAAGATG
>Ga0335080_10003348_pt1 | contig 16200 bp, 16 predicted proteins | sample Lox_Sample_34_FD_206720 | JGI IMG/M metagenome (GOLD analysis project Ga0335080, IMG submission 206720) | Soil microbial communities from Loxahatchee National Wildlife Refuge, Florida, United States - Lox_Sample_3.4 | ecosystem: Environmental > Terrestrial > Soil > Wetlands | place: USA...
GCGACCGGGAAAGTTGACAAGCTGACCGTGCCGTATTCGGGCGACGCATTTCTGACGGCATGGACCGCGGACGGCAAGCTGATGGCGAGCGGACAGCAGATGCAGGGGTCGGTGTGGCGGTTTGAGACGAAGTAGGCGCGGCTGTCAGGGAGCGGTGGGCGCGGGCGGCATGACCCGCTCGGCCATGGCGAACTTCAGCGCGTCGATTCCCTGCCCCGTCACGCTCGATATCTCGAAGAACTCCAGCCCGCGTGCGCGGGCCAGGTCGCGGAGCGCCGCGATGCGCGCGCCATCCTGGGCCGCGTCGATTTTCGAGGCCACCAGGATCATGGGCTTGGCGGCGAGGTCCTGGCTGAAGCTGGCCAGCTCCTGCAGGATGATTTCGAAGTCGCGGACCGGGTCGCGGCCGGTGGCGTCGGAAACGTCTACCAGGTGTACGAGGAGGCGCGTGCGCTCGATGTGGCGCAGAAACTGAATTCCGAGACCAGCGCCAGTGTGAGCCCCTTCGATGAGACCCGGGATATCGGCGACGACAAACGATCGGAAATTGGGAAGCTGTACGACCCCGAGGTGAGGTTCGAGCGTGGTGAACGGATAATCGGCGATCTTGGGACGCGCCGCGGAGATGCGCGAGATCAGGGTGCTCTTGCCGGCGTTGGGGAAGCCGACCAGGCCGGCATCGGCGAGCAGCTTGAGTTCCAGGCGGAGACGCTTTTCCTCGCCGGGACGGCCGGGCTCGTGCTCGGTCGGAGCCTGGTGGGTAGAGGTGGCGAAGCGGGCATTGCCGCGTCCGCCGCGCCCGCCGCGGGCCACGGTGAAGGTCTCGCCGGGCTTGGTGAAATCGTAGAGGCGCTCGCCGGTCGCGTCGTCGTAGACCACGGTGCCGACGGGCACCTGGACTTCCCGGGATGCGCCGTCGGCGCCGGTGCGGTTGGAGCCTTCGCCGTGGCGCCCGCGTTCGGCCTTGTGCTCGGGATTGAAGCGGAATTGCAGGAGCGTGTTGGCGTGCTCGGTGGACGTGAGGATGACGTCGCCGCCGCGTCCGCCATCGCCGCCGCTGGGGCCGCCGCGGGGGACGTATTTCTCGCGCCGGAACGCAAGACAGCCGTTACCGCCGTCGCCGGCTTTCACCAGGATACGAACTTCGTCGATGAACAAAGCGGGGGACTACTCGGAGGGTACGATGTTGGCGAACTTGCCCATGCGGCCGCGATCTCTGAATTCCACCACGCCGGTCACTTTGGCGAACAGGGAATCGTCCTTGGCCCAGCCCACGTTGAGGCCGGGCTTGATTTTGGTGCCGCGCTGGCGCACGATGATGCTGCCGCCGGGAACGAGCTGGCCGCCGAACACCTTGACACCCAGGCGCTGGGAGTTGGAATCGCGGCCGTTTTTGGAGCTGCCTAAACCTTTTTTATGAGCCATAGGTCACCTATGCCAGGATCTCGCCGACCTGCAATTCGGTGTAGGCCTGGCGATGTCCAATGGTTTTTTTGTACTGCTTCTTGCGTTTGAATTTGAAGACCAGCACTTTGGGGGCGCGGTCGTTGCCGACGATGGTAGCCTTCACCCGCGCGTTGTCGCTGTGGATGAGATCGCCGCCGTCGCCGAATGTGGCCTTGGCGGGAAGCTCGATTTCGGAGCCGACGTCGCCGGCCAGTTTTTCGACGCGGATCACATCACCGGGCGTGACCCGATACTGCTTACCGCCTGTTTCGATAATCGCGTGCATGGCAAAACCTCAGGTTGTTAGCGGGATCAGCGCCAGGAGACCGTATCCGACCTGGACACCGGAGCACACGGAGTGCGTTGGAACCGCTGGAGTAAAGAACCAGTGTACTACAGGGGTGCGGAGGGATTCAAATCAAGGCGGCGCTCTCGCCGGGGGCCAGGGCGCGGGCTCCGCGCTCGGCGGCATGGGCCTGCATCGGCGGCGGCAGGGCGAGCATGAATTCGCGATAATCGGCCAGGGCGCGGCGGTAGTTTTCTTCGGCCGTGGCAACATCCCGGCGTGCGTCGTGCCATGTGCCGGCGTCCGCATTGTTCGCCGCTTCGGCTGTCAACGCCTTGGTGAGCCGCTCACCGGCAGTTTCCAGTTCCAGGAGCAGCAGCTCCATCTCGAGTTTTCTGACGGAAAGGTTAACCTTACCCGAAGCCGGCAGCTCGGCTCCGGTGTGTTGAAGAGATTCCACCAGCAACTGTTCGCGTCGCAGCGCACGGCGGCGGTCGTCGAGGCGGCGCGCCACCCTGTGGGCAAGAACAAGAGAACCGAAAACGCATGTTGCCGATATTTCAATCAACATCAAAGAATTCCCTCGCAATTTCATTTCTAATGCCAGGAATCTTTACATAATAGTCATGGCAGTACCGGGATAGTAATGGCGAGGATATGAACCGTCATGCTAGCTTTACGGCTCGAGAACGATGCGCTCTTCGGTGGCGGCCTCCACGGCGCGCCGCGTAAACGGCATCTGGTGGTAGCGGCCTGCCGCCCAATCGGCGAGCAGATCGCCGTAGTGCTTGCTGGAGGGGTCGCCGCTTTCGCCGGGGACGTTGGTCATAACGCTGCGGTCCCAGTCGCCGACGTCGAGGATCTCGCGCCAGCTTGCGCCGTTGGTCTGGCGGAAGTTGGCACCGCTGGTGGCGTTGACGGTATTGGCATCGCCGGGGCGGGCCACCGGGCCCAGTCGCCATGCGGCGTTGCCGGTGGGGTGCTCGAGGGTCAGCCGGTGGAGTTTGCCCCACTGCCAGCCCGCGGGATCGCTGCCGAATTGGGCGGCCGCGCGATCCAGGGCGGTTTCGAGCGCCTTCTGGACCTGATCGGGGGCGATATCTCCCTGCGGCAGGAGGCTGCTCCACATTTCGTAGATCAGCGCCGGGCGTGAATCCATGCGCAGGGCGCCGTCCCAGGCCTTGATCTCAGCGACGTATTCGGCGCCACGGGCGCCGGGGGCCTGCGTCCAGCGGGCGATCATTTTCTGGAAGCGGCGTGCGGCGAGCGATACCACGTCCTGCTGCATGGCGATGAAATCGGCGATATCGAACTTTCTGCCTGTGCCCAGCATCTCGCGGATGCGGTCGATTCGGTTGGGCACGGCCCAGCCGTCGTAACCGAGTTCGATGGAGTATCCCGGCGGCAGGATGTTGTGATTGGCGGTGGCGATGTAGTGCCGCGGCGGATTGAATTCGAAGGGCAGCTCGCCGCTCTTGCGGAAGCCCTGCCATTCGTACCGGCCCTCCGCGCCGGGGACGGGCAGAAGTCCGTGCCAGCCTTCGCGGATGGGGGTTAGGCCGCCGACCTGCCATCCAATGTTGCCCTTGACGTCGGCGTACACCAGATTTTCGCTGGGCACGCGGTAGCGATCCATGGCGGCGCGAAACTCCTGCCAGTTGGCGGCGCGGGCGAGCGCGATCCCGGCCAGGTAGCCCGCGGTGCCGGGCTCGCTTCCCACCCAGCGCAGTGCGTAGGCCAGGTGGCGCGCGGGGTCCTGGTAGATCACCGGGCCGTGGAGGGTGTAGCGCAGGGTAATGTTCTGCTCGGACTGGCCTTTTACGGCGAGCGTCTGGCGGGCGGTCTCGAACTTCTTCCAGGCGCCGCGATATCGGTACTCGTCGGGATTGTCCGGGTTGACGGTCTCGACATAAAGGTCCTGCTGGTCGGTGCCGACGATGGTGAACCCGAAGGCGATGTTTTCGTTGTGGCCGAGCGCGATGGCGGGGAGTGCCGGCTCACCGGAGCCGATCGCGTTCCAGCCGGGCGCCACCAGGTGCACGGTCTTGCGCAGCGACGGCAGTTGGACGGGCCGGTGCGGATCGTTGGCGAGCAAGGGGCGTCCGGTGACCGTCATGGTGCCATCGACGACCCAGTTGTTGCTTCCCTGCTCGGTGGTGAGGCGCACCGCGCCGGTGACTTCGCGATAGGCGCCCAGGATGTCGCTGGTGATCGCCGAAAGATCGAGTCCCGCTGGAACCTCAAGGGGAACGGCGGGCTCGAGGCGGATGCCGCGGGCGGCGCGCTCCAATCCCAGCCGCTGGATGTCGAGGGCATGCTGGACCTCGCCGTTCAGATTGCGCGTCATAGTGAGGCCGGCCAGGCGGCTCAGGCAATCCTCGGGCGCCCACAGGCCGGGCGCGTATCCGGCGAGGGCGAACTCGGCCGGCAATTGGCCGTGGAGTCCCTTGATGTAGGCGTTGATGCCGTCGGTGAAGGCGGCGACGATGGCGTGGGCATCGGAGCCGTAGGCCGCCCATTCGGCGTTCCAATCGCCGTGGAAATTCACGGCACGGGCGAGTTGGTCACGAGCGATTGCGCGCGGCCCGAGAATCTCGGCGAGCTTTCCCGTGCCGGCGCGGCGCCAGAGGTCGATCTGAAAGAGGCGGTCGGTGGCGGTGATGTAGCCCTGGGCGAAGAAGAGATCGTGGGCGTTGGCGGCGTAGATGTGGGGGACGCCCCAGCGGTCGCGGAGGATTTCGACCTGCGCCCCCAGGCCCGGGACGTGGATTTCGGCGGCGGATGCGAGCGCCGCACAGGCCAGAAGAAGAGCCGGTGGACGAAACATCAGATCAAGATATCACGCGCCTTCGGTGCGGCCTAACGGATCGAGCGCGGCGGCGTAGCAACCCAGCTTCTTGAGCAGCGCGGCAGCCTGGCACTGCTCCTCCGGCGTCAGACCGGTCGAAGCGCGTTCCATGGCGGCAACGTGTTCCGCGAAGACTCTTTCGGCCAGCTCGCGTCCTTCGCCGGTGAGGTGCACGACCCGGGCGCGACGGTCTTCGCGGTCATTGGAGCGCTCCACCAAGCCGCGGCTTTCGAGCCGGTCCACGGCGGCGGTGATGGAGCCGCTGCTGAGGCGCACCAGCCTGCCGATCGTATTGACGGGCAGCGGCCCCTTATGGAGGAGCACTTCCAGGGCGGCGAAATCGGAGAAGCCGAGTCCAAAGGAGCGGACTTGGGCTTCGGCGTGGGCACGAAGCGCCGCGTGGGCTTTGAGCAGGATCAGCCACAGGTGAACACCAGAATGCATGGGGACCCCGGCATGTATCTTATCATCCATTATCTTGATGTGGAGGGAAAACCTTCCCACGGAATGTCTCGCAGTACAGGAGAGCCCCTGCCACTCTGCGTAAGTGTATGACATTACGTGCTCCGGTTTACGAAAAAAAAGGCTTAAAATCGTCCTGTTTCGGGTAAAGTATAACTAGATTTGGACATGCGAAACGCACAAAGCATGCTTCCGAGCGGCCGCAGGAGCGGTTCCTTGGAATTGGCTCGCGTACTGCTCGTGCATGGCGAACTTGCACCCCGGCTGGCTTTACAGACCATCCTGCAGGCGGGCGGATATTCAGTGGATGTGGCCGCGTCGCCGGCGGAGGCCTTATCGAAGCTGGATGAAGGCCAGTACGAACTGGTTCTCAGCGACGCTCGCTTCGATTCGACCAACCAATTGGGGCGTAATGTTTTAGCCTACGCACGGGTGAAGGAATACCGGCCTGCGACGGCGCTAGTGAGCGCGGACCACTTCCTGCGCCAGAGGCCCGGGCGCAGCAAGCACCGGATCTCCATTTACACGGAGAACCTGCCTAACCTATTGGAAGAAGTGGCCGAACTAATCGGGATGCGGGCTATGCGCCGCTACCGGACAGCAGTATAAGGCGGGCCCTTACCTGCCGTGCCCGCCACCCCCGCCTCCATGACCGGCGGAAGCCGCGCCTGCCGAGCCCGATGAAGTAGTGCCCGAAGAGGCTGCGGCACTCGCCGAAGAGACACCAGAGCTGACAGGCGCGGACATCGCGCCCGAATAGCCTCCGGACGTCTGGCCCATTCCGTTGTATCCGCCATAGGAGGGAGCGCCGACTCCGTAGCCGCCGCGGTTGTAGCTGGGAGGCGGCGGCGCGTAGAACGCGCGCATCACGTTGTACGGGCTGTAGAACCGGTAACCGTAGGGGCTATAGATGTTGCCGCCGCAGGGGATGTAGGTGATCATGCCGTACCATGGATTCCACCGCCAGCCGCCGCAGGGGTTGTAGCAAGGATTGCCGTAGACGCTGCCCACCGGGTTGGCGAAGTTTGCGGCGCCGCCGCAGCCATAATCGTGTACCTGTTTGGCGGAGGAGGGGTTGGCCATGGCGTTAAGCTCGGCACGCCGTTTGGACCACCGGTCGAGGGCATCGAGGTTATCCTTGTCGAACTTCTCCGGCGTCGTCGAGGTGGCATCCAGCGCCAGCATCTTTCCAGCGCCGACCAGAACGGCCTGATTGCCTTTTTGTACGGTGGCCACGCCGTCGAAGACCTTGATCCGGTTCTGGTCGACATCGAAGCGGAAGAGGCCGCGCTTGTTGATCAGAACGGTGGAGTCCTTGGCAACGATGGTGAGGTTGTTGTCCTTCTGGATCTCATCCGCCTCCACCACATGGGAGCCATTAAGCAGCTCCATGCGCGTGTCGATCAGGCGCGTGGTGAGCATCTTCATCGACGACTGCTCGCCCATGCGGAGCATAACTCCCATGGTGAGCAGCACTTCGCAGCGGCCTTCTTCGGTGCGCAGGAGCGCGTTCTCCTTCACGTCCGGGAAACTGGTCGCGGTGGGTTCCACGGGCTGATCGCCCATCATGACCGTTCCCTCGGCGTAGGAGACCAGGCCGGACTTGGCGGAAATCACGGGTTGCGCCGCGGCTGGGAACGAGCCCAGTGCGAGCAGCATCGCGGCCAGAAGCACCACCCAGGCAGGTTTCATAACCACCTCACTCTACTCCAGCTATAGCTTGATCATATCGCAAGACAATGTCAACCCTATGGGTATTGTATCTTTAGGGCTGAGGGGATCCGCTACGGGCTAGTTCTTACCGGACGGCGGATCGAGCGACAGGTACCGGGCGCGGCCGGGCTCCGGCTCCGCCTTGGAGGCCACGTCGATTTGCATGCGCTGGTAATTAGTTCCGGGGGCATAGACCGGCCATTGGGGCAGCCCCGGACCGTTCGGGTTTCCGGTTTTCACGAAGTTTACGAAGTACGCCTGCATGACTTCGGAGACCTTGTAATCGGCGGGCTCCCAGGCGTACCTCGGATCGAGCTTCAGGTTGCCCATGGCGTACTGAATCTCGGCGGAATGCGCCGCTCCACGGGGCGGGGCCGGCGGACCGCCGCGGCCAGGCGCCGCCGGCGCCGCACTCTCGGCGGTCTGGTTCATCGGCCTGTATTTCGGCCGGATGCGGGTATAGAAATAGCGGTAGACCGGCTTGCCGCCGGTTTTCATTTGCAGTTCGGTCCATTTCCAGGTGCCGAGGCTGATGAACCGCGCACACGCCAGGTGGGTGGCGGCCTCGATCGCTTCATCCGGCGTCTTGGGCGTGTATACGGCGAGAATGGAGTCGGCCCGGTCTCCGTAGAGTTTGCGGACGGCGGCGGCGAAGTTCTCGGGCGTCGGCTCAGCCTGGCCGAGCACGACGCGGGCCGGCATTTCCTCCGAATTCGATCCGGCCAGGAGCGGGACTTTCGCTTGCTCGCCGGCCTCGAGGATCTCCACCAGAGGTTTGGGGAGGAAGTAGCCATCGAGGTTCGGGCTGAAGCGGATTCCCGGGCCGCCCTTTCCCAGAACTTCCTGGATCTGCTCCGCCGGCATGGCGCGCAGGGCCGAAAGCGTGGTCGCCCCCGCAGAGGCTCCGAACTTGACGCCGTCCTGTTCGGTGTCGGCAAGAGGGCGCGGGGGAAGCGTGGAGATCAGCGCGCCGCTCTCGCCGATGGCGCCGGCGATGAGGTTGCGCGACAGGGGCGAACCCATGAGCGCGCTGACCGAGATCGAGCCCGCCGATTCGCCCGCGATGGTGACTCGGGCCGGGTCGCCGCCGAAGGCCGCAATGTTGCGCTTCACCCAGGCGAGCGCGGCCGCCTGGTCCAGAAGGCCGTAATTGCCGGAAGCGTGGTGCGGCGACTCTTTGGTCAACTCGGGATGGGAGAAGAAGCCGAAGACGTTGAGGCGGTAGTTGACCGAAACGGCGACCATGCCTTTCGAGGCCATGCTCGCGCCGTCGTAACGGGGCTCGGAGCCGTCGCCGTTCTGGAATCCGCCGCCGAAGATGTAGACCAGCACCGGCAAACGTTCACGATCGGATTTGGCTGAAGTCCATACGTTCAGGTAGAGGCAATCTTCGCTCATGCCGTTGCTGCGGAACCAGTAGTCGGCATTGGGCGTGGTCCGCTGCATGCAGCGCGGGCCGAACTGGTCGGCGTTGCGCACGCCGGCCCAGTTTTTGACAGGCTGAGGCTCTTTCCAGCGCAGATCTCCCACGGGCGGCTGGCCGAAGGGGATGCCCTTGAAGGCGCGAACGCCGGCCTCGGGCGGCGTGGTGGACTCGAGAACTCCGTTGTCGATCTTGACGCGATCGGCGGCCATACCAAAGACGGCGGTGAGGGCAAAGCAAGAAATCCAACGTGGGAGTCTCATAGGGTTGATTTTATCCGCGGTAAGTGCCGCTGGCAAACCGGGGTCTGACCCCGGGTTGCAGTCCGGTTTGCCTACAGGCGCACGATCTTCGTGGACAGCACGCCTTTCAGCGCATTGCGCGTATCCACGATCAGCGGCGCACGCTCCACCAGCGCGCGATAGTCGAACGCGGCGTGGTCGGTGATGATTACCGCACAATCACAATCGGCGGCGGCCGTTTCGGGTAGCGACTTCAGCTCCGTGCCGCCGAGATCGAGCACCGGAACGTGCGGATCGCTGTAGGTCAGAACGCCGCCGCGGCGCTCGAGCAGCAGCATCACGTCGAGTGCCGGCGATTCGCGCAGGTCTTCGATATTGCGCTTGTAAGCCACGCCCATCACGTGAATCCGCGAGCCCTTGACCGGTTTGCCGTCGTCGTTGAGGGCTGTCTGCACCTTCTCGGCGACGAAGTGCGGCATGTGGCCGTTGATGTAGCCCGCCAGCTCGATGAACCTGGCTTCGATGCCCGCCTGCTTGGTTTTCCAGGAAAGATAAAAGGGATCGATCGGGATGCAGTGTCCGCCGAGGCCCGGCCCCGGATAGAACGGCAGGAAGCCGAACGGCTTGGTGGCTGCCGCGTCGATCACTTCCCAGACGTTGATGCCCATACGGTCGCACATGAGCGCGATCTCGTTGACGAGGCCGATATTGATCATGCGGAAAGTATTCTCGAGCAGCTTGACCATCTCGGCCACTTGCGTGCTGCCTACCGGGACCACCGTCTCCAGCGCCTGCCCGTAGAACAGCCGGCCCATTTCGGTGCAGGCGGGTGTACAGCCGCCTACGACTTTCGGAATGTTGGCGGTCTGGTACTTGGGATTACCCGGATCCACGCGCTCCGGCGAGAAGCACAGGAAAAAGTCGCGCCCGACTTCGAGGCCTTCCTGGGCCAGCATGGGAAGCACCAATTCGTCGGTGGTTCCGGGGTAGGTAGTGGATTCGAGAATCACCAGCATTCCGGGGTGAAAGTAGCGGGCGATCTGCTGGCACGCATCCACGATGAAGCTCATGTCGGGGTCCTTGGTCTTGCGCAGCGGAGTGGGCACGCAGATGTTGATGGTGTCCAGTTCGGCGACGGCCGCGAAGTCGGTGGTGGCCGCGAGCTTCCCCGATTCGACGAGCGGGGCGAGAGTGGCCGTGGGAACGTCGCCCACGTAGGAATCGCCAGCGTTCACGCGGCGGGTTTTTTCCTGGCTGACATCGATTCCCGTGACGCGGAATCCGGCCTTGGCGAACTCGACCGCCAGCGGCAGCCCGACATACCCGAGGCCTACGATGCCCACACGCGCGGTGCGGGCACCGATCTTCGCCGCCAGATTCTGAGCAATGCCGGCCGGAGTGGGTACAACTTGAGGTTCGCTCATCAACGGTATTTTCGCACGTGCTGCTGGTGAGAGGCTCACATGAAGAATTCGCCAGAGGCGATAATCTCTGCGGGACCCGTGAGGAAGATGTCGGTTTCGAAGCGAAGGTCGATCGGGCCGGCGGGCGTGCGGACCCGCACGGGAGAGTCGACCATGCCGCGCGCCCTTGCCATGGCCGCGGCTCCCGTCGATCCCGTGCCGCTGCTCATGGTTTCGCCGGCGCCGCGCTCCCAGAAACGGACGTCGATGGTGTGCCGGCCAACCGGTTTGACGAAACTGACATTGGTGCGGTTGGGGAAGTGCGGATGGCGCTCGATCTCGGCGCCCATGGCGCGCCAGTCGAAATCGAAATTCTCCACGGGCACGGCGCATTGCGGATTGCCGACCCATACCAGCGACACGTCGCGCGGGCCGGCGGAGAGGGGCAGGGGAAAACGCTCGGCCTGGATTTCGGCACGGCCCATGTTCATTTCGAAGGTGAAGGCTTGGCCCCGGCGATCCAGGAGGCGTAGTGTTTTTACCCCTGCGCCGGTGCGGATGCGGATGACGTCGCGGCCGGGCAGGTCGGAAACCTGCCCCACCAGGAACGCCGCGGCACAGCGCGTGCCGTTGCCGCTGATTTCGGCCCGGCTGCCGTCGGAATTGTAGAGCTGAATGGCGCCGTCCGCCTCGGCTTCGGACGCGGGATCGACCAGCATCCAGCCGTCGGCGCCGATTCCGGTGTGACGGTCACAGATGGCGCGTGCGATGGCGGCGTGATCCGCGTCGGGCGCCTGCGCGCGCCACGTCAACAGAAAATCGTTGCGCGCTCCGTGGGCCTTGGTAAACGGGACCTTCATTCGTGGACCGGCTCGACTACGACCGCGGTGCCGTAGGCCAGAACCTCGGTCACCCCATTCATGATCTCGGTGGCATCGTAGCGGGCACCGATGATGGCGTTCGCGCCCAACTCGCCGGCATGCTGGATCATCAGGTCGAAGGCCTCGCTCCGCGTGTGCTCGCAGAGGTTGCTGAAGAGGCTGATGTTGCCGCCCACGATGGTCTGGAGGCCCGCGCCAATCGTGCCCACGATCGAGCGCGAACGCACCACGATTCCCCGGACGACGCCGAGGTTGCGCTGGATCCGGTGACCCGGAAGATCGAACGCGGTAGTAACAGCTTCATGAGGTACCACGGTGGCTCCTTATCGCCGGTAGATCTCGATCACCGGCGCATCTTTCACGATAATCGTTTTCTCCAGTCGGTATTCCCTGCCCCGCAGCCCGGCGCGCATAGCCGCGGTCTGCGCCTCGCCGCCGCCCATGCTGACAATCCACTCTTCGTGCAGGAAAAGCTCGGGGCGCAGGACGGTAGCGTCGAATGGAAGACCGTTGTCGATGCCGAAGGTCTCGCGCAGGGGAATGCCCGCCTGGCGATAGATGCCGGCGAGGTCGCCGACACCTGTCAAGATGCCGGTGCCGGGGACGTAGAGGGGCTGGAGGTAGGCGGCGGCTTCGCGAATCCAGGCACGGCGCGCCTCCGAATTGACGCGCGACTCTTCCCACGTGATCCAGTTCGAGGGTGACGGGCGCAGGAGCCAGGGTGCGATCGAGGCCAGCACCAGGGCTCCCGCGATCCAGGGCCGCGCGCGCAGAGGCAGCACGGCAACGATCGCCGACGCGGCCAGCGCCAGCAGAGGGAGCACCGCCATGCCGTAGCGGCTGTTGTAATACGAGAATGGCTTGAGCGTGGGAAGAAAGATCGGCGTGCCGCCGGAGGAGTGCATGCTCCAGATGTAGAAGATGCCGGGGAGGGCGAGCAGCAACAGGCTCCAGAACGCGCGGCGGCAGAGCGCGGCGAGTAAGCCAACCAGCGCCAGGAGCGGCAGGCACGCTCCGGCGCAGAGCTGGGCGGCGGTGCGGTAGTAGAGGAAGGCGAGCTGCCAATCGCGATTTCCGGGGTAGTCGGCGCCGTGCTGGATGGCGCGCGGACTCCACGGGCCGCGGTAGAAGGCGAGGGCGTCGCCCGTGAGCCACCAGTGGTGGAAGAGCCAGTAGAGCGGGCCAAGCGCGGCGATGAATCCAAAGAGGAGCGCGACCGGGATGCGGCGCCGGGCGGTGATCAGGAAGTAGGCGCAGACGAACGGCAACACGAACCAGCCTTCGTAGCGCGTGAGGGTGCCCATGCAGGCGGCGATTCCCGCGCCGATCACGGAGCCCCATCCTTGAGTCTGGCGGAAGCGCACGGTGAAGTAGAGCAAGGCCAGCAGACAGGCGCTGAACAGCGACTCCGTCATGGGAATCGACTGCATGTAGAGCACGTTGGGATTGAGGGTCCAGAGCGCCGTGGCGGCAAGCGCGGCAGTGTTGTCGGCGAAGATGCGGCGCGCGGCGGCGAACAGGAAACAGCCGGCGACGACGAACGCCGCGGCGGAGGGAATGGCGCCCGCGAGTCCGCTGGTCCACAGGGAATCGGTGCGCGCCAGGGGGATCATGGCCCAGTGGAGCAGGGGCAGCCAGACGGTGCCGATCTGATCGTAGCCGGGAGTGCGGGAATCGACGATGCGGCGCGCGATGTTGAGGTGCGCCTCGGCATCCCCGTAGTAGCAGAGGTAGCCGCGGTAGTAGAAGAAGGCAACCGAGACCGCGCTTATCAGCGCCAGCGCCGCTGGACAGGCTAAAGCCTGTCCCACGGGGCGTCTAGAACTCGGTGCAGTCTTTGAACTCGCGATAGCGCGCCTCGATTTCTTCGCGGGTGAGCGTGCGGAAGCGGTCGACGCCGAAGCTCTCGCAGCAGAAGCTGCCCATCACGCTGCCGTAGATGACTGCGCGGCGCAGCTCGTCAAGATCGACCTGGCCCTGATTCGGCGCCAGGCCGCGGCCGGCGAGATAGCCGATGAAGCCGCCGGCGAAACAATCGCCGGCACCGGTGGGGTCGAAGACCTGGCCGAGCAGGTAGCCTGGCGCCATGAAATGGCGGTCGCGGCGGAAGAGGATCGCGCCGTACTCGCCGCGCTTGATGATCAGCGTGTGCGGGCCCATCTCGAGAATGGCCTGGGCGGCGCGGCGCAGGTTGTACTCGCCGGAAAGCTGGCGGGCTTCGGCGTCGTTGATCAGCAGGAAATCCCATTCCCTGAGGGTGGCCAGGAGCTGCGGGCGGAAATCCTTGATCCAATAGTTCATGGTGTCGCCGCCGGTGAGGCGCACCTGGCTCATTTGCGCGCGCACGTTGCGCTGGAGCTCCGGCTGGATGTTGCCCAGGAAAAGATACGGCTCGCAGCGGTAGCTGTCCGGAAGCCTGGGGTTGAAATCCGCGAACACGTTGAGGTCGGTGCGCAGCGTTTCGCGATCGTTCATGTCGGGGGAGTAGCGTCCTGCCCAGAAGAACGTCTTTCCATCGGGCACGCGATCCAGACCGCTGAGATCGATGCCGCGGCCCGCGAGGAGATCGTAGTCTTCCCGGGCGAAGTCGTCACCTACCACGGCGACGATGCCGACCTTGGTGAAATACCCGGCGGAGAGGGCGATATAGGTCGCCGCGCCGCCGAGCATGCGGTCTACTTTTCCGTGCGGCGTTTCCACGCCGTCATATGCCACACTGCCGACAACGATGAGAGACATGTAAGAGGAGATTGTAACGTGTTGTGACCGCGCGCCGCGTTACTGGAACATCTGGTGCGACAGATCCTCGGGCGGCTTCTGGTGCGACGCCTGCCAGTATGCGATGGCGAAAGCCACCGCCGAGAGCGCCCATACGACGATCGCCACCGTGTCCACGGGGTGGCGGAAGATGATGACGCTCAGGCAAACGAATGCCCGGAGCAGCCAGGCGTAGAGCTTGGAGAGCTTCAGCCATCCCTTGCGGACGAACACGAGGGAGCGTCCGGCCATGTAGGCACAGCCGAGGCCGATGATTCCCAACGTGCCGCGCAGAAACTCAAAGCTCACCGGCATCGCTTTTAACATGCCTCAGACGGCACGGCTGCGCAAGGGGTTATATACTCTGACACAGAGGAAAAATCCGATTCTATGAAGCTTAATCGCATTCTCACATCCACTCTTCTGGTCGCCGCAACGGCGGGCTTTCTCATCGGCCAGGCCAGCCCGCCTAAGGACACCAGCGTCGAAATCGGGGGCAAGAAGATTACGATCAAGTACTCCGCTCCTTCGATGCGGGGCAGGCAAATCTTCGGTTCCGGTGGAGTCGTCAGCAAGGATCCCACGTACCCGGTGTGGCGAGCCGGAGCCAACAGCGCGACCGCTTTGCATACCGACGCCAACCTGACGATCGGCAACCTGAACGTCCCGGCGGGAGACTATACGCTGTTCGTGGCCTTGGAGAACCCGTGGAAACTGATCGTCAGTAAGGAGACCGGCGAGTGGGGTTTGAGCTATCACGCCGACAAAGACCTTGGCCGGGTACCGATGGCGGTCAGCAGACCTTCCGCCCCGATCGAGACCTACAAGATGACCCTGACCGCCATCGGCGGGAACAAGGGCAAACTGACGTTGGAATGGGAGAACGTGATTGCCAGCGTCGATTTTACGGTGAAGTAGTACCCGATTAACGGCAGCCGGTTGCCTGGCTGCCGTTAATTTCCACAGCACCTACTCGTGTTATCCCCCAAGAAAATCGTCACTTTCGGCACAAAACGGTTGCTTTCGGACGCTGAAACTGATATATAAGACCCATTAACCTTTTTAGGGGTGAGTCCGGGTTGGTTAACTGCGGTTTTACGTTCAGGTTTCGCAGGGGTCGTCGCACTCCCGAAAGCGTGAGGAGTGGTGCGTCCCGGGATCTGAGGTGTGCCACCCGAGCAGAGCCCGAACCGAATCCAGTCCCGAATCCACAGGAGGTAGTTATGCGTTTACGCCACACGGACAGGTGGCTGTTATTACCGGTACTCGTCATCGCGCTCTGTTTTTCTAGCGCAATTGCTCAGGAAACGACCGCCGGGCTGCTGGGTGTCGTAAGAGACGCCTCGGGCGGCGCGGTAGTCAAGGCCAACGTCGAAGTCACCAGTCCGAACCTCATTGGAACACGAAAGGCCCAAACCGACGAAGCAGGCAATTTCCGCCTGGCTGCCCTGCCGCCGGGCACCTACAACCTCACGGTTTCGGCTCCCGGTTTTCGCACATTCAAGCAGGGGGGCCTGGATTTGGCGGTGGGCCGCATGCCGACCGTCGAGATCAAGCTCGAAGTCGGGTCCGTGACGGAGACGGTGGAAGTCTCGAGCTCCGCAGCCATGGTGGACACGACGCAAAGTAAGGTCGCCGTAACCGTGGAACAGCAGGTTCTGGACAACCTGCCCAAGGGCCGTTCGTTCCAGACCCTGATTCCGCTTGCGCCGGGCGCGCGCGCCGAGGCATTGCAGAGCGGCAGCACGACCGGAAGCGCGGCGAGCGCCGGCACCGGCTACCAAATCGACGGCGCGAGCGACGGTGAAAATGTCTTCTTGGTGGATGGCGTCAACGTCACCCAAATCCAGAACGGCGGCGTCGGCAAGAACTATCAGATGGAGTTTATCGACGAAGTCCAGGTGAAGACGAGCAGCTTCGAGGCCGAATTTGGCGGGGCGCTGGGTGGCGTGATCAACGTCGTTCCCAAGAAGGGCTCCAACGAGTGGCACGGATCGCTGCTGACGTACTATCAGACCAACGCGCTGAACGCCAATAACGTGGACCGCGCGCTGCAAACCGACCCCGATAAGCCGTCTCTAAACACCACGACGCGGGTGGACGCCACCCCTCGGTATTATATGGCCGCAAAGGACCAGCGGACCATTCTCGAACCGGGATACCAGATCGGCGGCCCGATCTGGAAGAACAAACTCTGGGTTTTCAGCAGCTACATTCCGAGCATCGACACCACGCGGCGCATCACGACCTTCACCGCTCTTAACCCAGGGCCAAGGACATTGACATCGACGCAAACCAACCATAACGCGTACAACCGGCTGGACTACGGGCCTATTAATTCCCTGCGCATGTTCGCATCCTGGAACTATGGCTATTGGCGCCAGACTGGGACACTAGGCACTGCGGACAGCCCGGCAGGCCAGACGAACACTGGGCGTACCACGGATCCGAACACGTTGCGATCGGACGCCGGCTCGGTCAACCCCCTCTCGATCTGGACTTTCGGTGGCGACTGGACCCCTACGCCGAAACTGGTTGTGAGCGCGCGGTACGGGTATTTCTTCAACAACACCGAACAGCGTGGCATCCCGCAGGGAACGCGCTACATTTATCAGGCGACGGTCAATTCCACGAATGTCGATCTGGCCGGACAGCCGTTCCCGGCGTCGTCATTTAACACCACCGGCTATTCGAACATTCCGAGCAACCTGGCGACCGCGTATGACGCATACAAACGCA
>Ga0335080_10003349_pt1 | contig 16196 bp, 15 predicted proteins | sample Lox_Sample_34_FD_206720 | JGI IMG/M metagenome (GOLD analysis project Ga0335080, IMG submission 206720) | Soil microbial communities from Loxahatchee National Wildlife Refuge, Florida, United States - Lox_Sample_3.4 | ecosystem: Environmental > Terrestrial > Soil > Wetlands | place: USA...
AGTCGTGATCGTTTTCTGGCTTTCATCTCCGCGTACCATCTGCACGGAAAATACAGGAGCGCAAGGCACGCTGCGTAGACAAGGTAGAGAAGCGGCAGACTCCACATGTATCCCTCGGGAAGCGGTCCTGGATCAACCGGGTGATTGGTGAAGAGCCACGCATCGAGATCCCCCTCGCGAATCAGAGAAACCACGCAAGCGGCAAAATGGATCAGCGGAATGTGCAGCAGGTAGTAAAACATCGGAACTCGCCCAAATGTCTCAATCACTTTGGCAAGCCGGCCCTTCCATCCCTCGGCGAACGCCCACACCACGAACATCGGTCCGATCGTCATGCACAGGTACTCGAGAGAGGCCGGGTACTTCGCGGTATTCAGGAAGCTGAACAGGGTATGCCTGTCCCACGGCCGCGGATCTCCATAGATGCCGATCAGACGCAACGCAATATAAAGCGTCGTGAGGGCGAGACCCAGCCATAGATAAATCCTGCGCCTCGTCCAGGCCTGTTTTTCGGTGATTTTTCCGAATGCGTATCCGGCAAACATCAGCCCAACCCAGGGAACGAGCACATACAGAATGAAGAGAGGTGGTCCTGATTTCCCGAGGTCGACCTCACCTCCGAAATAGATGATCCGCAGCAGCCAGTTCGGCCCGTCATCTCCAAATTCGTGTGCGAGCTGAGGCCGGAAAAGATTTGTTACGTTGTGTAGCGCGATCAGCGCGATGCCAATCGTCGCAATTGCCGTCCGCGGAAGGTGCACGGCTGCGGCAAGCGCGATCATGCTCCAGCCGAGCATCCAGATCACGCCGGCAAGCAGATAGTGCCTGAAATCGAAGTTGAAAGTCCAGGCAATGCGCAGGAACGTAAGCTCCAGAAAGATCAGCCAGACACCACGGATGGCGAGGAACTTCGAGAGCGTCCACCGATCGGCACATTTCCGGCCGTAGAGGTAAGCCGACGTCCCGGCCAGAAACACGAATGTGGGCGCCACGAAGTTGGTAATCCAGCGGGTGAAGAAGACGCCAAAGGTGGGTCCGCCGGCTGGTACGCCCGCGTAAACTCGAACGTGATCGATCGCCATCAGGATCATCGCAATCCCACGGACGATGTCGAGTGACGTAACTCTGGACGACGATCTCTGTGTCCCGATGGCCGTGGCTGTAGCTTCGAACAAAGCGGAATCCGGCATGCTCGCTTCCCTTCGTGGGATGGAGGGTAGCATTCGCCTTCGCAATCTTCAAAGAATTTGTGGCGAGCGTCATCGAACGCGAAGACAGTCTTCGAAACGGTCGGCGCCTGTCTCCAAGTCCGTCACTTGGCATAACCGGCCTTCAACGCGTAGCGTATCTGCATCGGTCTTTCTCCGGAGTACCAATGCAGCCAAGCCTCGTAGCGAAACAAACGACGACAACTGTCAGCCCCGCCGTCTCGGGCAGCCCCGTTAAGCGACTCCTTGCGCTCGATGTAGTTCGCGGCATCACCATTTGCTTCATGATCATGGTCAACAACAATGGCGGCCCGGGCTCGTGGGGGTTCATGAACCACGCCTACTGGAATGGCCTCACGCCCACTGACCTGGTCTTCCCCACGTTCGTCTTTGTCGTTGGTGTCTCCGTCGTTTTCGCCACCGATGCGCGCCTGGCCAGAGGCGCCTCACGTGAGCAGCTTGCGAAGCACACAGTTATCCGGACCATTGTTCTGATTGTGTTCGGCATCATCGTCAACAGCTTCCCGTATTTCCACCTTGCGCACATGCGCTTCTATGGCGTGCTGCAGAGGATCGCGATCTGTTATCTCGTCGTCGGTCTCTTTTATCTGTGGGATCAGCGTGTCTCCAGCAAATGGACAGCACTCTTCGGCTGTCTCATCGGCTACTGGATTCTCGTCCGATGGGTGCCAATCCCGGGAGTCGGCATGCCCGGCCACGACGTTCCGTTCATGGACGTGAGCCAGAATCTCGTCTCCTGGCTCGATCGCCATCTCTTTCCCTATCACCTCTACCTCGAGCCGCCCACTCACAACCTGCGCGATCCCGAAGGCATGCTGAGCAACCTGCCTGCCATCGGTACCGCCCTCATGGGCGTGCTCGCCGGCCTGTGGCTGCGCTCCACAAAATCAGTCGGCGCCAAGACCGCCGGTCTGGCCGTCGCCTCCCTCGCCAGCCTCGCTGCCGGCTATCTCTGGTCAATGGAATTTCCGCTGAATAAAAACATGTGGACCAGTTCCTTCGTTCTTGTCGCGGGAGGATACTCGCTGGCGCTGCTCACCTTTGCGCACTTCACTGTTGAGCAAATGAACTGGCGCAAGGGCTGGACGTATCCGTGGCTGGTCTTCGGCTCCAATGCCATCGCCGCCTACATGTTCAGCGAACTCGTGCCCGAAGCCCTCTATAACATTCAATTTACTGACGCGAATGGACACCGCACAAATCCGTTGACCTGGACTGCAATGCACACTGTCGCCCGCATCCCCAATCCGCATTGGGCCGCCTTCGGATATTCGGTTTCGATTGCGGTCTGCTGCTTTATCCCGGTGTGGATCCTCTACCGGAAGAAAATCTTCCTCAAGGTATAAAACTTCTGTGACCAGGACCTCGCGTTTCTTCCCAGAACTTTGCCAGTGACAAATCAGAAAACTTACCATTGACAATTCGGATAACGTCGGGACTACCCTGATCGTCTATTGGTTCAATCAGGCGAAACAGCCTGCATGAGTCTCTGTTTCTCAGTCGTCGGCGTCTCCTTGTCTGCTGGTTCCCCGGGTCCCCGCAGCAGCCGTCGGCCTGGAGGTCGCGCTGTGAGTGTGCCCGAACAACCTGTTACAAACCGCATCTGCGTCGCGGCGACTTCTTCAAAGAGGACCATTGCAGGGGAGATTGCCGAACTCCTCATTGGCTACGTCCTGATCCTTGCCGTCATCTGGACCCCCAGACCCCTGCAGCACTGGCTCTACTACATCGCCCTCGGCTGGTTCATCATCTCCGTGGCCCTGTCATTCGAAAGCTGGAAGGCCCTCGGTTGCAGCGTCGCCGGATTCTGGCGATCTTCGTGGGTTGTCGGAGTTGCTGTCATCCTGGCGGGTATCGCGACCTACTTTGCTGCCGCTCACCATACCCTTCATCATCCTGCCGGACCAGCCCAGTGGGTGGAAACATTCGGCGGCTACACTGTATGGGCGTTGATGCAGCAACTCTTGCTGCAGGGCTACTTTCTCGCGCGACTCCTGCGCATCATTTCCAATCCCAATCTTGCAGCAACCTTGACGGCGACGGTCTTTGCCCTCGCACACCTGCCCAATCCGATCCTCACGCCGCTCACACTTATCTGGGGCCTCACCGCCTGTTTGGTCTTTATCCGATCGCGGAATGTTTATCCGCTCGCGATCGCCCACGCCATCTTCGGAATCTGCGTGGCCATTACCATCCCCCCATCCGTGCTTCACAACATGCGGGTCGGTCGTGGTTATATCGAGTACCATCCGCAGCCCATTCACCTCAGCCAGATCGACCAGGTGGTGTCGACCGACGCATGGGTCAGCGCCGAAGCGCCTACCCGCCGCTGAGCCCGCCACGCCCGCCCATAAAAGACGCCTGCAATCGCCGCCATCAGCACATAGCGCCAGTTGAAGTAGACCGCCCGCTTGTTCCAGTGCGATAGCCCGAACAGGACCGCCGTGAGCAACAATGCGAGTGTGCGTCCCATCCGGCGCTCCAGCAGGTTCTGAAGCCATCCGCGAAAGAACAACTCTTCCGGAATCGCAATGAAGACAAACGTGAACACAAACGCGCCGATCACCCGCAGCGGTGAAGGCATGATCGCATGCCACTGCAGGAATCCGAGCCACAATCCCAGCGGAATCGCGATCAGCGCGTAAAGCAGGTACTCCATCACCCCCCGCCGCAAATCATTCCCGGTGAGCCGCAAGTCGAACCCGACGCCATTCAGCCCACGCACCACCAGAAACCCGAAGAGCCCCGCGTCAAGCAAGAGGATTTTGCCTATCGCCGCCAGCCCCCTCGGCCACGCCGGTTCTAGCCAGCGCAAATCGACCGCCAGCCCCAGCGCAAGCAGAACCGCGAAGTCGCGCCAGTTTCCCCGCTGCCCGCCGTCCTCGCTCCGCGCCTGCTCCAGTAGAAACGCCACAGTTACCGGAAGCAGCGCGTAAACCGCCAGCCAGCCCCAGCGGAAGATCCCGAAAGCCTGCGCCGTCATCGCATACGGCACGCACAGCAAGGCGGGCGCGAGAACCCGTACGATGCGCGGCAATACGTGCCGCAGCCGCTCCACAGACGATGGACAGAACCCTGCCGTCAGCATGGCGGCTACCAGCAGCACCGCCGCCGCCATTGCGCCCGGTCGCCAAATGCTCGCAGATTCCATCGCTTAAAGTTCTGCTGTCCGCAAAACCTTCACCGGCCTGAACAGCCAGTTTAGAAGCAACGTGAACAGGAGCCCGCCGACCGTAAACTTCATCCACACCGGCGCATGCGACGGTGAGAAGAATCCTTCCAGGCATCCAGCAACCACCAACATGGGAATCACACCTGCTACGAGTCGCGTCGCCTCGATCCCGCCCTTCGCCACCGATTCTTTCCAGCGATAACCCCCAGGGAAGAGCATGGCGTGCCCGAGACGGAATCCGGCCGCTCCCGCAATGATGATTGCAGGCAACTCCAGCGAGCCGTGCGGCACAACAAAGCTCCACAGCGGCACCGACATCCCGTACTGGTGGCACGCCGCCGCAATCACCCCCAGCATCATGCCGTTGATGTACAAGAACCAGAACGTGCCAAGGCCAAAAATAATTCCGCCAGCAAACGTCACGAAGCTGACCGTCAGGTTGTTCGTCATGATGTGACTGGTCTCCTGGGGTGCGACGCTCACAATCGACTCGGTCCACATCTTGTGCTGTTCCATGGTGGCAATCATCGCCGGGCCAACATAGTGCCGCATGAACTCCGGCCGCGCGCTGGTCAGGGCCGCACCCAGAAGACCCCAGGCCACTGACACCAGCAGCGATGCCGCGACATACGGCAATTGCCGCTGGAAGATGGCCGGATACTCATTCTTGAGAAACTGAAACAGCGTACTCCACCCCGTCTTCTTGCGCGAATAGATGATATGGTGAGCGCGCGCAAGCAGTTGATTTACATGGTCGGCGTAAGTCCGCGCAGTCTCATCCCGCCGCAGCACCGAGAGATCCGCCGCCACCTGCCGGTAGAGCAGCGCCGTCTCCTGCAACTCCGAACGCGAGAGCGCTCCCAGCCCGTTCTGGTCCGACCGCGTCAGCAGAAACGCAAGCCGATCCCAGTAAGGCCGCCGCTTCGCAATCCATTGATTCGATAGAATGGGCGCCATGGATCCCAGTTCAGTTCAGGGTGCAGATCAGGTTTCAGATCAGCTTAGCATTGAAACGCCTGAGCTGGTTGCCATCCGGATGCCCATCGCCGGTATTGGCAGCCGCTTCATTGCTCTCCTCGTCGATTACCTGATCTGGTTTCCCGCGATCCTGATCGTGGGCAAGATCTTTTCCTATTTCCTTCCCAGCCTGACTGCCTTCAACAAGCTCTCAGAGCAATGGGCCCTCGCCATCTACCTCTTCCTGATCTTTCTTTTCAACTGGGGCTACTTCACCTTGTTTGAAGCCTTCTGGAACGGCCGTACTCCCGGCAAACGGGTCGCACGAATCCGTGTCATCCAGCGCTCCGGCCGAGCCATCGGTCTGTTTGAATCCATGGCCCGCAACTTCATCCGCTACATCGACCAGATCCCCTTCTTCTACGCCGTTGGAGCCATCGCCATCTTCGTCACCCGTGATCATCAGCGCCTTGGCGACCTTGCCGCCGGCACGCTGGTCGTTCGCGATCGTATCGAGGAGGTGCCGGCCAGTACGGAAACAACACGCACGTTTACCGCCAACCTCTTCGCACCGCCGGTCCCTGCGCCCGAACCGCACGTCGCGTTCACCCTCCCCGATCACGGCATCGCCAAGCTCTCCAGTTCCGACCTGCAGGTGCTTGAGAGCTTTTTCTCCCGCCGTCTCGACATGCCGCTCGCCACCCGGGAGGCGCTCGCTCAGCGCATTGCCGGCGCCATCCACGCCAAGTCCGGCCTTGAGCCTCCGCCCGGCGCCAGCGTGGAAACTTTCCTCGAAATCACCGCCCGCCAGCTCCGCGACATTGCCCGAATGCAGGGATGAGTTGGCAGGTCACTTCCATCTACGGGTCAATGCAGCTGGCTGAATACGAATCCGTGTGTTTTGGCATTCGAGTGGCATCCGAAACACGACGTTCCCGAGTCGTGAAGAGCATTCTGTGTCTGATCGTTCCCCCAGAACCGTTCAAATCGCCAGCCTCCCGTGTCCTTGTAGAGATCTGAGTTTTTGATCATCACATCGACTCTGCGGCGGTCGCCCTCGAAAATGACTCCATCTTTTTGCTGAGCCTCGCGCAGCTCGTACACAATGATGGACCCATCGGGAAACTCACCGGACGCGTATCCGTCAGCGGCCTTCTGGTTGGCAAAGACGTGGTGCATTCCTTCTTCGCTCTTCAGAGACGGGTTGCTGCCTGGCAGGATGACGCCCGTCCCGACATGCACCCAAAGGCGAAAGTTCTCAGGAAATTGCACGGTCTCTGACCCGTGCACGACGCGCAGTGACAGACCTGCCAAAGTGAGCAGCATCCAGCCGATCCGGCGCAAATGAATTTGACGAACGTTGCTGGTGTGAGTGGTCATCCCCGCATTCTGCCGAATGCGAACCCGCGCGTATTGTAAAAAATTCAACTTGTGATTGCGTCTGTCGCGGCCAATCTGCCTTCAACCGTCTCTCGCACGGCATCGATGTACGCGCGCGGCCTAATGCCGGCGAACGCCCGAAAATCACGGATAAGATGCGCCTGGTCGAAGTAGCCGCAATCTGTAGCAAGCTCCGCCCAGTGTACGGGCAAGCCCTTTCCAATTCGGTTCAGTAGAGCGTTGAACCGCCGCACGCGGTAAAACAGCTTCGGCGCGAGACCGACATGATCCCGAAATAGCTGAATGAATCTTGTATGGCTCAACCCGGTGTCCAGCAGTATTCGTCGAATGGAACTCACTCCACCTCCGCCTGATAATCGCCCGGCCGCATAGCTGACAACGGGATGAGGCGGAGCAGCGTCCTTCAGTTTTCGCTTCAGGTATTGTTCTACGGCCAGGAACCGCGCTCGCTCACCAGACGCAGAGCATGCATCGTTGAGCAGGCGGTCTGCCTCGTCCGGACGAAGTTCCCTCAAGGCGATATCGAGGTTGTGCAGTTCCTGTGCCGCGATCGGAAAGAACATGCGAGCAGCGCCGGGACGAAATTGAACGCCAATGACGGCCGTGGATTCAGACGGGTCGAACTCGAATGACCGGGACCAGGGCCCGGCCAGCAGCGGCACCTGGACGCTGCGGCGCTCGCCGTCTACAAAGAAAGACATGGTCGGCTCTTTGAGATGAATCACCAGGGCCATCGCTGCATCCGGGTAGAACCGCTCGCGCGACGAGTGCGAAGGAGAGCTTGTCCTCAGCCAGATCTTCTCCACGTATTGCGACAGCAGGGAATCCGGTTTGTAGATTCGGAGTGCCGTATCTGACTCGCGCTGGCTCAATACCATCTCCTTAGCGGCCACTACGCTTGGAGTGTTCGCATTGAGATGATCCATGGTTGGTCGGATTCGAACCTCAAGCCACCTGCTTTGTGTCGGGACGGTCTCTTGATGCGCCAAACCGGTCGGAAAACTGGAAGGTCACCCGCTCGAACGGCAAGTGCGCGCAATGCCGGCCCTTCCTCTCAGACCAGCCGGCTTTCGGTTAGATCCAGCTCGCGCTCCAGGATGCGGTGCACGTTATCGCCGATTCTTCCGCTCTGGCGGAGAGAATTCAGCTTCTCGCGCTCCGTGCGAATTGTATCCAGCAGCAGTCCGCTCATCGTCAGGTTCTCTTCAGCCGCCTGCGGGACGCTTCCCTCAGGCCCGCACTCATTAATCTCGGCCAGCCTGTGCCTGAACTGATGGAGGAGATCATCGAACAGATGGGTCTCGCTTTCATCTTGAGCCGAGTTCCGGCGTTCGTTCAGGAAGTCGATCGCGGATTGCAACATCAGGTGGCGTGCCTGTCCTTCCTCGCAGTAGCTCGTGTCCTCGGTCCGCAACCGGAGCATGCGGATGACCCACGGCAGAGAGAGTCCCTGGAAAACGACTGTCACGAGGATTAGTGCGAAGGTTAGAAAAATGATGAAGCTTCGCTGGGGAAACGAGCTGCCATCGTTCAGTGTCAACGGCAGGGAGCCGGCCGCGGCCAGTGCAACGACGCCTCGCATTCCCGTCCAACCCACCACGAAGGTCTGATTTGCTTTCGGCGCCTCACATCTCTGGTGCCCGATGCGTGTTCTCAACCACCACGAAAGGTGTGTTGCAGGAAACATCCACGCCATCCGCAACGCGACGAGGATCGACGAGAAGATCAACGCGTACGCGACAAGGTTCATCTTGCTCATCCCATGGATCCCGGCAAGGACATAGGGAAGCTGCAGCCCGATTAGCACAAACACGAACCCGTTCAGCAGGAATTCCAGCGCATCCCACACCGCGAACGCCTGCAGGCGCACTCTGGGGGAAAAGAAGGTGGAACTGCGCCTGCTCACCAGCAGCCCACATGTCACCACAGCAATGATGCCTGATGTTTTCACGGCATCTCCGGCCAGATACGCAGCGTAGGGAATGATCAGCGAGATCGCAATCTCGACCGGGCCGTCATCCACCCAGCGCTCCAGGGCTGTGACCACGAACCCAATCGCCAGTCCGACGAGCACGCCACCAATCGTGAGCCACGCAAACTCGAGGAACCCCTCCGTGAAGGTGGGCGTTCTGCCCTGCACCACCATTGCGACTCCAAATTGCAGCGCCAGCAGGCCGGTCGCGTCATTCAGCAGGCTCTCGCCTTCAAGGATGTCCACGATCCCTTGCGGCATCCCTACCTTGCGGGCAATCGAGGTCGCCGCAACCGCGTCGGTGGGAGAAACCACCGCCCCAAGAAGAAATCCCAGCCGCCAGTCAAACCCCGGCAGCCACCACTGTGCTGCGAAGGCGACCCCGATCGCGGTGAAAAACACGAGGAAGACGGCCAGGCTCGAGATCGAAACCAGGTTGTACCGGAACTCCCGCCACGAGATTTGCCACGCGGAAATATAGATGAGCGGGGGCAGAAACACCAGAAACACAACCGATGGCTGAAGAGGAATGCGCGGAACCCGCGGTATCAGGGAACAAAGGAGTCCGAAGATTACAAGCGCAATCGGATAGGAAAGCGCGAAGCGGCGGGCGAGCCCAGCCACAGCAGCCACCGCAATCAAAAGGCCCATCACCAGGACTAGGATGTAATCCACATGAACCATCGAGCCGACCTCTCTGCTCCGTGCTGCACCTCTTCAGTGTTATCGCAGATTCTCGCGTCAATCCAAAATGTTGGAGGCGCTAACGTCGGCCTATGTCCCATACGATGGATGAATCGCATCAGAGAGGGATCCTTCAATTGAAACCAACCATCGTTGACCCCGGCAGACGAAGCTTCCTCAAGAACGCAGCGGCTTCAGCGGCCGCCATCCCGCTTCAGGAGAAGATGTTCGGGATACCCACTTTGGCTCCGCCGTTCTCTGGCAGGTTTCTCACCCATGTCTCCGTGGTGCGCGTAAACCAGATCGAAGTTACCCCAACACGCTCCATCGGCGAAGACGAATCGGCCGACAACCGCCCCGAGCGGATCCGGTCGCGGCGCGAAGCCTTCGCACGAGGCTGTCCTGATGGCCGGATGACCTGGGCGATCAGCTGGCTGGCGCTGCACGATCAGCGCAGGGAATACCAGGAAGCACGCCGCCTTCTCGCCTCCTATCACGATCGCTACGGCGACGAGGTCACTTTCATTCCAGGTGGCTATTTCGCTCCCATGTACGACAGCCGCGAGCATAATCGCGCGACCATCCGCGAGGCTCTTGGCCTCGTATCGAAGATTGTCGGCGGCGGTTATCGGCCCGAGTGCCTGGTCGCAGGCTTCATGGATGCGGAGAACCAGCGTCATCTGGCAGAAAATGAGGGAATTCACGTATGCCAGGGCGAAATCTGGAGCCAGCATGGCATCGACAACGGCGATGGCGACGGTGGCATCTGCTATCCCTACTATCCGAGCCGCGAACACTACCTCAAGCCCGCTCAAGGTAAAAGCGACTTCATCGATTGTGTCTGCCTCGACGGCTGGACCTGCGACTTCCTCGCCGCCCGGCACGAAGGTTTCCAGGGCGGATTCAACAGCCGCCTCGGTGTAGGTCCCATTGAATCCGTCGGAAACCTCGGCACCACCGCTGGACGTAAGGAGATGCTGGACACCACCGCAATGCACTTCGACACGGGACACTCCCTGAACGGCTTCGGCTGGGTTACGGCGATCTGGGAGACGTCGATCGATCACGATGAGGACCTGACCTGGTGGCTCGAAGCCGTGCGTGACCGCTGGCCGGACACACGGGTGGTGACTGAAGGCGCCTTCGGGCTCGAGTGGCGCATACATTACCCCGACAACTCCCGGCTCAATTACCGGTTCGACGCCAAAGGAACGGGCGCGCCCGGCTCGGAAAAAACCCTTGAAATCCAATGGTTCATGAATCGGGAGTTCCGCCTCGCCCTGCTTCGCGATTGGACAATGAACTCCCCCTGGATGGCCATCGATTTGACCCGCTACGACCTCAAGGTGGAGGAACCGCACGATCTGCGGCGAGAGTGGAGCCTGATGAACGTGCTGAATCAGAAGGGAACTCGCCCACAAGACAAACCCATTCAGCTCGCCCACTTAAGTACCGAGGACCAGCGCCTCATCTATCGCTGGTATCCCGATCTGAAGAGCCGGATGTGACGTTTAGCGTAATTGCAAAGCTATACACATCCATTGGGAATCCGGACTTTTCTCGACTGGATTTCCAAGTAGTGCGAGTCTCCATTGGACCAAAGTTCGGAGCCATGTGGTCCAGACCGCATCAAGAAATTGCCACAGCAGCTAAAATCAGACCTATGAAGGGTCGTCCCCAAACTGAGGAAGCTGCTTCCTATTACTTCACCTATATCGACCAGATTGATGGTGACAATCCTCTTCGATCGATAGAGACTCAGCTCGACCAGTTCTCACCGATTCTCACCAGAATCACGGAGGAGAAGTCCCGGTTTCGCTATGCGCCGGAAAAATGGAGCATACGACAAGTGCTGAATCACGTAACTGACACCGAGCGCGCCTTCGTCTTTCGCGCACTATGGTTTGCACGCGGCTTCGACACGCCTTTGCCCAGCTACGACCAGGGAATCGCGTCGGTGGGTGCTAGGGCAGATGCTATCCGATGGTCTGCGCATGTCGAGGAGTTCAAACGCGTGCGTCAGGCCACCATCTCGTTCTTTCGCAACCTCCCAGACGACGCATGGATGCGCAAGGGCATCGCCAGCGACAACTCTTTCACGGTTCGCGCCCTTGGCTTTATCATTCCCGGCCACGTTGCACATCATTTCCGGATCCTGCGCGAAAGATACCTGTAGGCAGCCCGCTGTCAGGAACTGCGCTGGGTCCTCGACGATTTCCCTCCATCGATTTGTCTCCGCTTCCATCCCGGCGCGAAAATGATCTGATGCCAGTTGATCGAAAGGGAAGCGGGTGAAACCGGAGATTCCATCTACAGTAGCGTTAGCCCTCTTCCTCTCCGTCGGCCCCGTGTTTTCGCAGTCGGCCGCGAAGCAGCCCGATCTTCGCCAGTCTGCCCTCGCCTTCGAGCAGGATGGAAAGCTTGCCGAGTCTGAAGAAGCCTGGCGAGCATATCTCAAGACACATCCCTCTAACGCCGAACCCTACGCGCACCTCGGCCTTTTGGAAGCCCGCCAGGAGCGCTACAAGGAAGCGGTCCCACTGTATCGCAAAGCGCTCGTGCTCAACCCCGCAATGCCGGGTCTTCGCCTCAACCTCGGTCTCGCTCTCTTCAAAGCAGGAGATCTGAAGGGCGCGATTCCCGAATTTACGATCCTGCTCAAACATGCGACGCCCAACTCGCCCGAAGCCATGCGCTACACAATTCTTCTCGGGATGGCGCACTACGGCCTGGGCCAGTTCGTTGAGGCTGCGCCCTACCTTCGGACAGCGGCCGATGCTGATCCGCAGAACCTCCCCATGCGCTTCGCTCTGGCACACAGCCTTCTGTGGTCAAAGCAGTACAGCAAGGTCCTCGATGTCTACAAGGAAATCCTTGCCCTCGATCCCGACTCCGCTGAAGCCGACATGCTCGCAGGCGAAGCGCTCGATGAGATGAGCGATTCCTCGGGTGCCATCGAAATGTTTCGCAAGGCCGTGAAAGCCAAGCCCAACGAGCCTGACGTGCACTTTGGCCTCGGCTATCTGCTTTGGTCGCAGAAGCAGTATCCGGAGGCGATCAAGGAGTTCCAGGCAGAACTCGCCAACAATCCCGAGCACGCACAATCGATGCTCTACATCGCCGACGCCCACATCCAGATGAACCAGTACGCCGAGGCCGCGCCCCTGCTCGAAAAAGCCGTCTCGCTCGATCCTTCGCTGGGCCTCGCGCATCTCGATCTCGGCATCCTGGCCGCGAACGATGGCCGAAACGACGATGCACTGCAACAATTCCTCGCTGCCGAGAAGTTCATTCCCAACGACGTGAACGTCCATTGGCGGCTCGGCCGTCTCTACCGTACTATGGGCAAAAAAGAAGAGGCACGAATCGAACTCGAAAAAGCCAGCACGATTACCAGGTCGGCAGACCAGGAACTTTATAAGAAAATGAACCCGCAGGCCAAGCCCGCTGCCGGCCAGATGCCTGCCCCTCCAGCAGATCAGAAATAGTCGATCCGCTCAGTGCCTGTGCGCGTGCTCTTCCTCAGCTACCTTCCCTGCGAGCAGTTGCGCGAGCGCCTTTTCTGGGCACATGTGTTGCAGTTCGAGCCGTTCAAGCTCCTCTTCCGTCTCAACCGACGTTGCCACCGTCAGGAGACAGTCGAGACAACGCGTGTTCAAGGTTCCGTTTTCGTTCTGAGTTCGGCTATACATAACCGCGATCCATCTGCTCATGTGGAGCAAGGTTTCTCGATAGTACGCAGGCGTCGATTGCGAAGCACGTGACTTGCATCACGGACGGGTGTGAGAAGTGAACATTTGCGCAGGAGAGGAGGTTGCGTGGCGGTTCCTGGCGGGGGCCAAATCAGAGGTTTGTGTTCTGATGTTGATTGCGTCGTAACTGCCAGCAGGGGCTCTCACCACCCTGCGAAAAAATCGACACTGAGCAGGCAACGTCGCTCGTACCAAGGTAGTCATATTCCTGCTTGTTGCCTTTCAAAGGAACGACGAGCGTTTGGCTCACTTTTACGCTCCCTTGCGGCGACCCCCGAAGCTTGTACACGAACCAGTCACCCATATAGAGCGCCACGAACGACGCCACCAGCGTCAAGACGATCCGCCGCGTCCACTTCCAGATCAATCCCAATCCTCCCGAGAATGTTCGCCAGGTTGCATCTCAAAAAGAATCCTACGCGATTTGTCCGAAATCCCTCCCTATTCTCAGTCTTTCGACACTCGATTTAGAATTCCCCTGTCCGCAATCCTCGAAGAAACGAGCTGATGAATCCCATGCGCCGAGTTGCTCTTCGTTTCGCCTCGCCCTTGCTACTTTTCACGTTTCTCATTCTCGTGGTCGGGGTGTCCGCGGAGCCGCAGCGAACCGCTGACAAGTCTCTCGTCGTCAGCACCACTATCGGACAACTTCAGGGTATCGCGCGACCCGGCGGTGGTGCCGAATTCCTCGGCATTCCCTACGCTCAACCGCCAATCGGCAATCTCCGCTGGCGCGAACCGGTCTCGACCAAACCTTGGACCGGCGTTCGCGAGGCGACGAAGTTCGGTGCGCCCTGCTCGCAGCCCGACCTCGGCACGGCCGCCGATCAGTGGACGGCCGACATGATCTTCCGCTGTCCCGCGGTCACGCAGGCCACTTGGCATGCGGCTGCCGGAAACGCAACCTATGAGTATGAGTTCAACCACGCCATTCCTGGTCAGAAGGGTGCGGTTCACTCCGGAGATCTGCCCTATGTCTTTGGCTTCTACCCGAAGAGCGGAAATATCTCCGGCAAGTTTGCCGAAGTGGATACCAGACTCTCAGGCCTCATCGAGACCTATTGGACTAACTTCGCCAAAAGCGGGAATCCCAATGGCCCCGACCTGCCCAACTGGCCCCAGCAGGATGACACCGGAGTGTACATTCAGTTTCAACAGGATGGCTCTGTAGAAAAAAGCGACCGGCCTGCGCAGCACCCAGTGCAATCTCTATCGCGATTGGCTGTCCGCACGCTCTCACATCGCGACAAAGCAAGGCCGGTAACCAAAGCAAAGGGCCAGCCATATCAGCTGGCCCTTCGCCCTCTATACTGCAGGATTTATCCGTGACGCGCCACCGAAGCCGCCCTCGGTGAAACGCCGGTCAATTCCGCTGCCCGCGCCTCGCCATACGCCGCCGCGCCCATCAGCGCAGCGCGGCTTTCGAGAATCACCCGCACCGGCATGTTGATGAGCAACTGGCTTAACCGGCCCTTGTCCTGGAAGGCCTTGATGAACGTGCCGTCTTTCAGCTTCTCCAGGATCTTCGGAGCGATTCCACCGCCCACATACAGTCCCCCCACTGAAAGCACCTTCAAGGCCAGGTTGCCGGCCTCCGCGCCGTAGATCGACACCATCATGTCCAGCGTCTTTGCGCAGATTTCACTTTTTGCGGAAAGAGCCATCTTCGCAATCACACTATTCGGGTCGCCCGACGCCACGATCTGCTCCGCCAGCCACTTCGGTTCTTCCATGCCCTGTCCGTCGCGCAGGAACTCGTAGATGTTCGTCAATCCCATGCCGCTTACAACGCGCTCGTAGCTGATGCGCCCGTTGTACTTTCGCTGCAGGAAGCGCAAAAGCTCGATTTCCATCTCGGTCCGGGGGCCGAAGTCCGTATGCCCTCCCTCCGACGGATACGGCACGTGGATGCGTCCGTTCCATGCCAGCAGCCCCTCGCCCAGTCCTGTTCCGGCAGCGATTAGCGCACGATTCCCGATCTGGCTTGCATCCCCTTCACTAAGTGTATGAATCTGCTCTGGAGTCAATTCGGCGATGCCGTAGCCGTTCGCCTCCAGATCATTGATCAGGAAGACATGCTCAATCTTGAGATTGGTCGCCAACTCCTTGCTGTCCAGCGTCCAGGGCAGGTTTGTCAGCCGCAAACGTCCCTGGCGCACTGGTCCCGGCACCCCAAAGCAGGCCGCCGTTATACTCTCTGTCCCCAGAAACTCCTTAACGATCTCTTCGAGTCCCGAATACTCCTTCGCCGGGTATTGCTTATCCCGTGTGTGGCTTAGCTTTCCCTCTGCAAAGTCATAAAGCGCCAAGTGGACTTTGGTTCCGCCCACGTCACCAGCCAGAATCATCTTTCCCTCTCAAAAAAACCACGGCCGTCCCCGTCCGTTGCGGGTAGCAGCGCAGCAGCATCCCTATCAAGGATCAGAGTGAGTATACCGCTTGCAGGCCTTATCAGTTGGCTCGGTAGCCGTTCGGGATCGCGCGGCCCCGTGAACACTTCCTTGACCAACTCCGCCTTGTTTTTCCCGCCGATCAGGAAGAAAACCGAACTTCCCTGGTTGATCACCGGCCAGGTCAACGTGATGCGCCACGTGTCTTTCTGCGGCACCTGGTTCGCCGTTACCAGCCTGCCCATCTCGTGAATTGCCGCGGTGTGGGGAAAGAGTGAGGCTGTGTGTCCGTCGTCGCCCATGCCCAGTGCGATCAGGTCGAACCGCGGAGCCTCGGCTCCCTCCAGCCGGAAGGTATTCCGGAGCAGGGCCTCATAACGGGCAGCCGCCGCCTCGGGCTCCAGTTCGCCTTCCATGCGATGGATCTGCTCCGGCTTCAGCGGGACGCGATCGAGCATCGCCTCTTTGGTCATGCGGTAGTTGCTTTCCGGGTGGTCCGGCGGCACGGTGCGCTCATCCACCCAGAAGAGATCGAGCCTGTCCCAGGGCATCCGTCTGAGCCACGGCTGACCCGGATCGGCCAGCAACTGAAACGCCGCTTTCGGCGACCCTCCGCCGCTGACGGCGATGCGCGCCCGT
>Ga0335080_10003350_pt1 | contig 16195 bp, 13 predicted proteins | sample Lox_Sample_34_FD_206720 | JGI IMG/M metagenome (GOLD analysis project Ga0335080, IMG submission 206720) | Soil microbial communities from Loxahatchee National Wildlife Refuge, Florida, United States - Lox_Sample_3.4 | ecosystem: Environmental > Terrestrial > Soil > Wetlands | place: USA...
CCAGAAGGAATAAGCCGACCAGGTACCCAGCGGCACCTTCAGGAAGTCCGTGCGGATCAACCAGCGCATCAGGAATCCGCGCCAGAACAGCTCTTCCAGCACCGGGACCAGCGCAAAGCTGGAAACACAGCGCAGGGCGAGGAAGGCGGCGTTCTGCCTCAATCCAGGCGGTAGGGAGCTTTTCGCCGCCCCGGTGAGCCCGTTGTTAAACAGAAAGGTATTCCGGTAACCGAAAAGTAAGTCGGGCGCGATCCAGATACCGAAAACCACCAGCCCGATCACGATACTGGCAACCGGAGAGCCGGGGCGCCATGTGAGATAGGGCCGCGAGAAAATCAGGATGATGGCCAGAACAATCGCGAAGCGCGCCGGATATAGCCACTGGAGCGGCAGGGGGAGCACGCGTTCCAGGGCCATTACAGCCACAAACGCAACGAACGGCGCTACGTACGCAAACGTGGCGGACGAGTTAGTTTCCTGAGATTGGGACATGGGCCGAATCGATCAGAGAGCCGTTACGAGCAGTACCCATGTTAGTACAATGTGGGTCACGCATGGAGTTACTGAAAGCGTTTTCGATCGTGGCTCTGACTGCTGCCGCGGCGGGCGCGCAGCCAACGGTTTGGGTAGTCGGCGATTCCACCGCGAACAACGTCAACCGGCGCGGCTGGGGCGACCCGTTCGCCGATTACTTCGACCCGTCGAAGGCGCGGACGGTCAATCGCGCGCGTGCCGGGCGCAGCAGCCGTACCTTCCTCACCGAGGGCCTTTGGGACAAGGTGCGCGCCGAGTTGAAACCGGGCGATTCCGTCCTCATCCAGTTCGGGCACAACGACGGCGGTCCGCCGGACAAAGACCGGGCGCGCGGCTCGCTGCCGGGCACGGGCGAGGAATCGCAGGAGTTCACGCTGCCGAACGGCACCCGGGAGACCGTCTACACGTTTGGACACTACCTGCGGAAGATGATCGAGGACACCAAAGCCGCCGGGGCGAACCCGCTTCTGCTGTCGCTGACCGTGCGGAATATCTGGAAGGGCGGCAAGGTGGAGCGCGGCTCCGGGCAGTTCGGGCGCTGGTCGGCGGAGGTCGCCAGGGAACAGGGCGTGCCGTTCGTGGATGTGACTAACGCGGTCGCCGACCAGTACGACAAGATGGGCGAAGCCAGGGTGAAGGCTTGGTTTCCCGAAGACCACACCCATACCAGCCCGGAGGGTGCCGACTTCAACGCCGGCATGGTGGTCGCGGGACTGAAGGGGATTGGGAGTCCGCTGGCGGCGTTTCTGTCGGAAAAAGGAAAGGTCGTGGAGCCATATCCGGTGCTGCTCACCACGGACCGGCTGAACCTGCCGGTGCCAAACGATCCCAAGCTCCCGACGCTTTTTCTGATCGGCGATTCGACGGTGCGCAACGGCCGCGGCGACGGCGCCAACGGGCAGTGGGGCTGGGGCGAGCCGCTCATGGACCGCTTCGACGCGGCGAAGGTGAACGTCGTGAACCGCGCGGTGGGCGGGCTGAGCAGCCGCACCTTTCTTACCATGGGCTGGTGGGATAAGGTGCTGAGGATGATGAAGCCGGGCGACGTGGTGATGATGCAGTTCGGGCACAACGACAACGGTCCGCTGGACGACGCGGCGCGGGCGAGGGGGACGATCAAGGGAATCGGCGACGAGTCGCAGGAGATCGACAACCCGATCACCAGGCAGCACGAGGTGGTACACACCTACGGCTGGTATCTGAGGAAGTTCATCGCGGACACGAAAGCTAAAGGCGCGACACCAATTGTGTGCTCGCCCGTGCCGCGCAAGATCTGGAAAGACGGAAAGGTCGTACGCAGCTCGGATTCCTACCAGACGTGGGCGGCGGAGGTGGCGGCGCAGGAGGGCGTGGGGTTCCTGGATCTGAACGAGATCATCGCGGCGAAGTACGACGCGCTGGGTCCGGATAAAGTGGAGCCGCTGTTCGCCGACGAGCACACGCACACGTCGCGGGCGGGGGCGGAGCTGAACGCGGATTGTGTGGTGGAGGCGCTGAAGAACGGAGTGCCGGCAGGGTGGCTGAAGTGACGACAGCGCGGTGAAGCGCGCGTGGGACCGGCTTCGGCCGGTCCAGGAGAGGCTCAAGCCTGTCCCACCTTACCTTCGCGGTTTCGCGCTAATCACCGGCACCAGCATATTGCTGCGGCTTTCCGGAACGCGCGCGCTGCGCGAGGCCAGCTCACTATTCAGTGTGGCTATGAACTGCTGGATCTGGCTCTGCATCTCACCCATCTTTTCGCGCATGTTCAGAATGATCTCCACGCCCGCGAGATTCACGCCGAGATCGCGCGTCAGGTGGAGAATTACCTCCAGGCGCTCGATGTCCTCCGTGGTGTAGAGTCGCGTGTTCCCCTCGCTGCGGCTGGGCTTGAGCAGGCCCTCGCGCTCGTAGAGCCGGAGAGTCTGAGGGTGAATCTCGTACTGCTCCGCAATGGCGGAGATCATGTACGCCGCTTTGGATTTCGCCTTTCGCATGGTCAGACCTTGCTCCAGATTTCCGCGCGCGGGTCCTCGGGCTGCAGCTTGGCCAACTCGCGCAGAAGCTCGCGCGTGCGCTCGTCGCGCGAATCGGGCGCGGCCAGCGAGACGTCGACGATCTGATCGCCGCGCTGATTGGTGCGCGAATTGAGCACGCCCTTCTCCCTCAGGCGGAACTTCTGGCCGTTGACAGTGCCGGCCGGAATTTTGAGGGCGGCGCGGCCGTCGATGGTGGGCACTTCGATCTTGGCGCCAAGCGCAGCTTCCCAGACTGCAACGGGCACCGTGATCTCGATGTTGTCGCCCTCGCGCCGGAAGAAAGCGTGCGGCTCGACTTTGGTCGTGATGTACAGGTCTCCCGGAGGCGCGCCCATGGTCCCGGCGTTGCCTTTTCCGGGGACGCGCAGGCGCGAGCCGTCGCGCGCGCCCGGCGGAATCCGGATCTCCACGGTTTCGGTGTGGGTGATGCGGCCGTCGCCGCCGCAGGTGGGGCAGGAGTTGCGCAGGCGCCCGGAGCCGCCGCATTTCGGGCAGGTCAGGTTGAAGCGCATCGCGCCGGCCATCTGGCTCACATGGCCGCTGCCCTTGCACTGCGGGCAGGTAACCTCGCCCCCTCCGGCCGAACCGGTGCCGTGGCAGGTCGTGCAGGTCTCGTAGCGGGTGATATTGACGCGCGCCTGGGTGCCTTTGATGGCCTGCCAGAAATCGATGGTCATCACGTATTCGAGATCGCCGCCCTTTTCGGGCTGCGGCTGCTCCGCGTGGCCGCCGCCGCGGTTGAAGAACTGGCTGAAGATGTCGCGGAAACCGCCGCCCCCTTCGGTCCTCCGGCCGCCGCCCGCGCCGCCCATGAAATCGGAAAAATCAAAACCGCTGAAATCGAATTGGGCGCCTTCTCCGCCCGCTCCCTGGGGCGGGGGCGGAGCGAAGCCGCTGTCGGAGTAGAATCCGAACTGGTCGTACATCTGGCGCTTCTTGGCATCGCCCAGGACGTCATAAGCTTCCTGCACGTTTTTGAAGCGCTCCTCGGCGGCCTTATCTCCCGGATTTACGTCGGGATGGTATTTGCGCGCGAGCTTCTTGTAGGCGCGGCGGATCTCCTCTACGCTGGCTTTGCGCGGGATACCGAGGGTTTCGTAATAGTCGTGCTTGGCGGCGGCCATAAAAGGGCTTTCAGCTCTCAGCCATCAGCTCTCAGCTCCGCGGAACTGAACGGCTGACGGCTGAAGGCTGATCGCTTATTTTTTGTCGTCGACGTCGACGAACTCGGCATCGACTACGTTGTCTGGTCCTTTGTCTCCGCCCCCGGAAGACGGCGGAGGCTGCTGCGGACCGCCCGTGGGCGGCTGCTGCGCAGTGCTCTTGTACATGGCTTCGGCCAGTTTGTGGCTGGCGGTGGTCAGGCGATCGATGGCGGAGTTGATCAGGTCCGCGTCGTTGCCGTTGAGGACCTTCTTGGTCTCGGCGATGGCGTCCTCGATCTCCTTGGCTTCGGTGTCGCTGATCTTGGAGCGGTGTTCCTTCAGCGTCTTTTCGACGTTGTACACCATGGCATCGCCGCGGTTGCGCGCGTCGATGGTGTCCTTCTGCTTGCGGTCCTCGGCGGCATGCATTTCGGCGTCCTTGGCCATCTTCTCGACTTCATCTTTCGAGAGGCCGCTGGAGCTGGTGATGGTGATCTTCTGCTCGTTGCTGGTGCCGCGATCCTTGGCGGTCACGTTGAGGATACCGTTGGCGTCGATATCGAAGGTGACCTCGATCTGCGGGACGCCGCGCGGGGCCGGCGGAATATTGCCGAGCTGGAACACGCCGAGCAGGCGGTTGTCGCGAGCCATGGCGCGCTCGCCCTGGCTGACCTTGATCTCGACCGACGGCTGGTTGTCGCTGGCCGTAGAGAACGTCTCGCTCTTGCGGACCGGGATCGTGGTGTTGCGCTCGATGAGCTTGGTGAACACGCCGCCCATCGTCTCGATCCCGAGCGAAAGCGGAGTCACATCGAGCAGCACCATTTCCTTGACGTCGCCGGCCAGCACGCCACCCTGAACCGCGGCGCCCACCGCGACCACTTCGTCGGGGTTGACGCCCTTGTGCGGCTCCTTATTGAAGAGCTCGCGGACCAGCGCCTGGATGCGCGGCATACGGGTCTGGCCGCCGACCAGCACGACTTCGTCGATCTGCGCCGGGGTGACCTTGGCGTCCGTCATGGCCTGCTTGCAGGGGCCGATGGAACGCTGCAGGATGTCCTCGACCATCTGCTCGAACCGCGCGCGGGTGAGCTTGAGCTGCAGGTGCTTGGGCCCGCTGGCGTCGGCGGTGATGAACGGCAGGTTGATATCGACCTCGAGCAGCGTGGAAAGCTCCATTTTGGCCTTCTCGGCCGCTTCCTTCAGACGCTGCAGGGCCATCTGGTCCTTCGACAGGTCGATGCCGTTGTCGCGCTTGAACTCGGCGACGATCCAGTCGATGATGCGCTGGTCGATGTTGTCGCCGCCCAGGTGCGTGTCGCCATTAGTGGACTTCACCTGCACCATGCCCTCGCTGACTTCGAGGATGGAGATATCGAACGTGCCGCCGCCGAAGTCGTACACGGCGATGGTTTCGTCCTTCTTCTTATCGAGCCCGTAAGCCAGCGCGGCCGCGGTGGGCTCGTTGATGATGCGCATGACCTCCAGCCCGGCGATCTTGCCGGCATCTTTGGTGGCCTGGCGCTGCGAATCGTTAAAATAGGCCGGGACTGTGATCACCGCCTGCGTCACTTTCTCGCCTAAATAGCTCTCGGCAGCTTCCTTGAGCTTGGTGAGGATCATGGCGGAGATTTCGGGCGGGGAATACTTTTTTCCGCTGATATCCACGCGAGCGTCTGCGTTCTCGCCGCGGCTGACCTTGTAAGGCACCATCTTCATTTCTTCGTTGACTTCGTCGGAGCGGCGCCCCATAAAGCGCTTGATGGAGAAGATGGTGTTCTCCGGGTTCGTGATCGCCTGGCGTTTGGCGACCTGGCCCACCAACCGCTCGCCGCTCTTGGTGAATGCCACGACCGACGGGGTCGTGCGGCTGCCTTCCTGGTTTGCGATGACCGTGGGCTGGCCGCCTTCCATGACGGCGACGCAAGAGTTGGTTGTGCCCAGATCAATGCCGATAATCTTTCCCATATTGGTTCAAATGCCTCCCTCGAAGAGATTTCAGTGTCGTTTCAAGTAGATGATGGCGTTGCCGCCGGAGGGCGGCTCTTTAGCACAAACCCATTATCAAACTTTAGTGTGCTGATGTCAAGTTTTGACGTGAGGAGCCACTCACCTCTTCCAGGCGGTCCGCAAGGATCTGCGCTAGGGCAGGGTGGCCCTCCAGAGGAGGTGCTGACACGATCTCTAACCCATTGTGAATGCTGGAGATCCGCTCGATCAGCCGAGGCAGGTCGCGATCCATATGCAGGCCTAGAGTCAGAAAATAGGGCAGGATGACGATCCGGCTGATACCGGCCGCCGCAAGCTGGGCAGCGGCAGACTCAAGCGACGGCTGTCCGAGTTCGAGGAAAGCCGCTAAGACCTGGGTATTGGCGACCTTTCGGGCAAGTTCGGCGGCAACGTCGCGGACGGCCTGGTTCGCCGATTCGATCCTCGAGCCGTGGGCGAAGACGATGGCGCCCGTGGTCACGAAGCTGTGGAGATGTAGGCGCGCATGTGGTGGAGCTCTTCCGTCTTGCGGGCCAGCTCGTAGTTCATCAGGTCCCGCATGGACAGAAAGCTGGCCACCCGCCCATCTCGCGTCACGGGGAGGTGGCGGCAATTGTGCGATTGCATGGCCTCCATCGCGTCTTCCAGCGTGGCCTGCTCATCGATGGTGACGAGATCGACGCTCATCACCTCGCCCACCTGTGTGCGGTCAGGGTCTCGCCTCTCGAGAACCACGCGTTTCATCAGGTCGCGCTCGCTGAAGACGCCGCGCAGCCCGTCCCCCTTCAGGACCATGATGGCACCGACGTGCAGCTCGGACATCGTCCGGGCGACTTCCGTTACGGTCTGGTGCTCCTCCACGTAGAAGAGCTCGCGCTGATGCACAATGTCTCGAACAAGGGACATTACACACCCCCCTCGTAGTTAAACTGACCGAACTATATCACAAAATACCGCCATGTTACAGGTCATAATCAGACATGGCCGAGGGAATCCGGTTTGAATGCCAACCCGGGTGTACGGAATGCTGCCGCCAGAAGGGATTTGTGTACCTGACCCAGGATGACTTAGTACGAATGGCGGCGTTCACCGGTATGACACCCCAAGCCTTTGAGGGGAAATACGTGTATCGGACCGCCCGGCGCATGCGGCTGCGCGTGCCCGCGGCAGGAACCTGCCCGTTCCTGGAAGAATCCGGGTGCGCGATCCATCCGGCCAAGCCGGTCCAATGCCGTATTTTCCCGTTCTGGCCCGAGCTGGTGGAGAGCCGGCGCGAGTGGAATAAGACGGCCCGCTACTGTCCGGGAATTGGGAAGGGTCCGCTGATCCAGATCGCAATCGCCAAGGCCCAGGCCACGGAGATGCGGGAGGCGCACCCGGCTATGTATGAGTAGCGCGTGGAGCCCGGAACTGCTGGTGATGCTGCGGCCGGCGGCGGAGTACCGGCAGCTCGTGGAACTGTCAAACGGCGGCCGCTGGTGGAAACGGGCGCTCCGGTTCAGCTTCCTGTTTGGGAGCGTGGTGTCGCTGGCAGCCTCGGGGCGGCTGACACTACGGCTGGTCGCCGCCGGCACCCTCTACGCGAGTCTCATCCCGCTGGTGGAAATCGCCGTTCTGGCCACCGTGCTCGGACGCAGCCGGAAGGTCAGCCTGGCGCGGGCCGCGGACCTTTTTCTCATGGGCCACGGCGCATGGTGCTGCTGGCTGCTCGGCTTTGCGGGAATTTGGGCCTTTCTGGCGCCTATACCGGCTTTCGAGTGGACACGCGCGATTTGGCGGTGGGGTGTCGTGGCAGCCGTGGCCGCCTGGTCCGCCTACGTGGACTATTGTTTTTTCCGTTGCGTGGCTCCCTCCGGCCCCGGGTGGCGTCTGGTGGTGCAGCGGGTGGCCTGCTGGACACCCGCGGCTTTGATCTTCGGCGGCGGATCCCTGTGGCCCGAAATACTGAAGGTGCTGGGAAGATGACCGCCGCCGGTTGGACTTCGGGCGTCTTGCTGGCGTTGGCTCTGGCCACTGGGACTATTTCCGACGTGCCACGGGCCAATCCGCCCGCGATGCGCAACGGGTATCGCGTCCTGGCGGTGGATTTTCACGTCCACGGCTTCCCTTCCAGTTGGGCAACCCTGGCGCCCTGGGACCTGGTGCTCGAGGCGCGGCGACAGGGCCTGGATGCAATCGTGATTGCCGGCCACAACAACGTTTGGGCTGGAAAGCTGGGCCGATGGTTCTCCCGGCTCGCCGGAGGACCGACCGTCCTGGCCGGCGAAGAGATCGTAAGTCCCCGATACCACATGATCGCGGCCGGAATCGATCAGGGAGTTGAGTGGAATCAGCCGGCCGCGAGTGCCATCGCGGAGGTGCACCGCCAGGGCGGGATCGCCATCGCAGCCCATCCTACGGCCGCGTTCTGGCCGGCGTGGGATGCGGCAGCCGTGCGTATGCTGGACGGCACGGAAGTATTGCAGCCGATCTCGTATCTGCCCGGCCGCGCGAGTTATGAGCTGCAGGAGTTCTACGAAAGGGCCAGGGTCGCGCCAATCGGCGATTCCGACTACCACGGGCTGGGTCCGATGGGGCTGTGCCGCACCCGCGTGCTGGCCCGCGACAACTCCGAAAACGCGATTCTGGAGGCGGTGCGGGCGGGTCGTACCAGTGCCGAGAGGGGGCCCGCTCCCGACAGGTCGGCCACGGCGGCAGTAAGCCGGGCGTGCGCACTCCTAGGGCTGTCGATCGCTCTCATCTGGAAACCAAAGCGGCCGCCGGAAGAGGTTTGATAGGTCAGATAGAGGCAGAGTAAGGGGATGCAAAACCGAGGAAAGACAAGGAGGGAGCGGCCGCGCCTAAGGAGACGGTCCAGGTGCCAAACCACCTGGTGCCGGAAGAATAATCGAACCGTAGTTTGTCTATTGGCATGTCTGGAGCCGGTTCTGATCTTGCTCCCCGCGCGCCGCGCCGCACAAGACGCAAACGGATAAGCTGCCGCCGCTTACGAACCGCGACGAAACGCACAGTAACCAAAGATAGCGAGGTGGGACCGGCTTGAGCCGGTCCAGGACAGGCTCAAGCCTGTCCCACTAAACTGAAAAGGAAGGGCTGCACCGCGCAAATTATGGTCCGGTTAGGGCTGCTGCAACTGAATCCAACGGCGGGAGATCTGGAGGGAAACGCCGCTCTCATTCTGAACGCCGCCCGCAAGGCCAGCCTGCGAGGGGCCGACCTAATGGCCACCTCCGAACTTGCCTTGATGGGCTACCTGCCGCGCGACCTGCTCATGAACCAGGGTTTCGTCCGGCGGTCCGGCGAGAAACTGGCACAACTGGCCAACGAGCTGAAGGATTCTCCGCCCCTGCTGGTCGGGGTGGCCACGCTGAACCCCTGCGAAGTGGGCCGGCCGTTGTTCAATAGCGCCGTGCTGGTGGAAAACGGCAAGGTCGGGCAGGCATTTCATAAGACTCTGCTGCCGACCTACGACGTATTTGACGAGGACCGCTACTTCGAACCCTACAACGGCGTGCAGATCCTGGAACGGAACGGACACAAACTTGGCATGAGTATCTGCGAGGACGTGTGGAACGACCGTGACTTCTGGAAGCGCCGGCGCTATCATCACGACCCGATCGAGGCGTTGGCGCGGGCCGGCGCCGAGGCCATCATCAACCTCTCGGCCTCGCCGTTCACCGTTGGCAAGCAACAGCTCCGCGAGGAGATGCTGGGCCACATGGCGAGGAAGTACGGCATCCCGGTCGCCATCATCGCCCAGGTAGGGGGTGACGACGACCTGATTTTCGACGGCCGCAGCGCGGCATTCGACGCCGAAGGCCGCCTGTTCGCCCGCGCCAAGGGCTTCGAGGAAGACGTGATCGTGGTGGACCTCCTGGGTGGGCGCGGCACGGTGGCCGAGGACGATTTCACGCCTGAGGCGGAGATCTGGAACGCCTTGGTCCTGGGCGTCTGCGATTACGCCCGCAAGACGCGATTCAAGAAGGTGCTGCTGGGACTTTCGGGCGGGATCGATTCCGCCCTGACCGCTGCCATCGCGGTGGAAGCGATGGGTACTGAGAACGTCCTGGGCGTGATGATGCCCTCGTGCTACTCCAGCGAGGGCAGCGTCGCAGATTCGAAGGAGCTCGCGAAGAACCTGGGCATCCGGACCACGCTGCTGCCGATTTCGGGAATCATGACGACGTACGACTCCGTGCTGGCGGAGCCGTTTGCCGGACGCGAGCCGGACGTGACCGAAGAGAATGTTCAGTCGCGCATCCGCGGCAATCTGCTCATGGCGCTCTCCAACAAGTTCGGGTCGCTGCTGCTGACCACCGGCAACAAGAGCGAGATGAGCGTAGGCTATTGCACCCTGTATGGCGACATGAACGGCGGGCTGGCGGTGATCGCGGATTTGCCTAAGATGATGGTGTACCGTGTGGCGCGGTGGCGCAACCGGCGCCGTCCGGACATTCCGGAAGCGATCCTGACCAAGGCGCCGTCGGCGGAACTGCGGCCGGGCCAGACAGACCAGGATTCGCTCCCGCCGTATCCCCTGCTCGACGAGATCCTGGAACTGCACGTGGAGCAGTGCCTCAGCGCGGAGGAGATCGTCGCGCGCGGGTATGACGAGCCGACGGTGCGGCGGATTCTGAAGCTGGTGCGCATCGCGGAGTTCAAGCGCAAGCAGGCGGCGCCCGTGTTAAAGGTAACCTCGCGCGCGTTCGGCACCGGCTGGCGCATGCCGATCGTGAGGCAGGAGTAAGTATGTGCGGCATCGCAGGGTTCGTTTTGCGCGAGCGGAACGCGGAGCTGCCGCTCATCCGCGCGATGTGTGACGAGATCCGCCACCGCGGGCCGGACGACGAAGGCTTCCACGTCGATGGCAACTGCGCCATCGGAATGCGGCGGCTCAGTATCATCGACCTATCGACCGGCCACCAGCCGATGTCCAATGAGGACGGCAGCGTCTGGATCGTCTTCAACGGAGAGATCTACAGTTACCAGGAGCTGCGCGCGGACCTGATCGCGCGCGGCCACACCTTCCGCACGGCCAGCGATACCGAAACGCTGGTGCACCTGTATGAAGAAGAGGGAGTGGAGGGGCTGCGCCGCCTGCGCGGCATGTTCGCCTACGCCATATGGGACGCGCGCGAGCAGCGCCTGTTTCTGGCGCGGGACCGCTTCGGCAAAAAGCCGCTCTACTACGCGGTTCTGCCGCAGGGCATCTACTTCGCGAGCGAGATTTCCTGCTTACGCCAGGCCGGCGTGCCCCTGGAGCCGGACCACGACGCGCTGCGGCTCTATTTCCAGTTCAACTACATCCCCGATCCCATGACCGCGTATCGCGCGATCCGCCGCGTGCCGGCGGGAGGCTGGCTGACGTGCGAGCGCGGCACGCTTAGGCAGGGCCGCTACTGGAAAGCGCCCGCGCCGGTGGCGGAAGCTGTCCCGGGGCTGGCCCACGCCGAGGCCGTCAAGCGGGTGCGCGACAAGTTCGATGAGGCCGTCCGGGTGCGCATGATCGCGGACGTCCCGCTGGGCGCGTTTCTCAGCGGCGGGCTGGATTCGTCCAGTGTAGTCGCCTCGATGGCGCTGCAATCGGCCGAGCCGGTCAAGACGTTCTCCATCGGGTTCGAAGACGCGAAGTTCAGCGAGCTGCCGTACGCCGCCCTGGTGGCGAAGAAATGCCGGACCGAGCATCACGAAATCGTCGTCCGGCCGGACTCCATCGGCATCATCCGGAAGTTCGTCAAGCATTTCGGTGAACCATTCGCCGATTCCTCGGCGATTCCCACGTTCCTGGTGAGCGAATTCGCGGCGCGCTACGTCAAAGTCGCCCTCTCCGGCGATGGCGGCGACGAGCTGTTCGGCGGCTACACCAGCTTCCGCAAGGTGCAGGAGCTGAGCCGCCTGGATCACGTGCCGCAAGCCTTGCGCCGCGTGGCTTCATGGCTTTCCGGCCGCCTTCCCTACTCGGCGTACGGGAAGAACTACCTGCACATGATCGGCCGCAGGAACGGGCTGGAACGCTACTTCGCATTCAACTACGCGCCCTACCACATGCGCTCGCGGCTCCTCCGTCCGGACTGGATGATGCCCGCCGAAGCCGCCTTCATCGCGCGCATGATGCCGGATTGCCTGCTGCCGGAAGAGGCCGGCACACTGTCGCAGGTGATGTATTTCGAAACCACGGCGAACCTGACCGGGCAGATGCTGGTGAAGGTGGACCGCATGTCGATGGCGAACTCGCTCGAAGTCCGCTGTCCGCTGTTGGACCACGAGCTGGCCGAGGTGGCCGCTGCCATCCCGCACGCGTGGAAGATCCGCGATGGGCAAGGCAAGCGTATCCTGCTGGACGCCGTGGGCGACCGGCTGCCGCCCGAGCTGTTCGACCATCCCAAGACCGGTTTCGATATCCCGCTGGTCGACTGGTTCCGCGGCTCCCTGCGCGAGTTCCTGCGCGATCACGTGACCGACCCGCGCTTCCTGGCCCGCGACCTGGTGGCGCCGGAATTCCTGCGCGAGATGCTCGACGAACACGATTCCGGCCGGCGCGACAATAGCCACTGGCTCTGGTCGATCCTCGTGCTGGCGCTGTGGTTTCAGGAGATCGAGCAGCCGGCCCTGGTCGGATAGGCCTGGCCCACACCCGCGCCCACCAGGTCGGTGAGCGGCTTGCCGCTGGCTTCCAGCGTTGCCAGCAGTTCGGCGGAGGGCTTCTGCGCTACGAGCACGTGATCCGCCCACGCCAGCATCGCTTCCAGCTTCTCATCCAGCAGGTTGCCGATGTGCGGAATCGCGTTCATGATGTAGCGCTCGTTGCTCCCGTAGATTCCACCGAGCTGGATGTGCGGATCGTAAACGCGCACTTTGCGGCCCTTGCCGATCAGGGTTTCGAGCAGCAGCACGACCGGGCTCTCGCGCAGGTCGTCGGTATTCTCCTTGAAGGCCAGGCCGAAGACACCGATGTGCTCCGTGGGCAAATCCAACGCGAGCTGGATGGCGCGGTCGAGGTGCGCCTGGTTCGCGGGCAGCACGTTTTCCAGCAGCGGCAGCTTGAGATCCAGCCGCGAGGCGCGATACACCAGCGCCCGCAGATCTTTGGGCAGACAGCTTCCGCCGAACGCAAACCCCGGCCGAAGATATGCGGGCGAGATGTTCAACGAGTGATCGCGGCAGAGCGTGCTCATGACCTCGGCGCCATCGATCCCGAGCTCGCCGGCGAGCGCGCCGATTTCGTTGGCAAAACCGATTTTCACCGCGTGGAACGCGTTGCAGGCGTATTTGATCAGCTCCGCCGTGCGCAGCGCCACGATCGAGGGCTCCACCGGCAGTCCCGAGTACAAAGCCGCCACGCGCTTTGCGGCGTCCGGGTTCGAACTGCCCGCTACCAGCAGCGAAGGCTCCATGAAATCCTTGACGGCGGCGCCTTCGCGGAGAAACTCGGGGTTGGAGACCACGCTGACGATGCCCGAGCCGCCCATCGCCGCGAGCACGACTTCTTCGCAAGTGCCCGGGTAGACCGTGCTGCGCACCGCCACCACCAGCGGCCGGGATCGGCCCGGCAACAAACCGGCGATCTCGCCGGCCACGCGGCGCAACTGCTCGAGCCCCAGGTTGCCGTTCTTCTCCGAAGGCGTGCCCACGCAGATCAGCGCCACATCGGCTTCCGCCAGCGCTTCCGCCAGCGAAACCGATGCCGACAGCCTTCCGGAAGACACGGTTTCCCGCACCAGCTCCTCCAGGCCCGGCTCGAAAAACGGCGCGCGGCCGGCAAGCACGCTGTCCACTTTGAAGCGGTCGCGGTCCACTCCGATAACGCGGTGCCCCAGGTGCGCCAGACAGGCAGCGGAGACGCAACCGACATACCCGAGGCCGAGTACGGCGACGTTCTGGGCTTGTACCGGAGAAGCAGGAGTCACGATTTTCAGTATGGCACGGGGACAGGCTGAAGCCTGTCCTACAAGTGGCCGTCCCAGCGCAGGCCGATGCGCCAGAGACGCGGCGAGCCGGTGTTCGGCGTCGGGCTGAATGCGGTGTAGAACACGCGGTCGAACGCATTCTCCAGCGTGAATTGCGCCGATAGCGACCGCACAATGTGCTGGCGGCCGAGGAAGTAGAAAGTCGTGAACCCGGGAAGACGAAACTGGTTCAGGTCGTCGTCGAACTGGTAGTCGAAGATGCGGACGCCGCCGGCGAGCAGCGTTCCCTCGCGCTGCCACATGATCTGCCCCGTGCCCTGGTGCTTGGGCACTTGCGAGATGCGGTAGCCGGTCACATAGCGCGAATCCACGAACAGGTAACGAAGCTCGCCGGTGAAGTTATGAAACCGCTGGTTGAACGTGGCTTCGAACCCGCGGCTGAGCGCGGCGGCAGCGTTCTGGCGCTGGCGCACGATGGCCGTAGGCGAGCTCGAAAGCGTCACGTTGGTGATGAGATTGTTCATCTCGTTCCGGTAGCCGGTGACCCGGAACATAGAGGTTTCGCCGACCCAATCGAAGCCGGCTTCTGCGCCCCACAGCGTCTCCGGAACCAGGTCCGCGTTAGCCAGCGTCGTGGTGTTCCCGGTCTTGAACTGGCGGAAAAGCTCGTTGAGCGTCGGCGCGCGGAAGCTGCGGTAGGCGCTGCCGCGAGCCCGCAGGCGCTTCTTGCCGATCACGAACCCGCCCGTGGGAGCGAAGAACTGTGTGTCGCTGACGAAGGTATCGCGCGCGCCGGCGAACAGGTGTACCGGGCCGAGCGCCGCATCGGCCTGCGTGTAGATGCCGTGCTGCAACTGCGTGCCGCCGCCGACGCGCAACCCCGACGGCACCAGGTGATCCGTGTCCGTGCCTTCGGCGCGGTAGACATCGGCGCCGCCCAGCAGGTTCCAGGTCTTGGCGTGGTGCTGCCACAGCGCCGTGGCGCCCAGGGCGTTGTTCGGGACGGTCTGCGTGTAAGAGAGCGTGTCGACCGTGCGCGCGGCGTTCACCGAATCGAAGGTGCTGTGAAACCCTTCACTGGTGTAGAAGCCGGAAAGCGAAAGCGCGTCGCTGGTAAAGTCGCGGACATAGCGCAGGCTCACCGTCCCCATGCCGGTCGAATTGTGGGTGAGCAAAGTGCCGTTCTTACGCTCTTCGGCGAGGATGTTGGTCTTCAGGAAGAAATTGCCCAGCGAAGTGTAGCCGTCGATGTGCACGTCGCCGGTGACGAACTCGACGTTGGCGGGCGTATCCACGGGACCGCGGATGTTTTGGGGCACGATGAAATAGCCGTCGGTGGTGAAAGCGCGGGCTACCCCGGAAATAGCGGCGCGCCGCCAGACCTGCGAGAGGCCCGCGGTAAGGTCGTGGGTATCTTCGTTGCCGTATTCGTACCCGGCAAGCAGGTGCAGCTTCTCGGGCGCGCGGCTGAAAAGCCCCATGGCGCCGCTCATGGCGCGGTCGCCGAAAGCGCTGGTCGAGGAGCCGCGGGTGATCTCGACCCGGTTCATCTCGTCCGGCACGAACTGCGTCCAGTAGACCCAACCGCCGAAGGGATCGTTGGCGGGAATCGAGTCCCACAGGACCAGCGTACGGCTGGCTCCCGAGCTGCCGATGCCGCGAAGCGATATGCCCTGGGTGGTCGGATTCGCCACCAGCGACGACGAGCGCCGGAAGAGCGTGAAGCCGGGAATCTCGCGGAGGCGGTCGTCCAGGTTGGCCCCGGGAATCTGGCTCAGCGTATCGCTGTCGAGGACGCTCATGTTGGCGGGCGTTTCGGCCGCGATCTGTTCCACCACCGTGACCGTGGTCCGGACCGGCTCAGGCTTCTGCTCCTGCGCCGGCGTTTGCGCCGGCAGCAGGAACCGGCAGCACATCAGGAGTAAGAATACGCGCGTGCATCCACCCCGCGTCGCGGAAGGCGCGTGGCGCGGCCGTAAACACGATCTTGAAACTCGTCTCATCCAGGGGCGGTTCCGGAGCCTCTGAGCGCTGCGGATACACCAAAGCCAGGTACTTCAGAATAGTATATATGTCGCCGTCCTCAGGCTGGCGGAATTCGTAGCCGGCCGAGCGGAAGTGGATGGCTGCGCCCATGGTGGAGAGACGCCACGCCAGGAACGCGCAGCAGTTGACGGCGTGCTCGAACCAGTCGTCGAGGCCGGCAGGGACGTCGCGATCCAGGTACAGCTCGACCACCTGCTCCTGCTCGCGCGCGAACTCGCGCACCTGAATGCTGCCCACGTGCGCGGAGGCCTTCCAATCCACGTGGCGCGCGCTTTCGAAGGCCTCGTACGGGCGAATGCGATAGAAATCGCGGCCCAGCCCGCGGTAGTGGGTTTCGATTTCGCCCGTGATGCCAGCCAGCAGGTCGTCGAATCCCGGCTGCGGATCGATAGCGGGGTAGATTACGGCTTCGCGGCGCAGCGTGACCCGCGCCGATTTTTCGAGAAAGCCGAAGGGGAACGACGTGAAAAAGGCGAAACTGTTCTGCTGATAGCGGCCGCGCCGGGGGAAGCGTACCTCGACGGTCTCCTCCAGCGTGGTGCGCGACGCGATCAGC
>Ga0335080_10003351_pt1 | contig 16193 bp, 12 predicted proteins | sample Lox_Sample_34_FD_206720 | JGI IMG/M metagenome (GOLD analysis project Ga0335080, IMG submission 206720) | Soil microbial communities from Loxahatchee National Wildlife Refuge, Florida, United States - Lox_Sample_3.4 | ecosystem: Environmental > Terrestrial > Soil > Wetlands | place: USA...
CACGGCGGCGCTCGCCGTCGGCGAGCGCCGCCGCGATGCCGCCGACCACCTCGTCGAAGGCCACGCCGCGTACGACGTGGCTCTGCGGATCGAAGAAGACCTCGACGTGACGGGCGCCGTCGGCCGCCGCGCGGTCGAGGTAGGCGGCGGTAAGCTCGTAGAAGTCGCGCTCGGTGCGCAGCACGGCCATGCCGCGGTAGTAGAGGTTGAGGAACGAGCGCAGGTCGGAGAAGCGGTAGGCGGCGCGGGCCTCGTCGGCGTCGGCGTACGGCACGCGCACGCCGTTGCGCGCGCCGAGGGCGAGCATCTGCTCCGGCTCCAGCGTGCCCTCGATGTGCAGGTGCAGCTCGGCCTTGGGCAGGCCGCGCACGAACGCCTCGCGCGCGTCCCGGTCGAGCGGCTCGACAGCGTCGGCGTCGGCAGCCCCCACGGCTACTGGCTCCGTCCGCGCCCGGCCACGCGCCAGACGTCGACCAGGCGGCCGTCGCGCAGCACGTGGAACTGGTCGTAGAGGTTGACCGTCGTGCAGCCGTGGCGCGGCACGAGCTCGATCTTGTCGCCGATCCGCAGACGCTGCGCCGCGCCGGTGAGCGCGAGCTCGCCGTGCTCCTCGGAGAAGTCGAGCCAGCTCGCGCCCTCGACGAGCACGGTCGGCTCGCCGAACTCCGGCGTGACGCCCTTGAGGCCGGCGTCGATCACGGCGCGGTCGGGCCGCGGCCGGCTGATCACGGTCGTCAGCACGGTGAGCGCGTTGTCGAAGTCGGCGCCGCCGACGGCCCGGTACTGGGCGTCCATCGTGGCATACGAGCCGCACTGCAGCTCGGTCATCCAGGGCAGGCGCCCGGTGACCATGTGGGTGCCGGTGCCGCCGCCGCTGACCTCGCCGACGGCCAGGCCGCCGGCCTCGACCGCCTCTTTGGCGGCGCGCGCGCCGGCCATGTCGTGCTCGGCGCGCGCCACGCGCTCGGTCAGCGGCACGACGTTCTGCAGATGACCCTCGTAGGTCTGCAGACCGGCGAAGACCAGGCCCGGCTCCGCCGAGACCAGGCGCGCCAGGGCGAGCGCGGCGGCGCCGTCGGGCACGCCGCAGCGCGCCATGCCGACGTCGACCTCGACGTAGCAGCGGACGACGACGCCGGCCTGCGCGGCGGCCGCGGCGAGCTGGACCACATTGCCGGCGTCGTCGACGGCGATCGTCACCGTGCAGCGCCGGGCGAGCTCGACGAGGCGGGCGATCTTGATCGGTCCGACCACCTGGTTGGCGATCAGGATGTCGGAGATGCCGCCCTCGGCCAGGGCCTCGGCTTCACCCACCTTCGCGCACGTGATACCGGTCGCCCCGGCGGCGAGCTGCAGGCGGGCGATCTCGACGCACTTGTGGGTCTTGCTGTGCGGCCGGAGCTTCGCCGGGCCGCCGGCCGCGAAGGCCGCCATCGCGGCGATGTTGTGCTCGAGCTTGTCGCGATCGAGCAGGAGCGCCGGCGTGTCGATCTGATCGCGATCGCCGCCAAGCGGGGCGCGGTAGGGCGGGACGAGCGGCTCAGGGCGGGTGACGGACATGGGCGAAGGACCTCCGTGGGACGGCTTCGGCGAAGCCTATCATCGCCGCCGCCGGCCGCTCGCCCGGCCTCGCCTCGGCCGGCGGCCCTTGCGCGAGGTCTTCCCACAGTGGGACCGCTCGTACCCCCGGCGAGGTCGTCTCGCGGCAGGTCGTACCCGGGCTGCCGCGCGGGCGCGCCACGAATATCCCCCCGCGGTTGACCCCCATTGCCCACGGCGGGGCGACGCCGCCCGAGACCGTGGTCGATAGGGTCCTCTCATGAGGCCCGCGAGGGCGATAGGCAAGGGAGTGGGGTGTTGTGATGAGAGGGTCGGTAAGGCGGAGGGGCAAGGCCGAGACGGGGAGGGGGCGGTCGTTCACCGAGCGCCTGGCGCGCACGAGCGCCACGCACCCGTGGCGTTCGATCGGCGTGTGGCTGGCGCTGGTCGCGCTTGCGGTCGTGTCGATGGGCGCCCTGCTTTCCAGCGGCATCACATCGAACATGGAGTTCCGGGGCAGCAAGCCCGACAGCGTGATCGGCCAGAAGCTCGTCGAGAAGAAGCTCACCGGTCCGCAGCGCATGACCGACTTCGTCATCGTCAGGTCACCGAACCTCAAGGTGGACGATCCGATCTTCGAGGGCTACGTGCAGAGCGTCGCAGCCCGCATCGCCGACCTCGGCCCCGGTATCGTGCAGAACGTCTCCACCATCTACACGAGCCACGATCCCACCCTGCGCTCCCGTGACGGCCATAGCACGCTGATCCCGATCGTCATGGCCGGCGACCAGGACCACGCCATGAAGAGCGTCGACAAGCTGCACGCCGTCGTCGTCGCGACGCCGGGCGAGGGCTTCACCCTGGCACAGACCGGCGACGCGAGCCTGAATCAGATGATCGACAAGGTGGCCAAGAGCGATCTCGAGAAGGCCGAGATCTTCGGCGTGCCGGCAGCCCTGATCGTGCTGGTCATCGTCTTCGGCGCCCTGGTCGCGGCCGGCATGCCGCTTCTGCTCAGCATCGTGAGCATCATCCTGGCGCTCGCCCTCACCGGCCTGATCGGCCAGATCTACCCGATGAACACCTTCATGCTGAACGTGCTCACCATGATGGGTCTCGCGGTCGGCATCGACTACACCCTGTTCGTGATCTCGCGCTACCGCGAGGAGCGGGCCCGAGGCCTGGCCAAGATCGACGCCATCGCCGCCACCGGCGCCACTGCCGACCGCGCCATCTTCTTCAGTGGCATGACGGTCGTGCTGGCGATGCTCGGCATGGTCATCGTGCCGCTCGACATCACCATCAGCATGGGCCTCGGCGTCATGCTCGTGGTCTTCACCACGCTGGCCACGACCCTCGTCCTGCTGCCCGCCCTGCTCGGGGTGCTCGGCGACCGGGTGAACGCCCTGCGCGTGCCGGTCGTCGGTCGCCTGGCCATGGATCGCGCCGCCGGCCGCTCGGGCCTGTTCGAGCGCCTCGCCCACAGCATCATGCGCCGCCCGGCCATCTGGCTCACGGTGGCCGTCGCCGCCCTGCTCGTGCTGGCCGCGCCGGTGCTCGTCATGAAGACCGGCAACACCAACATGACGGCCCGCTACCTGCCGGCCGACCAGTACTCCAAGCAGGGCTGGGACATCCTCGGGCGCGACTTCAGCCTGGGCAAGGCCAACCCGCTGCAGATCGTAATCGACGGCCCGGCCGCGAGCCCGGCGGTCAAGCGGGGCGTCGCGCGTCTCACCGCCGCCATGAAGAGCGACGGCCGCTTCGGCCCGGCGCAGACCGTGGTCGACAAGGCCGGCGACCTCACGCTGGTCTCGACCACCCTCGCGGGTGACCCCGCCGGCGATACGACGCAGGCGCTGGTCGGCCACGTGCGCGCTGCCATGGTGCCGGCCGCGTTTGCCGGCACACAGACCAAGGTGTACGTCACGGGCAACACGGCCTTCGTGGTCGACTACCTGGCCTTCTTCCACAAGTGGCTGCCGATCGCCCTCACCGTCGTGCTGTCACTCTCCTTCGTGCTCCTGCTGGTGGCCTTCCGCTCGGTCGTCATCCCGGCCAAGGCGATCGCCATGAACCTGCTGTCGGTGGGCGCCTCGTACGGGCTGCTCGTGCTGGTCTTCCAGAAGGGCGTGGGGGCCCACCTGCTCGGCCTCACGCACGTCGACACGATCGAGGCCTGGGTGCCGCTGTTCCTCTTCAGCCTGCTGTTCGGCCTCTCCATGGACTACCAGGTGTTCCTGCTCAGCCGCATCAAGGAGCGCTTCGACCACACCGGCGACACTCGCGAAGCGGTCGCCTACGGCGTCGGTCGCACGGCGAGCATCATCACCGGCGCGGCCGCCATCATGGTCTGCGTCTTTGCGGGCATGGCCGGCGGCCAGCTCGTCATGTTCCAGCAGATGGGCTTCGGCCTCGCGGTCGCCATCTTCATCGACGCGACCGTCGTGCGCACCATCATCGTGCCGGCCGCCATGGAGCTGCTCGGCGACTGGAACTGGTACCTGCCGCGCTGGCTCGAGTGGCTGCCGAACGTCAGCGTCGAGGGCCACATCTCCGAGCCCGGCGATGCCGGCAGCGACGGCGCCCCGCGCCACGATCGTCCGGCCACCGGCGACGGCGAGGCACGCCGCCTCAGCCCCGGCATGGCGAGCAGCGCCGGACGCTAGAGCACGGCACCCGAGCTTCGGGGGCCCCACTCCCGAAGAAAGGCGGGGGCGGCGGCGCGACAGCGCCGCCGCCCCCGCGCGTCTTGTACCTCATCGTTGAACATCGGCTGATCATCGTCTAGCCTGCGTTGAGACCGCCTATTTCTTTAGGAGGCTCCCGGTGGGAGGTGGACGATGACCCTGGTCACGGCTCCTCGAGCCGACCCCGCGGCTGCGCGGCGCGCCCTCGCCGACGCGTTGCCCACGCCGTTCTGGCTCGACGATCCCCTGGCGCCCGAACCCGGGCCGCCGCTCGACGGACTCCATGCCTGCGACCTCGCCGTCGTCGGGGGTGGCTTCACCGGCCTGTGGACGGCTCTGCTCGCCAAGGAACGCGACCCGGGCCGCGGCGTCGTGGTCCTCGAGGCCGGACGCGTCGGTGGGCAGGCCTCGGGCCGTAACGGCGGCTTCTGCATGGCGACGCTCACCCACGGTCTGGGCCATGGCCTCAGCCACTTCCCCGGCGAGATCGACCGGCTCGAGAGCCTGGGCCTCGCCAACCTCGACGATATCGAGCGCGCCGTCGAGCGCTACGCCATCGACTGTGACTGGCGGCGCGTCGGCGAGATCGACGCTGCCGTGGCGTCGTGGCAGGTCGATGAGCTGGCCGAGACGCGCGACCAGATGATCGCTCGCGGCCGCGAGGTGCAGTGGCTCGACGCGCGGACCATGCAGGCCGAGATCGCCTCGCCGACCTATCTGGCCGGCCTCTGGAAGAAGGGGCGCTGCGCCATGGTCGACCCCGCAAGGCTGGCCTGGGGACTGGCGCGAGCCGCCCGCGGCCTGGGTGTCCGCATCTTCGAACACACGCGGGTCGAGGCCCTGGAGCCGACGAGCGCCGCTCTCGTCCTGCGGACCCCGGGCGGCGCCCTCGGGGCCGGCCGCGTGATGCTGGCGACCAACGCCTTTCCGGCGCTGCTCGGCGCCATGCGCCGGCGCGTGGTGCCGGTCTACGATCACGCGCTCATGACCGAGCCCTTGAGCGACGCGCAATGGCAGGAGGTCGGCTGGCGCCGGTACCAGGGCGTGGCCGACGCCGGCAACCGCTTCCACTACTACCGGCGCACCGCTGACGGCCGCATCCTCTGGGGCGGCTACGACGCCGTCTACCACTTCGGCGGCGCGATCAGTCCCGAGCTCGAGCGCCGTCCCGCGACGTTCCAGAAGCTCGCGGTGCACTTCTTCGAGACGTTCCCTCAGCTCGACGGCCTGCGCTTCACCCACGCGTGGGCCGGCGTGATCGACACGTGCACCCGCCTGTTCGAGTTCTGGGGGACGGCTTACGGTGGCCGGGTGGCCTACGCGCTCGGCTACACCGGGATGGGCGTGGGCGAGGCGCGTTTCGGCGCGCTCGTAGCGCTCGACCTGCTCGACGGTCGCAAGGGCGAGCGCACCGGACTGAGGCTGACGACGACCAAGCCCGTCCCCTGGCCGCCCGAGCCGCTTCGCGCCGGGATCGTCGGTCTGACGTCGTGGTCGCTCGGCAGCGCGGACGCTCACGAAGGGCGACGGAACGCCTGGCTGCGCACGCTCGACCGGCTGGGCCTCGGCTTCGACTCCTAGCGGATGACCGCACGTGCGTGACCACAGTGAGGGGGGCGGTCCCTCCTCCAGACCGGGAACGGAGTGATCGGACATGAAGATCCTGTGTGTCGGCAGCGGCGGCGTCGGCGAATCGATCGCCGCCATCTTCAAGCGGCGCGACCCGCGCGGCGAACTGATCGAGTCGATGGTGATGGCCGACTACGATCTCGCCAAGGCGCAGGCCTGCGCCGCCCGGCTCGGCGACGCCCGCCGGTTTCCAGCCGAGCAGGTCGACGCCGCCGACGTCGCGGCCGTGGTGGCGCTCGCCAGGAAACACGACGCCGACATCCTGCTGAGCCTCCTGCCCGTCAAGTACAACCTGTTCACGCTCGACGCGGCGCTCAAGGCCGGCATCCACCACCTCGACGCGTCGACCTCGCTCTCCGAGCCGCATCCGACCGACCCCTTCAACCAGTGCGGCGCGCGCAAGCTCGGCGAGGAGGAGTTCGCTCTGGCGCCCGAGTTCGACCGCATCGGCAAGCTGGCTCTCGCCGGCTGGGGTGTCGAGCCGGGCATGGCCGACTGGCTCTGCCGCTATGCCGCCGATCACTTCTTCGACGAGATCGACGAGATCGGCATCCGCGACGGCGCCAACCTTACGATCCCGGGGGCGACGGGCATTAGCTTCGGCTTCTCGATCTGGATGACGATCGAGGAGTGCACCAACCCGGCCGTCTGCTGGGAGCTCGAACGCGGCTTCTACACCGTGCCGCCGCTCTCCGACCCCGAGCCGTTCTTCTTGCCCGAGGGCATCGGCTGGGTCGAGGTGGCCCACGTCGAGCACGAAGAGGTGATCGCCATCGGGCGCACCCACGATCTGCTCAAAGGCGTCAAGAAGGCGACCTTCAAGTACGCGCTCGGCGATGAGTTCATCGAGGCGATGGAGGTCTTCAAGTCGGTCAACATGCACCTCTCCACGCCGATCAGGGTGAAAGGCGTCGAGGTCGCCCCGCGCGACGTGATCGAGGCGGCGGCGCCCGACCCCAACGAGATCGGCCAGAAGTACGTCGGTCAGACCTGCGCCGGCACCTGGGTGAAAGGCCGCAAGGACGGCCTCGAGCGCCAGGTCTACCTCTACCAGGTCGCCGACAACGAGGAGTGCGTGGCCAGGTACGGCACGCAGGCGGTCGTCGCGCAGACCGCGTTCACGGCCAACATCGCCCTCGAGCTGCTGGCCACGGGCAAGCTGCAGGGCTACCGGGACAACCCCGAGAGCGGCGTGCACGTGCCCCAGTCGTTCGCGGCCGACGACTTCGTGCGGCTCATGAACGACTACGAGTTTCCGGGCGGCGTGCTCGAGATGGACTCGCCCTACAAGCGGGCGCGAGACCACACCGACTTCCTGGCGCCGGTCGCTGCGGTGAGGGCGTAGCAGCTACGCTTCGCTCAGGTCGACCTGGCGGCGCTCGTGCGGCGCACCGCCGACGCGATGGGCACCATGGCCGACGCCGCCCACCTCGAACGCACCCTGCGCAACGTGGTGCGCAACGCCATCGAGCACTCGGCCGCGGGCGACGAGGTGGACCTGACGCTCACGGTCACCGGCGACGCGGCGCTCCTGCGGGTGGCCGACAGCGGCGCCGGCATCGCGGCGGCCGATCTCGACCACGTCTTCGACCGCGTCTACCGGTCGGACTCGTCGCGCTCGCGCACCGGCGCCGGCAGCGGCTTGGGCCTGGCCATCGCACGCCGGATCGTCGAGCGCCACGGGGGCGTGATCACGGTCGAGAGCGAGCGGGGGGTCGGCACGACCGTCGCGCTGCGCCTGCCGCTCGGTGTGCACGACCGGGAGCGCGACGCCCGGCCGGCGTGACGTTCGTCACGCCGGTCTGAGCGGCGACGACGAAGACGAGACGACGTCGACGACGAGCTGGCTGGCGCCGCCGCTGAAGCGCACGTCGTAGCCGTCGGTCGCGCTCGCGAAGCCCGGCGTCTCGACGCGGCTGCGTCCGCTCGCGGCGTGCTGGGCGTGACCGTCGAGCACGAGCTGGCTCGCTCCGCCGCTGACCTCTGCCCGCAAGGCGGCGCCGGCCGGCCGGTGGAGACGCACCTTGCTGGCGCCGCCCGAGACGCGGATGGACACCGCTCCCGCCGGCGCCGGCAACCAGACCTCGACGTCGCTCGCGCCGCTGTCGACCTCGAGGTACCGCAGCTCCATGTCGCGAAAGTCGGCCGAGAGCTTCCACATGCCGCCCTTGAGCACGATCTCCCACGGCACGGCCGGGTTGAGCCGCACCTCCGACTTGGCGCCACGCCAGTCGAAGGGCAGGAAGCGGCGCTTCTGGCCGATCGTCACAGTGCCCCCGTCGACCTTGATCTCGGGCGGGGTGTCGAAGTGACCGCGATAGAGCTCGTGCAGCGTGGCGTCGCCGCGGATCGTCACCTTGGCGGCGCCCTTGATGAGCTCCAGCCTGCCCAGCGAGACGCCGGCCAAGGGGGCGCTCGCGTCGCTGCCCGCAACGCCGGAGTCCTGGGCGGCGTCCGCCTCGCGGGCCGGACTCTGCATGCCCTCGACCAGCCCCTCGTAGAAGTGGCGGATGCCGCGCAGATAGTCGCGGATGACCTCGACGTGGTCGGGCGTGAGCTGCTCGAGTTGCGCCCGGCCGGCGAGCTCGACCTCGCCGTAGAGGCGCGCGCCGAGGTCGCGCGTCGCCGCCGTCGAGGTGACCAGCACGCGCCGCCGATCGGTGGGGTCGGGCACGCGGTTGGCAAAGCCGCCGCGCTCCATGCGATCGAGGGCCGTGGTGATCGCGCCCGGCGTCAGACCGCTCGCCTCGGCGAGCTCGCCGGCCGTGACCCGGCCGCGCCGGTAGAGGATACCCAGGCAGCGCAGGTCGGTGCGGTTCACACCGAACTGAGTCGCCACCGCTTCGTCGAGTCGATCGGCCGCGCGGCGCAGCTCGCCGAGCTCGCCGCCGACCTCGTCGATCAGTTCGTTGGTGTTCTCTGCCATGCCGTCGCCTCGTGGGGGAGATAGCGCCAGTCGGGCGTTCGACCCACGCCGCTTGGTTCCTTGTCGGATACTATACCACAGATGAAAGGTTTGACAATCAAAATGTTCTGGAACTAAACTGTGCAGGTTCACCGACAGAGTCAAACCTCGCGAGCGGCCCGCGGACGGCCGTCACGGGACAAAGGGGTGGTTTGGGACAGATGAGTGAGAACGCGATCCGCGCGCAGGAGCTGGTGAAGACCTTCCCCAAAGGGGTGCGGGCCCTCGACGGCGTGAGCTTCGAGGTGGCCGCCGGCAGCGTGTTCGGCCTGGTCGGACCCAACGGGGCCGGCAAGTCGACCACGGTGAAGATCCTGACGACCCTCTCGCGACCCGACAGCGGCGCGGCCGAGGTGGCCGGCATCGACGCGCTGCGCCATCCCGACAAGGTGCGCCGCGCGATCGGCTGCGTCGCCCAGAAGTCGGGCGTCGACGTGCAGGCGACCGGGCGCGAGAACCTGCTGCTGCAGGGCCGCCTCTACGGCATGGGCGGCGGCGAGCTCGAGCGGCGTGTCGACACCATGCTCGAGCGCTTCGGCCTGGCCGACGCGGCTCGCCGTGTGACGCGGACCTACTCCGGCGGCATGCAGCGCAAGCTCGATGTCGCCATCGGCCTCATCCACAGCCCCCGGGTGCTGTTCTTGGACGAGCCGACGACCGGTCTTGACCCCGAGGCCCGCGCCGACATGTGGACGGAGATCGAGCGCCTCGCCGGCGAGGAGGGTCTGACCATCCTGCTCACCACGCACTACCTCGAAGAGGCCGATCGCCTGGCGGCGCGCGTGGCCATCGTCGACCGCGGCAGGATCGTGGCCCAAGGCACGCCGGATGCGCTCAAGAGCGAGCTGCACGGCGATGCCGTGCACCTCGAGCTCGATGCCGCCGAGACCAACGGCCGCGTCACGGCGGCCCTCGCCCATATCGGCGACGTGCGCGACGTGACGGTCGAGGACGGCCGGCTGCTCCACGCCCGCGCCGACAATGGCGCGCGCGCCGTGCCGGTCATGCTGCAGGCGCTCGAAGCACAGGGGGTGCCCGTGGTCTCGGTCACGGTCGCTCGTCCGTCGCTCGACGATGTCTATCTCAAGTACACGGGCCGGCGGTTCGAAGAGGCCGACCGGGCGGAGGTGACCCGATGACAGCCCTGCGGCACACCGTCTTCCTGACGATCCGTCAGGTGCGCAACTTCCTGCGCCAGCCGTGGTATGTGGTCCTCTCGCTGGCGCAGCCGATCATCTACCTGCTGCTCTTCGGCGCTCTCTTCAAGAAGGTCGTCGAGATCCCCGGCTTCACGACGAACTCGTACATCACCTTCCTCACGCCCGGCATCGTGGTCATGAGCGCCATGTTCGCCGGCGGCTGGAGCGGCATGGGGGTCATCGACGACCTCAACCGGGGCGTCATGGACCGCCTCCTGGTGGCGCCCACCAGCCGTGGCGCGATCATGCTCGGCCGCGTCACACCGCAGGTTCTGACCATCCTCATCCAGACCGCCATCATCGTGGGGCTGGCCCTGCTCGTCGGCGGCCGCTTCGCCGGCGGGCCGGCCGGTGCGGCCGTGCTCATCGTCGTGTCGGCCCTGCTCTCGATCGGCGTGGCGTCGCTTTCGAACGGCGTCGCCCTGCTCCTGCGCAAGGAGGAGTCGGTGATCGCGGCGGTCAACCTGATGCTGCTGCCGCTCCTCTTCCTGTCGTCGGCCTTCCTGCAGCAGAACCTCGCCCCCCAGTGGATCCAGGACTTCGCCAGGTACAACCCGGCCAATTGGGCCATCACGGCGGGCCGTACCGCGCTCATGAACGGCGCCTCCTCGAGCGGTGTCATGAGCAACACCCTCTACCTGGTGGTCTTCGCCGTCGTCTGCACGTGGCTGGCCACGCGCGCCTTTCGCTCCTATCAGCGCTCCGTCTAGGAGCGTTTCGTCCAAGGGCGCGAGACGCCACGAGCGTCTCGCGCCGCGACCGACCGTCATCTCAGGAGGTGACGCCATGAGCTACGCCATGCCCGACGAGACCGCCGCCTTCGGATGTACGACCGGCGGCGACACCATGAGCGCGCCGCTCGGCGACGTCACGAGCGGGCGCCTCGAGCTCACGCACGGCGCGCACGACATCCGCCTGCGCGTCGAGCGCGACATGCCCGACCTCTACCGCGTGCGCTACGAGGGGACGACTCCCGAGGTCGCTGTGGAGGGCGGCGTCGTGACGATGCGCTTCCTGCCGGGTTGGGACGCGTTGAGCCGGTTCTTCCGGCACGGCGCCGCCAGGGCCCTGGTCACGCTGAACGGCGTTGTCCCCTGGACGATCGACCTGCGCGGCGGCGCGTCGCTGATCGACGCCGACCTGCGCGATCTCGAGCTGCGAGGCCTGCAGGTGCAGGGCGGTGCGAGCAAGGTCGAGATCAGGCTCGGCACGCCGCACGGCGTCTGCCAGGTGCGCTTCGCCGGCGGCGCCGTCGCGTTCGGCCTGCACCGCCCGGCCGGCGTGGCCGCACGGCTGCGGGTGACCGGCGGCATGAGCGAGCTGGCCTTCGACCACCGCCTCACCTGGGCCGGCAGCTTGAACGCCGAGTCGAGCGGCTTCGCAGGCGCCGCCGACTACTACGACATCGACATCGTCGGCGGCGCCAGCAAGGTGACGATCGATACGGCGGCCGCCTAGCGGGGCGGCCGGCAGCCGACACGGCGGCCGCCTGATGTGGCCGCCGCGGCGGCGCGGCGGCGCTCGCGGCTCACGGCGCCGGCAACGGCGCCGGGCGTATCAGCGCGCCGGGCGCCGGGTATCACCGCTGGCGAGCGGAGGTACCGGCTGTGTGCGGGATGAAGGCCTTCGGGTCGTAAACCGCTGTGGGGAGGCCAGCCCTCCAGAGAAAGCTCCACGCTCGCGCGCCTGGCGCGCGGGGGAGCTCCCGCGCCGGCCTCCGCTCGTCGCTTCCCTTCCGGCAGCCCTACAGCAGGCCGCTGAAGTTGCCCGTCCCCCAGGGCGAGGCCCCCACGGCGTCGGCTACGGCGATCGCGTCGTCGCCGGCGCGCAGCGCCGCCAGGATGCCGCCGTAGTAGCCGTTGCGCAGGGTCGCGATGGTCGCCGTGAAGCCCTGGGCCCAGCTCAGGTAGGCCTTCACACCGACCGAGTTCATCGAGGTGGCTCCCGGCTCGGGCATGGTCGTGTTGAGCGGGTTGTAGTGCGCCGAGTTGTGCCAGTGGCCGCCCTCGGCCATCTCCCAGGCCGTGATGGCCGCGGTGTTCTGTTCGGTGAGCGGCATGCCGAGCTGTTCGAGGAGCGCCTTCGCCCAGGTGAGCGGCGTGTAGTGGCCGGACAGCGGCACCGGCGACACGAGGCCGTTGTGCGGGTGCTGGCGATCGAGGATCCGCTGGATCTGGCGCACGAGCTGCTCGAGGATGGCGCGCCGTTCGGCGATCCGGTCGGACATGGCGAGCTGCTGGGTGTCGACCTCGCTCTGCGCGCTTTGCGCGGCCACGCGCTCGTCGGCGAGGGCCGAGGCGAGCTCGGCCACCTGGGCGTTCAGGCGAGCGAGGTCGGTGTCGTCACGCTGGTCCTGCAGGGCCAGACGCCGGAAGAACGTGACCTGCGCCTGCGCCTGGGTGAACGACGCCGAGCCGGCCAGCACGTCGAGGATCGAGAACGAGCCCATCTTGTACATGGCGGCGAGTCGGGCCCCGAGGACCGCGTTCTGGCGGTCGAGGGCCCCCTGTGACTGGGCGAGTCGCAGACGCGTCTGCGAGAGCTGCTGATCGACCGCGGTGAGCTGCGCGACCGCCGCGTCGTACTGGCCGCGCACGACGTTCATCTCGGCTTCGAGGCGGGCCATCCGCACGCGCTCGCCGCGTGCCGCCGCCTCGAGACCCTTGAGCGTCGTCGGCGTGTTCACGGCGATGATGACGTTGCCGGTCGCGAGGGCGGGCGCCGGCAGAAGGGCGCACGCGATGGCGACGGCGGCGGCCGCCAGAGCGGCCGCCGCCGTCGCCATCGTGAGTCGTCTGCGCCGCGACCGGTCCATGCTTGGGTGTATCGGTCCGTGAGCGGCAGCCTTTACACTTGCCGCCTCGCGTCGGGGTGACGGCCGGTAGTCGGCGAGCGATCGACCGGCAAAGGACGGGGGACCGGCCCCGGCCTGTGCTCGAGAGTGCGAGTGCGCTCTGGCCCGGCTTCAGCCCAGGCGGCGGTGCGACCTCAGGTCGCACTTGCCCCAGGCCTTCTCGTTCTCGGCGAGCTCGGCGTCGGTCATGAAGCGCCGCTCGCTCGTGCCGGCGACGGTCTCGTAATGCATGGTCCCGCGGCAGGCGGGGCAGTCGTCGATGCGCTTGGGAGGCGACTCGATGACGGCGCCGCAATAGGGACAGCAGGCGGGCGCGCTGACGGGCATGGTGACCCCCTTCCACAACTCACTTTCAGGACTGATGGTACTCCCTTCCGCGACTGCCCGAAACCCGTTGTGAGCTTCTGCACAGCGCTGGGCCTTTTGGCGCCCTATGCAGCCCGAACGTCGCAGCCGAGCAGGGCTTCTTGGCCGTCTTGGGGGGTCGCGCGCGAGGGCGATCGACGGTAACATGGGACTCGGGTGGTGAGGGCCGCACGCCTGTCTGACATGCTGTGTGTCGTGCGGGCCACTCAAAGGCGGGGGGCGCCCGCCCGTCACCGTACGGTCACCGAACCCGAGGTCAGCATGTTCGAAGTCGTCAGCAACGAGGAGATCGCTCCTCAGCTCCACCGCATGGTCGTGGCCGCTCCCCGTGTGGCCCGTGCGCGCAAGCCCGGTCAGTTCGTCATCGTCCGCGCCGGCGACGAGAGCGAGCGTATCCCCCTGACGATCGCCGACGACGACCCCCAGGCCGGCACCATCACCCTGATCATCCAGGCGGTCGGGCGCAGCACGCAGGACATCGTGGCCGTGCCCGCCGGCCAATCGCTGCGCGACGTCGCCGGGCCGCTCGGTCAGCCCACCCACATCGCCAGGGTCGGCAGGGTCGTCTGCGTGGGCGGCGGCGCCGGCACGGCCGTGCTCTATCCGCTGGCCAAGGCGCTGGCCGCGGCCGGCAACGAGCTCATCACCATCATCGGCGGGCGTAGCGCGCCCTACGTTGTGCTGCGCGACGAGCTCGGCGCCATCTCAGACGAGCTGCTGCTGACCACCGAAGATGGGTCGCTCGGCGAGACCGGCTTCGTCACCGCTCCCCTCCAGCGCCTGCTCGACGACGAAAACGGCGGGCGCCCGGCGGCCGTCTACGCCGTCGGACCGGTCCCCATGATGAAAGCGGTCGTCAATCTCACCGCCAGGTATGGCGTGCCGACCACCGTCTCGCTGAACCCGCTCATGGTCGACGGCACCGGCATGTGCGGCGGCTGTCGCGTCACGGTGGGCGGCGAGACCAAGTTCGCCTGCGTCGACGGCCCTGAGTTCGACGGTCTCGAGGTCGATTTCGACGAGCTCGCCGGCCGGCAGTCGACCTATCACGAGCTCGACGAGCATGGCTGCCGTATCCTCGCCCAGATCCCCGCCGAACCGCCGGCCGAAGAGCCCAGGCTCACCAACAAGGAACGCATGGCGATCGACCGCGTCGCCATGCCCGAGCAAGACGCCGCCGAGCGCGCCACCAACTTCACCGAGGTCAACCTGGGGCTCACCGAAGAGCTCGCCGTCCTCGAGGCCAACCGGTGCATCGCCTGCAAGAACCACCCGTGCGTGGCCGGCTGCCCCGTCGAGGTGCGCATCCCCGACTTCCTCGAGCGCGTCGCCGCCGCCGATTTCGCCGGCGCCGCCGAGGTGCTGCTCACCGACAACGCCCTGCCGGCGACCACCGGCCGCGTCTGTCCGCAAGAGGTCCAGTGCGAGGGGCTCTGCCTGCGCGGCAAGAAGGGCGAGCCCGTGGCCATCGGCTGGCTCGAGCGCTTCGTCGCCGACTGGGCCGCGGCCAACACCGAGTTCGTGGCTCCGCAGGTCACCGCCACCGGCCACAAGGTGGCCGTGGTCGGCGCCGGCCCGGGCGGGCTCACGGTGGCCGGCGAGCTCGCTCGCATGGGCCACGGCGTGCACATCTTCGAGGCCCTGCACGACACCGGCGGCGTGCTGCGCTACGGCATCCCCGAGTTCCGTCTGCCCAAGCGCATCGTCGACGCCGAGGTCGAGAACCTGCGCCGCCTGGGCGTCGAGGTCGAGTGCGACGTGATCGTGGGTCGCACCCTGACCGTGCAGGAGCTGATGGACGATTTCGACGCCGTGTTCGTGGCCAACGGGGCCGGTCTGCCCATGTTCCTGAACGTGCCGGGCGAGAACCTCAAGGGCGTCTACTCGGCCAACGAGTACCTCACGCGGGTCAACCTGATGGGCGCCTACCGCGACACGCCGGGCGGCACGCCGATCATGCGCGGCAAGCGCGTCGTGGTCTTCGGCGGCGGCAACGTCGCCATGGACGCCGTGCGCACCGCCAAGCGCCTGGGCGCCGAGCAGGCCATCTGCGCCTACCGCCGCACGCGCGCCGAGATGCCGGCCCGCATCGAGGAGATCGCCCACGCCGAGCAGGAGGGCATCGACTTTCAGTTCCTGCTCGCGCCGCTGGCGATCCTCGGCGACGGGCAGGGCTGGGTGCGCGCCGTCAAGATGCAGCGCATGGAGCTCGGCGAGCCCGACGACTCGGGTCGCCGCCGGCCGGTGCCCATCGCGGGCAGCGAGTTCGAGCTCGAGTGCGACGTGGCCGTCGTGGCCCTCGGCACGATCGCCAATCCCCTGCTCACCAACGCGACGCCGGCGATCGAGGTCAACCGCTGGGGCAACATCGTCACCGACGACACGCACGCCACCTCCATGCCCGGCGTGTTCGCCGGCGGCGACATCGTGCGCGGCGGGGCCACCGTCATCCTCGCCATGGGCGACGGCAAGGCGGCGGCGCGCGCCATCGACGCCTACCTCAAGGAGCGACGACCAGTCGCACGTTGAACGAGGCGGTGCCGGCCGCGCCCATCAGGCTCACCCACAGCGGCAGGTACATCTCCATGGCCCGCGCGGCGGTGATGTCGCCCAGGTCGACGATCCTGGTCCAGCCGAGCCAGCTCTCGAGCAGGTTCTCGCGCACCCAGGCCTTGGCGCCGGCGTCGTTGCCCGCGATGAACAGGTCGGTCTCCTCGCTGAGCCGGCCGGGATCGACCATGACGGCGCAGTTCACCGTGTTCAGCGTCTTGACGACCCGCGCGCCGGGGTAGGCGGCCTGCACGCGCTCGCCCAGCGAGTCGTCGTTGCAGAAGGCCAGGCCGGGCGGCATGCCCCGCGAGAAGTCGAGCGGGTTCGAGAGCTCGACCAGGATCTTGCCCTCGATGTCGGAGCGCTCGGCGGCGCCCAGCGCGTCGAGCGAGACGGTGCCG
>Ga0335080_10003353_pt1 | contig 16192 bp, 12 predicted proteins | sample Lox_Sample_34_FD_206720 | JGI IMG/M metagenome (GOLD analysis project Ga0335080, IMG submission 206720) | Soil microbial communities from Loxahatchee National Wildlife Refuge, Florida, United States - Lox_Sample_3.4 | ecosystem: Environmental > Terrestrial > Soil > Wetlands | place: USA...
CGACCCTGAGGGCGCTCTCAGGCAGTTTGCGGAAGCTGGAATATCTGGCGAGTCTGCGGGGACCGGAAGGAAGTTATGTTCACTGGGGTCTGGCGCGAGTCCATGGAGAGTGGGCGGCGGGCCGCGCCCTCGAACAAGAGCATCGGCTTCTGGTATCCAGAATCCTGGCGACGCCGCTGCAGGGACTTTTATTGGAACTGAAGATGGCTGGGGATGCGGCGGGACTTACTACGAGCTGCTATCTTGAGCGTTTGATCCAACGCAACTGGCTGATTCCGGCCGAGCCTGGGGCCGCAGCTGAACGTCATCTTAATTCAGTGCTACTGGCCCTTTCGGAACTGGCAAAGACTCAATCGGACGCCATTCACCCAACCTCATAGCGACTCCCACTACCTGGCCCACCACGTCGGCCTCCTGCGGATACCTCAATACCCGCGCCGGCACCGGCGAGAGGGGATGCGACTGCAGCACGATCTCTTCCCCGACCAGGCTGCACCACGAGCAGATGTGTCCCTGGCGGGTTTCGACGAAATAGATCGGCCGTTCGTATTCCGATCTCCAGCCCCCGGGCGACACAATGTCCTTGGATTCGTCCACTTGCACGAAGGTGCCGGGTGGAAGGATCGGATACATGGTGAGATCTTCGCTGCCGATGTAGCCGTAGGTGTATTTGCAGCTGGCAAATTGCGCCAGGTAAGAGAGTGGTACCAGCCCCCATTGTTCGACCAGGCGGCCGATGTTTGACGTGTGGCGGGGATCGAAGCTGGGATCCAGGCGCACGGGCACGCGCACTGCAGAAACATTCGCCAGGGTTTCCGAAAAATGAGATTTCGGGGGAAGAGCCAGGTGCATATCGTCAGCGACGCGGTTGAGATCCACTCCATACCAGGAAAGCAGTTCTCGAATATCTCTGCGGTAGACAATAGAGAGAGAGTACATGCGATAAATGCTGGGGATTACACCTTTGGTCTCAACATCGGAGAGCCGGCTCGGGGGCACGGCAAATTCGTCATTGTGGTGCTTTTCCGCTATGCGCATGCTGGCGCTTTCAACGTCACGCATGGTCAGTCCCAACTGCTCACGCAATACGCGAAGATTTTGTCCCCCGGAGTGCATCTGTCCCCCCAAAGTGCCGGGCAAGTTTTTTCGGCGGCGCACCACCATGGCGCGCCCCGCCGCAAAGTTCCGATTCAACCGGGCTTTCTGCCAAGTGCTGAGGCCGGGTGCGTTCCAGATTCGTAACGCAATCCAAAATTTCGTTGTATCTTTTCTTGCGTGCGTTAGTTTTTCTTAAAGCGCCTCCCCTTTGAAAGACAAGCTCTCCTCAAGAAAAGCTCAGGAAAGCTGTAGGGAAATGCATGTTCGAGAAGCCTGGGACTCAGAACTTGCCAGAATGGTAAACGCACAAACTCGGCTTCGCAAGCGCAAATTCGGGGCATTGGATACTTCGTGGCCGCAACTGCGGCCTGGGAAACCCAGGCCGCGTAACGTCTGGCGTGCCACTTGTCCCGGCTGCTGTGGCCATTCCGCCGACCAGTCCAGTCTGGCGTCGGTTTGACAGGGCGAACCGGCGGCTATCTTACTCGAAGACTCATGCCGCATCCGCGTCAACCAGCGGCAGGTCTACCAGGTGTTCGCTAACGAACCAGGCCTGCATTTCGTTGGTTCGGAGAACATCGCTGACCACCAGGTCATTCGTTCCCTGGTCGCCCAGCTTGTCAGCCCGCTCGGCGAGAGTGCGGCATTGCCGGATGATGACCTGGTGAGCATCCATCAGCCGCGAAAGTTGCACCGGGACCTCCTCACGTCCCCTGGGTGGCCGCTCAATTCGGGTGGTCTCGGCAATATCGTGCGCCATGGCCAGACTGATTCCTCCAAGCAGCTGAATGCGCTCTGCGATGGAATCTACCACCTCGTCCTGCTCGCCATAGTGTTTATCAAAGAGCAGGTGAAGCTGGTAAAAGGTGGGGCCCGCCACCTGCCAGTGTGATTTTTTGTAGAGATCGCGCAAGGTCGCCGTGTCGGCGAGCAACTGATTCAACTGCTCGGTCATTTCCAGCCGCACGGGTTCTTCCAGTTCCAGCGGTAAAGCATGGGTCACGGTTCCATATTCCTGAACTTGTTGAGCTCTTTGGTGAAAGCGCGGTTGGGCACTTACCGACCGGTTATGATCGGTGGCGTTCTTCTTCGGCATCGGGATGCTCCTTTTCTGAGTTGACATGCTTTTGAATGCTTGGACTTAGTTGAGGTTGCGCCGAAATCTGCCGGAGCGATTGGCGCCCGATTGACATTTCAGCCTGCCCGGTTCCCGCATCTTGCCTGGGGCAGATGTCGAGGCGTTGCAAAAGGATTGCACTCCGCCAGGACTTTTAGGCTTGCCAGCAAAATTCTCCATTATTGACTATTATTGATTCTTTGCACTGAATCGGAACGGAGACAAACGAAGTGGCAGAAACCTCGACTGCAGAAGCCCGTGCGGCTGACGTGTCATCCAACGGCTCGGAAGTATTGGAGACCCGTGAATGGCTCGATTCCCTCGACTATGTTTTGTCTGCCGGCGGTCCGGAAAGAGCTGGCCGCCTGCTGCAGCAGCTCTCCCTTCATGCACGGCGCGCTGCCGGAGTTAATCTTCCTTTCACCGCTACGACTCCCTACGTCAATACCATTCCAGCCCGCTCCCAGCCTCCATTTCCCGGCAGTCAGGCCATGGAGCGCCGCATCAAGAGCCTGGTCCGCTGGAATGCGCTGGCCATGGTGGTGCGCGCCAATAAGATGCAGGAAGGTATTGGTGGGCACATCTCAACCTATGCCTCGGCCGCAACTTTGTACGAAGTGGCTTTCAATCACTTCCTGCGCGCCAAAACCGAAGACGGTGACCGAGATATCGTTTATTTTCAGGGGCATGCAGCTCCCGGCATGTATGCCCGAGCTTATCTCGAAGGGCGCATTCCGAAAGAAAAGCTGGAGAACTTCCGGCGCGAGCTGAAGCCTGGCGGAGGCCTTACCTCCTATCCACACCCCTGGCTGATGCCTGATTTCTGGGAGTTTCCCACGGTCAGCATGGGCCTGGGGCCGATTCAGGCTATCTACCATGCGCGCTTCGTTCGCTATCTCGAAAATCGGGGCCTGAAGAAATCCACCAGCGGCAAGGTTTGGGCGTTCATGGGAGACGGGGAGATGGACGAACCCGAGTCCCTCGGATCGATCACGCTGGCATCGCGGGAGAGGCTGGACAACCTGATTTTCGTCGTGAACTGCAATTTGCAGCGCCTCGATGGCCCGGTGCGCGGCAACGGGAAAATTATCCAGGAACTGGAGGCTATTTTCCGCGGCGCCGGCTGGAACGTCATCAAGGTGATCTGGGGCAGCGATTGGGATGCAGTGCTGGAAGCCGACCGCGACGGCTTGCTGGTGAGGCGTCTGGGCGAAGTAACCGACGGGCAATTCCAAAAATATTTCGTTGAAAGCGGAGCATACTTCCGGCAGAACTTTTTTGGCACCGATCCCCGCCTGCTGAAGATGGTGGAGCATTTCTCCGACGAGCAACTGACTCGCATCCGGCTGGGCGGCCACGATCCTCTCAAAGTGCACGCTGCTTACAAAGCGGCCATGGAGCATACCGGTTCGCCCACCATTATTCTCGCTAAAACCATCAAGGGTTATGGACTGGGCGAGGCGGGCGAAGGGAAGAACATCACGCACCAGCAGAAAAAGCTGAACGATGAAGAACTGCGGATCTTCCGCTCGCGCTTCGGTATCCCCATTCCGGATGAGGAACTGCACAACGCTCCGTTCCATCGTCCGCCGGACGACAGCCCGGAAATCGTCTATATGCGGGAGCGCCGCGAGCAACTGGGTGGCTACCTGCCGGAACGCAAAGTCCGAGCCAAACCTATCGCCCCGGTCTCCGACACGCATTTTGAGGAGTTCCACAAGGGCACGGAAGGGCGTGAAGTTTCCACCACGATGGTCTTCGTGCGCCTGCTTTCAAAGCTGTTACGGGACCCGGAAATCGGCAGGCTGATCGTGCCGATCATTCCGGACGAGGCCCGAACCTTCGGCATGGAGGCGCTCTTTCGGCAGGTGGGCATTTACTCCAGCGTAGGCCAGCTATACGAGCCCGTCGACATGTCTACCTTGCTGTACTACAAGGAAGCCAAGGACGGCCAGATTCTCGAAGAAGGAATTACCGAGGCCGGATCGATCAGTTCCTTCATCGCTGCCGGAACGGCATACGCCACCCACGGGATCAACACGATCCCGTTTTTCATTTATTACTCCATGTTCGGATTCCAGCGCATCGGCGATCTGATCTGGGCTGCAGCCGATCAACGGACCCGCGGTTTCCTGCTGGGCGGGACCGCAGGCCGCACCACGCTGGCCGGCGAAGGCTTGCAGCATCAGGACGGCCACAGCCACGTTCTCGCCCTCTCGGTGCCCAATCTGCTGGCGTACGATCCGGCGTTCGCCTACGAAATTGCCATTATCATTCAGGAAGGCGTCCGGCGGATGTATGTGGACCAGGAATCGATCCTCTATTATCTGACCGTTACCAATGAGCCGCTGCCCATGCCGGCGATGCCCGATGGGACCGAAATTCGTGATGGCATCCTGAAAGGCATGTACCGCTTCAAGGTGTCCGAAAAGAAAGACGCCAAATTGCGGGCGCAATTGTTCGGCAGCGGAACCATCATGTATGAAGTCCTGAAAGCCCAGGAGATCCTTGGCCAAAAATACGGTGTGGCTGCCGACGTATGGAGTGTGACCAGCTATAAGGAACTCTATCGCGACGGCAACGACTGCGAGCGCTGGAACATGTTGCACCCCGGCGCTGATCCTCGGGTTCCATTCGTCACCAATACCCTCAAGGATGCGCCAGGTGTCCTGGTAGCGGCCTCGGATTACATGAAGGTGCTGCCGGAGTCGATTTCGCAGTGGATGCCGCGCCCGCTGGTCGCTCTGGGAACCGATGGCTTTGGCCGCAGCGAAAATCGCGCGTCTCTGCGGGACTTCTTCGAGGTCGATGCCAAACACATCGTGCTGGCTACCCTCAATGCGTTGGCACGGGAAAAGCAGATTCCGCTGCAACAGGTGCAGGCGGCCATCAAGGACTTGGACATCAATCCGGAGAAACCGAATCCTGCAATCAGTTAGGCATGCGCATCGGGTTACAGAGGGAGAAACGCGAAGTGATTGAATTCAAGTTGCCGGAACTGGGTGAAAACATCGAGCAGGGCGATCTCGTCCGGCTGATGATCTCCCCTGGCGCCAGCGTCAGCGAAGGCCAACCGGTCATGGAGCTGGAGACGGATAAGGCCATCGTCGAGGTGCCGTCTTCGGTTAGCGGGAGGGTGAAGGAGATCCGCGTCAAGGAAGGGCAGAAGGTTCAAGTTGGCCAGGTAATCTTCACGCTGGAGAACGGAACCGGCGCGAAGACTGCGACCCCGCCTCAGTCGGAGTTGATTCAGGCCAGGCCGGGTCCTGCTCCTGCTCCTGCCGCCGCGCCCGCCAAGAAAGAAGAACCTGCTGCAACGGCGCCCGCCGCCAAGCCGCAGGCAACAGCAGCCGCGCCTGCGGGTCGACGTTCCACGGATATTGCGCCGAGCGAATTCAAGCTCCCGGAGTTGGGCGAGAACATCACGGAAGGCGATCTGGTGCGGCTGATGGTCTCTCCGGGCGCGAAGGTATCCGATGGACAGCCGGTGATGGAACTTGAGACCGACAAGGCCGTGGTCGAAGTTCCTTCCTCGGTCAACGGAGTAGTAAAGGATGTGCGCGTCAAGGAAGGACAGCGAGTCAAAGTCGGGCAGGTGATCTTTACTCTGGAGGGCGGCGCTACGGCAGCGGTGGAAGCCCCGAAGCACGTCCCGGTGGAACACATCTCGGGACAGCAGGCGGCGCGGCTGGCATTTCAGAATGCGCTGCGCGCCGAAGGCAAAAGCGAGGAGGAAGCGCTGCCGCCGGACCAGCCTGCCTCGGTCGCGCAGATCTTTACCATGCCGGCTCAGCTTGGCAAGGTAGCCGGAGTTGAACAGCGCGAACCAGTGCCGGCTGCTCCCCACGTGCGCCGCCTGGCGCGCGAGCTGGGCGTGGATATCCATGACGTAAAGGGATCGGGACCGGGCGGCCGCATCAGCAAGGATGACGTCAAGGCGCATACCAAGGCCTTGCTTGTCTCAGCCACCGCCATCGCCCAGGCGCGGCCGGCCGCGCAAATTCTCGAACCCGACCTGCCGGATTTTTCCAGGTGGGGAAAAATCGAACGTGTCTCAATACGCGGAGTGCGCCGCAAGACTGCCGAGCATCTTCGCCAGGCCTGGAACACAATTCCTCACGTTACGCAGCAGGACCATGCCGACATCACCGAACTCGAGCAGTTGCGGGCGCGCTTTGCGCCGCGCGCCGCCGAGGTGGGCGGCAAAATGACCGTGACTGCCATCGCGCTGAAGGTCTGCGCCTCCGCCCTGAAAGTATTCCCGCAATTCAACGCCAGTATCGACATGGCGAAGGAAGAGATTGTTTACAAGCAGTACATTAATATCGGCGTGGCCGTGGATACCGATCGCGGGCTGCTGGTTCCTGTCGTGCGCGACGTGGACAAGAAGAACATCGTGGAGCTTGCCGCGGAGCTTACCCAGTTCTCCAAGAAGGCCCGCGAGAAGAAACTTACTCCCGAGGACATGCAGGGCGGAACCTTTACCATCACCAACCTGGGTGGGATCGGCGGGACCGGCTTTTCGCCCATCGTGAATCATCCCGAAGTGGCCATACTGGGCTTGTCGCGTTCGAGCATGCAACCCCTTTGGATCGACGGCAAATTCGAGCCCAGACTGGTCTTGCCGCTCTCGCTCTCCTATGATCATCGCCTGATTGACGGGGCCGACGCTGCGCGCTTCCTCCGCTGGATCGCCGAGGCCTTCGAGCAGCCATTCCTGCTTTCTGTGCAGGGATGAAAAACGCTGACATGCAGGATTCCGAACCGCCGCAAGCGGCGAATTATGAAGGGCCCCGCTGTTTGCAGCAGATGAAATCGCGGTTGTGACAAGCACAGAAAGCGCCTCGGTGACAGAGAACAAAAATGGCTGACGGTTCTACACTCCACATCGCAGTGGTCGGCGGCGGCCCCGGCGGTTATGCGGCTGCCTTCCTGGCCGCCGATCTAGGCTTAAGGGTGACGCTGATCGACCCGGAACTCAACCCCGGCGGCGTGTGCCTTTATCGCGGCTGTATTCCTTCCAAGGCGCTGCTGCACGTCGCCAAGCTGATCGACGAATCGCGTCACGCCAAAAATTGGGGAGTGGAATTCGGCGAGCCCCGCATCGATGTCGCCCGCCTGCGCTCCTTCAAAGAAGGGGTTGTCAACAAGCTCACCGGTGGGCTTGGAATGCTCTCCAAGCAGCGGAAGGTGCAGTACGTGCGTGGGCAGGCCTCTTTCGAAAGTTCCACCACGTTGCGCGTTGCCAAAGCGGACGGAAGCGAAGAGAAACTTTCCTTTGACCGCATCATTCTCGCGACCGGTTCGCGCCCGGCGGTGATTCCCAGCCTGAAGCTTGATACTCCGCGCATGATGGATTCAACCTCTGCGCTTGATCTGAAGGACATCCCTAAAACTCTACTGGTGATTGGCGGCGGCTACATCGGGCTGGAGTTGGGAACGGTTTATGCAGCTCTTGGAACCAGGGTCTCGGTCGTGGAAATGCTTCCCGGGCTTCTACCCGGCGCCGACCGCGATCTCGTGCTCCCGCTGCACAAACGTCTGGAAAAAATGTTCGAGTCGATCCTGCTGAACACCACGGTGGCCGCAGTGAAAGAGGAAGCTGCTGGAATCCGCGTGTCCTTTGAAGGCCCGGAGGTCAAGGAACCAGCGAGGGTTTTTGAGAAGGTGCTGGTTTCCGTCGGGCGCAAGCCAAACTCCGAGATAGCAGGCCTGGAGAAAACCAGGGTCAAAGTGGGGCCGCGGGGATTCATACAGGTCAACAAGCAATTGCAGACTGATGATCCGGCTATTTACGCCATCGGTGATGTAGCCGGAGAACCGATGCTGGCGCACAAAGCTTCCCATGAAGGACGCACGGCGGTGGAGGCAATTGCCGGCCATAAAGTCGCGTTCGAACCCAACGCCATACCGGCTGTGGTTTTTACGGACCCTGAAATTGCCTGGTGCGGGCTGACGGAAACCCAGGCACAAAAGGACAACCGTGAGGTCAAAATTGCGAAGTTTCCCTGGGCTGCTTCGGGTCGCGCGTTAACGCTGGACCGCCCGGACGGCGTCACCAAGCTGCTGATCGATCCGCAGACGGAACGTGTGCTGGGCGTGGGAATCACGGGCGTGGGCGCGGGAGAATTGATATCGGAAGGTGTCCTCGCCATTGAGATGGGCGCTCTGGCGAAGGACGTCGCCCTCACTATTCACCCTCATCCCACGCTTTCTGAAACCATTATGGAGTCGGCAGAAGTTTTCTTTGGCACCAGTACTGATATCTACCGTCCCAAGGGCCGCTGAGGCCTGCGCAGATCGAGAAGCCAGTCGCGGCCTCAATCTGTGTTTATACTGTCTTTTCTCCATCCCAGCGGCAAACTCTTGAAGGAAGGTGGCGCATGCGACAAGCGTGTTCGATGTTCCTGCTAGGGATAAGCTGGTTGACTGTTTCGACTCTTGGAGCCAAGGACATAGCCATGCCGACTGCAGAAGCACAGACCGAAAATGCCTCGGCTACGAAAAATGAACCGGCGTGGATGAAAGACTCTGCTTCCAAACTGCAAAGCGAACTGGCCGCCAAGTACGGCCAGGGTCAGGAGGCTCGCGTTCACCGCGGTCTGCAGCAGGTTGCCGAGTTCTGGCGGCCTGAAGACGGCGGCGGTCCGGAGTTTGAGGATTTCGTGCGCACCAACTTTGCCGGCGACCCGGCGACGCTCGACACCATGTTCAATCGTTTCGAACGCCTGCTGGAACAGCTCGACGGTCACATGCACGAGATCAATCGCGAGTTCCGCCAGCAGCTGGATCTGGATGCAGGCCCGGTGCTTCCCTTCGACGAGGTTTTCGGCGGATACGACCCCTCCGCCCATGTGCTCGATGATTTCTTTCAAAATAAGCTGGCTTTTACCGTGCTGCTGAATTTTCCGCTCACCACGCTGGATCAGCGTTTGAAAGACGGCCCGGGCTGGAGCCGGCGGCAATGGGCCGAGGTTCGCCTGGCGCAGCGTTTCTCCAAGCGGCTGCCGGCAGACGTTAACCTGGCCATCGCTCAGGCGGAGGCCGAAGCGGGACAGTACATTTCTGAATACAACATCTGGATGCATCATCTCGTCGATGCGAACGGACAGCGGCTGTTTCCGCCGAAAATGAGGCTTCTGAGCCACTGGAATCTGCGCGACGAAATCAAGTCCGACTACGCCGATGCGCAGAACGGGCTGGCCAAGCAGCGCATGATTCAGCAGGTGATGGAGCGAATCATTACCCAGACGATCCCCAAAGCTGTGGTCAATAATCCCGGCGTCGATTGGAATCCTTACAGTAATGAAATCAAGCCGGCCGCGGTAAAGGATTCCGACTCCGCTCCAGCAACCGCAGACCTGGGCACTGGCCCGGAACCTCACACGCGCTACGCCATGCTGCTGAAAACTTTCGTGGCTTCGACCAAGGCGGATGCCTACTCGCCGACTGAGCCCACACTCATCGCCCGCCGCTTCGATGAAGACCGCGAGATTCCCGAGGCGCGAGTGCAGGCGATGCTCGAGCAAGTGGTCACCTCGCCGCTGGCGGCGCAGACGGCAAAGCTGATTCAGCAGCGCCTGGGGCGGCCGCTGGAGCCGTTCGATATCTGGTACAACGGTTTTCGGCCGGGCAGCCAGCACAGCGAAGCGGAGCTCGATGCCATGATTGCCAAGCGCTATCCCACCCCGGAGGCTTACCAGAAAGACATTCCCAATCTTCTGGTCAAGCTGGGCTTCGCTCCCGAAAGGGCGCAGTACGTGGCCAACCACATTGTGGTCGATTCGGCCCGCGGCTCAGGGCACGCCATGGGCGCGGAAATGCGTTCTGAAAAAGCTCACCTGCGCACCCGCATCGAAAAGACGGGAATGAACTACAAAGGGTTCAACATCGCGGTCCACGAGATGGGCCACAACGTGGAGCAGACCTTCTCGCTCAATGAAGTCGACCACACCCTGCTGCAGGGGGTTCCGAATACGGCTTTCACCGAGGCCCTGGCCTTTGTCTTTCAGGGACACGATTTGGAATTGCTGGGATTGCCCGCGCCCGACGCGCGCAGCCAGGCGGAAAAAATCCTGAACGACTTCTGGGGAACTTTCGAGATCGCCGGCGTGGCGCTGGTCGACCTGCGGGTGTGGCACTGGATGTATGACCATCCTCAGGCCACTCCCGCCGAACTCAACGCGGCCACGGTGCAGATCGGCAAAGACATCTGGAACCGCTTCTACGCCCCGATTTTTCACAAGCAGGATGTCGTCCTGCTCGCGGTTTACTCGCACATGATCGACGCGTTTCTGTATTTGCCGGATTATCCCATCGGACATCTGATTGCGTTCCAGATTGAAGAGCAGATGAGAAAGGCGGGAGCCATCGGGCCGGAGTTCGAGCGCATGGCAAAGACGGGGCGAGTGAGCCCGGACTTGTGGATGGAGAACGCGACGGGGCGGCCGGTCGGTGCCGAGGCGCTGCTTCAGGCCACGGAGCGGGCGCTGGTCACCGTTGGCGCTCCGCGCTAAGTTTCGGAACCGACCCAGCCCACCATTGCAGCGCTTTGTGCGTGGGCCAGAAGATCAGCAGCGGCACGGCAACCAGATAACCTGCTAGATAAAGCGGTGGTGAAATCGTGTGCTGCTCATGCGCAAATAATCCATGCGCCCAGTTGATGTTGTACTGCGGCCTCCAGAAGTAGTTGATGGGAACAACCACGCAACTTTCCAGGGTAGCGCAACGCCAGCCGCGCGGATCGTATCCTAAGCGCCGCACAGCCCAGAGCAACAGCGGCGGCACCGCGAGGTGAAACAGACTCATCAGCCGCAATGGCAGGGGGATGCCGCGATCGAACATGTACTCGCTTCCGCCCACGAAGTGCCTGCCCGTCAAACAAGCTCCCGCCAGGTCGATGGCAAACAGGCTTTGAAAAATCAAAAGCACGCAGGCCTGCCAGGAAAATAGAAGGCTGCTTTCCAGCCATAGCGCGCCCAGCACCAGAAAGTTGCCCAAATCGCAGAAATAAAGCAGATTTTGTGCGCCGTAGTAGCGCCAGTAGATGGGCGCCCACACCGCGACCCAGATCGTCCAGGAAATTTTCAGCCACAGGGGGATTCGCACGGCCGCCATTGTACCCCGACCTGCTTTCAAAGTACCTCAGTAACTTGCTGGCAGCGATGGGCTTACCTACGATTACCTTTATGGGTTACCAAGCGCTGATCTTTTGCGCCGAACCGAGGACGGTTCGCGCGCTGACGCAGGTTCTGAGCGAACTGGACTTCAGCATTGAGGCTTGCTCGGAGCCGTTTGACGCGGTCAAGCGGCTCACCGCGCAGCATTTCGATGCATTGATCGTCGATTGCGATAACGAGCAGAATGCGACGTTGCTGTTCAAGTCCTGCCGTAATTCCGAAACCAACAGCGCTTCGCTATCAGTGGGAGTGGTCGACGGTCAGGCTGCCATCGCCAAGGCATTTCGCCTCGGTGCGAATCTGGTTCTCACCAAACCCATCAATGTCGAGCAATCGAAGGGAACCCTGCGGGTCGCGCGCGGTTTGCTGCGCAAGGCGGAATCCAGCAGAGCGCCGGCCTCTGCCGAAACTCAGCGAGGTGCAAAATCCGTTCAGGCAGACCATGCATTTGCCGCGGCTGCCGATGGCATATCCTTCGCTGCCGCGGAACCGGAAATCTCGCGGATGGACCCAAATCTGATGTCTGCCGCGGGATTGGAGCCGCAGCACGAAACCGGTCCGAAGCCGGATGCAGCGGATGCTGCGATGCTCGAATCGCTGCCCGCTCCCATACTGGCGAAACCGGCGACAGTTCCCGATAGCACCGTGGTAGCGGAGGCTTCTTCCACAGAGGTTTCCTCGAAGACCGAAGCCAGCGTCGTTTCGGAGCAGTCCGCAGCCGGATCTCAGCAAAGCGCAGAAAAGTCAACTTCAGTATCTGGCCGGCCGGAGCTTTCACAAATTCGGATGGCGGTGGACGAGGCAAAGCAGGGACGCCGCTCTGCGAGCGCGAGTTCGAGCGCATCCGGATCGGCAGCCGCCGCCGCCCCGGCCAAAGAACCCGCCGCGGCAGCAACTGCCAAAGAACCCGCGGCGCCGAGCGCTGAACCGCCCGCCGCAAAGGTAGCCTCGATCAAGCCGGCTGAACCAAAGTCTGCTGACGCGCCAAAGGCCTCTGTAAAGAAGACATCAACGGCGAAAAACAGCAATCCATTTGCCGACAAGAACGCGCCGGCCGACTTCTCCTGGTCGGATGCGGCTCGGGATCACGAAGCCTCTTCCAGCCCGGATAGCAAGCGAAACTTCATCGTGGCATCAGTCCTCGTTGTTGGCCTGGCTGTCGCGGCCTACTTTGGCTGGCCGCAACTCGAGCCTCTGCTCATGAATTATCCGCTGGTGCAGAAATATCTTGGACCATCAACGCCAGCGCCTTCTTCGACGCCGGCCACGCGCGCGCCAGCGGCCAGCAAACCGGCCGGCGCTTCACCGGCGGCCCAGGATCAGACGCTCAAGGCCCCAAACAGTTCCGACTCCCAAGTACCGGGAACCGCTCAGGCCGCCAATACACCCGCAACACCCTCAACTCCTGCGGATTCCACTTCAGCCACCGCGGTGGGAGCGGGCCCGGCCATCGCGACCGTCGCTGCGCCAGCAGTGAAGGTATCCCAGGCTGTTTCTGAGCACTTGCTGGCTAAGACGATCCAGCCCGTGTATCCGGCCGCTGCGCGTCAGGCCCACCTTGCCGGGAAAGTACAACTCCTGGCCGACATCAGCAAGGAAGGCTCCGTAACCCAGGTAAAGCCGCTGAGCGGAGACCCGACGCTGTCGCAGGCCGCGATGGACGCGGTGAAGCAGTGGAAATTCAAGCCTTACCTGGTCGCGGGACAATCCGTCGACTTCGAAACTGAGGTCACGGTGAACTTCAATCCGCAGTGAATTTCTTCAGGCTTCATCCACAGTGCTCATCGCGTCTTCCTTTGCCTTCAATCGGATCAGATCGGACCCGCGCTATAATCGCTGACCTGCGACCAAATCTGAATTTCGCCATCTAAATTCCAGGTCTATGGACAACATTCGCAATGTCGTCGTTATCGGCTCCGGCTGCGCCGGTCACACGGCCGCGCTTTACACCGCGCGCGCCAACCTAAAACCGCTGGTTCTGGAGGGCCACGAACCCGGCGGGCAATTGTCGCTCACAACCCTGGTGGAGAATTTCCCCGGCTTTCCCAACGGAATCCAGGGGCCGGAGTTGATTGAGAACATGCGCACGCAGGCGGGCCGGTTCGGCGCGCAGTATCAGTTGGGGCATGTTTCCATGGCCGATCTCAGCAAGCGTCCGTTTACGCTGCAGGTAGGGAAAGACACGATTCTCACGCATACGCTCATCATCGCCAGCGGCGCTTCGGCTCGCTGGCTCGGTCTGCCTTCGGAGCAGGCCCTGATCGGGCACGGCGTTTCCTCCTGCGCAACTTGCGACGGATTTTTTTTCTCCGGCAAAGAGATCGTGGTGATTGGCGGCGGGGACTCGGCAATGGAAGAGGCGACTTTTCTGACCCGCTTTGCCACCAAGGTGACCCTGATTCACCGGCGCGATCAATTCCGCGCTTCGAAGATCATGCTCGACCGTGCGCAGCACAATGAGAAGATACGTTTTCTTCTCAATACCGTGGTGGAGGACGTTTACGACCCGGTCAAGCAGGAAGTCACCGGACTCAAACTGCGGAACGTGAAGACCAACCAGGTGTCAGACTTTCCCACCAGCGCCATGTTCCTCGGCATCGGCCATATTCCCAACGCACGCATTTTTACCGGACAACTCGACATGGATGCCGACGGATACCTGGTCACCAAGGATTACGTGCACACCCGTGTCCCTGGGGTTTACGCCTGCGGCGACGTCCAGGATCGGCGCTATCGCCAGGCCATCACCGCAGCGGGTTCGGGCTGCATGGCAGCTTTGGAAGTCGAGCGATTTCTCGAGGCGCAAGGCGCATAGATTAGCGCTTCATTAGAAGTTAGCGGCTCTCTCTGCCCGTATTCCTGCTTTCGAGGCATCCCCAAAATAAGACTGCCAAATGTGACCGACGTAATCTTTGGAAGCGCAGAACCATTCGGTAATCTGCCTCTGCGTGACCCTTATGAAGCGGCCGATCCTTGTCGTCCTTGTGGCAATGTGCTGCAGCTGTTTTCTGATCAATGGCTTTGCCCAGGACGACGCCACGGACAGCAATCGAAAAGTCGTCAACCGCGTGGTGCCGTACTACCCAGCGGTTGCGCGCAACATGGGTATTGGCGGAAATGTGCGGGTGGAAGTCCTGGTATCCCCCGACGGAAGCGTGAGGTCGCTGCAGGTCAAAGGCGGGCATCCGATGCTTGCTCAGGCCGCGGCAGATGCGGTCCGCAGATGGAAGTGGGTTCCGGCCACGCACGAAACCAAGGAACCTGTCGTCGTCAAGTTCGAGCCCTAAACCCATCTCTTGGTCATGAAGTTGATGACGCGCTGGCTTGCCATCATCGTCCTGCTGCTCTCGGGAATCGGCGTCTCTAACATACCGCTGGCAGCGCAAGACAGCCAGGCCGATGGCAGCCGCAAAGTAATCAGCAGAGTGCTGCCCGAGTATCCGCCTGTGGCAAAAACAATGGGTATTCGCGGCAGCGTGCGAGTGGACGTCGTGGTCGCGCCCAACGGAACCGTGAAGTCGCTGGAAGTCAAGGGAGGGCATCCGGTACTTGCCCAGGCTGCGGCAAACGCAGTTCGCAAGTGGAAATGGGTACCCGCGGCCCACGAGACCAAGGAACCTGTCTCGGTCACCTTCGATCCCAAGCAATAGCTCACAGCCGGGCACGATTACCTGCAGTAGCGTTGTGATACAAAACTACAATGAGCTGCCTTAGCGAGTGCTGCGGCCTGGAAGCCTGTCACAATCCGGCAGGAAAGCAGTGCTGAGGGCGCTTTTCATATCTCTTTCCGGCAATTCCTGGCTGCGCCATGCGGCCGAACGCTCCAGCGTCGGGCGTCGACTTTCCAGCCGTTTTGTGGCCGGGACCGAGATAGAAGATGCGCTGCGCGCCGCCCGCTCAGTCAATCAGACAGGCCTGGGCGTTTCCATAGACAATCTGGGCGAGAACGTGAGCAATCCGGACGAGGCTCGCGCCAGCGCCCAGCTCTATCACCAGCTGCTCGATCAGATTGAGGCCCGCCAACTCGACGCGAATGTCAGCGTGAAGCTGACGCACATGGGGCTCGATATCGATGAGCGCCTGGCTCACGATCAGGTTGCCGCGCTGGTGGCGAAAGCTGCGGCCATGAACCCGCATAACTTCGTTCGCGTGGATATGGAAGGCTCAGCCTACACCCAGCGCACGCTGGATCTGGTGCATGAGCTTCACGCTCTTCCCGGAAATCAGGGTTGCGTCGGCGCGGTGATCCAGTCCTATATGCGCCGCTCCGCGGAAGATGTGGAGAAGCTTGTGAGCGCGGGCATCCGCATTCGTCTGTGCAAGGGTGCTTACAAAGAACCGTCAGACGTCGCATTTCAGAAGAAATCTGAAGTGGATGCGAATTACCTCAGTCTGATGAAAACCCTTCTCAGCAGCGGCATTTATCATGGGCTGGCGACGCATGATGAAATCATCATCCGCGAGGCCAAGGCTTTTGCTGCCGCAAAGAATCTGCCTCGCGACAGTTTCGAATTTCAGATGCTTTACGGCATCCGCCGCGACTTGCAGCAGAACCTGGTTCGCGAAGGCTGGCGCGTGCGGGTTTACATTCCATTCGGCGCCGCCTGGTACCCCTACCTGATGCGCCGCCTGGCTGAGCGTCCAGCCAATGCCTTTTTCATTGCTAGAAATCTGCTGCGGAAGTAATTGCGCCTCGCGGCATACGTGTGCGCTGCATTTTCCCTTTCAGGTTACTTCGCGTTACTTAGGACTGCCGCGCCGGCTGGTTGTGCTTGCCAAAAGCGACGCAGTCGATCAA
>Ga0335080_10003354_pt1 | contig 16188 bp, 14 predicted proteins | sample Lox_Sample_34_FD_206720 | JGI IMG/M metagenome (GOLD analysis project Ga0335080, IMG submission 206720) | Soil microbial communities from Loxahatchee National Wildlife Refuge, Florida, United States - Lox_Sample_3.4 | ecosystem: Environmental > Terrestrial > Soil > Wetlands | place: USA...
CGCACCTTGAGATCGAGGCGGCCGGCATCACCGTCGGCGTCAATGATGAGGCGCCGCAGCTCATCGCGCGCCGCGTCATCAATTGCGCGGGCACGCGGGCGCCGCAGCTTGCCCGTGCCACGCGCGGACTCGAGGCGAGCGGCGTGCCCCGTGGATATTTAGCCAAGGGCCACTATTTCAGCCTGAACGGGCTGTCCCCGTTCAGTCAGCTCATCTACCCGCTGCCCGATGCCGCAAGCCTCGGAATCCACCTGACGCTCGACCTCGCGGGCCGCGCGCGCTTCGGTCCGGATGTCGAGTGGGTGGATGTGCCCGACTACCGTGTCGATCCGGCGCGTGCGCCGGCCTTCTATAGCGCCATTCGTCGCTACTGGCCGGCGTTGCCGCAGAACGCGCTGCAGGCGGACAGCGCCGGCATCCGCGCCAAGATTGCAGGTCCAGGCGAGCCCGCCGCGGATTTCCGCATCGACAGCTGCGGCGAGCGCGGCGCGCAGCTCGTCAATCTCTTCGGCATCGAGTCCCCGGGGCTCACCGCCTCACTCGCCATCGCCGAGGAGGTCCTCGCGCGCGTTCAGGAGATGATCTGACGCACCGACAGTTCGGCGATGATCTCAGCAGCCGCCTGATCGGCGCTCGCGAGCGCGGTGGCGATCACGAGCTCCGGATGCTCCGGCACCTCGTACGGCGAGTCGATACCCGTGAAGTTCTTGATCTTGCCGGCACGGGCACGGGCGTAGAGCCCCTTCGGGTCGCGCCGGATGCACTCCTCCAGAGGCGTGTCCACGAAGATCTCGATGAACTCCCCGTCCTGCACCAGCTCACGCACCATGCGGCGCTCGGCGCGGAACGGTGAGATGAACGAGCACAGCACGATCAGGCCCGCATCCAGGAACAGGCGCGCGACCTCGCCCACGCGCCGCACATTCTCGACGCGATCGGCGTCGGTGAATCCCAGGTCGCGATTCAGGCCGTGGCGCACGTTGTCACCGTCGAGCAGATAAGTGTGCGCACCGCGCGCATGCAGCTCCTTCTCCACCAGGTTCGCAACCGTCGACTTGCCCGAGCCCGACAGTCCGGTGAACCACAGGATGACCGGGCGATGACCGTTGCGCCGCACGCGCGCAGCGCGGTCGATCGACAGGCTCTGGCGATGCACGTTAGTCGCGCGCCGCAGACCGAAGGAGATCATGCCGGCGCCTGCGGTCTCATTGTTATAGCGGTCGATCAGCACGAAGGCGCCGGTCTCGCGATTCTCCGCATAGGGATCGAACGCGACAGGCGTGGAAGTCGCCAGGTTGCATACGCCGATCTCATTGAGCGCCAGCGTCTTGGCGGCAATGTGCTCGAGGGTATTCACATCGACCTTGTGCTTCAGCTGCGTCACGCGCGCGGGCACGTACTTGGTGCCGATGCGCATGAGGTACGAGCGCCCCGGCAGCATCGCGTCCTCGGCCATCCACAACAGGTGCGCGGCGAACTGATCCACCACCTCCGGGCGCGACTCCGTCGGTGCGAGCAGGTCACCCCGCGCGACATCGATCTCATCCTTTAAGACCAGCGTCACCGCATCCCCGGCGTGGGCCCGATCGAGGTCGCCGTCGTAGGTCACGATACGGGCGATGCTCGATTCGATGCCGGAGGCCGCGACCACGACACGATCTGCGACTGCAATGGAGCCCGATGCGACGGTGCCCGAGTAGCCACGGAAATCCAGATCCGGCCGGTTCACCCACTGCACCGCAAAGCGGAACGGCCGCTCCTCGAGCTCCTGATCCACGTCCAGGGCCTCGAGGTACTCGAGCAGCGTCGGCCCCTCGTACCAGCTCATGCGCGCGGATCGAACCGTGACGTTGTCGCCGTAGCGGGCCGATATCGGCACCGGCGTGACGGAAGCAAAGCCGAGCGAGCCCGCGAAGCCGAAATAATCGCCGACGATGTGGTGGAAGCGCTCCGCCGAGTAGTCGGCGAGATCGATCTTGTTGACTGCCAGCACCACGTGGCGGATGCCGAGGAGCGAGCAGATGTAGCTGTGACGGCGGGTCTGGGTGAGCACGCCCTTGCGCGCATCGACCAGGATGACCGCCGCCTCGCTGTTCGAGGCCCCGGTCGCCATATTGCGCGTGTACTGCTCATGTCCCGGCGTGTCGGCGACGATGAACGAACGCCGCGGAGTATTGAAGAACCGGTAGGCCACATCGATGGTGATGCCCTGCTCGCGCTCGGCCTCCAGACCGTCGACGAGCAATGCAAAATCGAAATCCTCACCGGTGGTGCCGTGCTTGCGCGTGTCGCGCCGCAGTGTCTCGAGCTGATCCTCCAGCACGAGCTTGCTGTCGTACAGCAGCCGCCCGATCAGCGTCGACTTGCCGTCATCGACCGAACCGCAAGTGAGAAACCGCAGCAGGCCGCGGCGCGCATCGGCAGTGTCGGGCGCAGCCATCTAGAAGTACCCCTCGCGCTTCTTCTTTTCCATCGAGGCGCTCTCGTCGCTGTCGATGACGCGGCCCGAGCGCTCCGAGGTGCGCACCTCACGCATCTCCTCGATGATGTCATCCAGGCTCGCCGCGCTGCTGTCGATCGCCGCGGTGAGCGGATAGCAGCCGAGCGAGCGGAAGCGCACCACGCGGGTCTCTTCCACCTCGCCGGGGAGCAGCGGCATGCGCTCGTCGTCGCGCATGAACAGCAGCCCGTCACGCCGGACCACGGGCCGCGGTGCGGCGAAGTACAGTGGCACCACCGGTATGTCCTCGGCGCGCGTGTACAGCCAGATGTCGAGTTCGGTCCAGTTGGACAGCGGAAAGACGCGGATGCTCTCGCCCTTGCTGATGCGGGTGTTGTAGAGGTGCCAGAGCTCGGGCCGCTGGTTGCGCGGATCCCACACATGACCGGCCGAACGCACCGAGAACACGCGCTCCTTGGCGCGGCTCTTTTCCTCATCACGGCGCGCGCCGCCGAAAGCGGCATCGAAGCCCCACACCTCCAGCGCCTGCTTGAGTGCCTCGGTCTTCATGACCTGGGTGTGCAGCTGCGAGCCGGAGCGGATCGGATCGATGCCACGCTCACGGCCTTCCTTATTCGTATGCACCAGCAGCTTCAGGCCGTAGCGCTCGGCGATCATGTCGCGGTGACGGATCATCTCGCGGAACTTCCAGCCGGTGTCGACGTGCAGCAGCGGGAACGGCGGCTTGGACGGGAAGAAGGCCTTGAGCGCGAGGTGCAGCATCACGCCCGAGTCCTTGCCGATCGAATACAGCAGCACCGGGTTCGAGAACTCGGCGGCGACTTCGCGCATGATCGCGATCGACTCGGCCTCGAGCCGCTTCAGATGCGGTGCTAACGGCCCGCTGCTCATGCGAGCGCCTCGGGCGGCTGCGCGCTCCACGCGCCGCTCGCCACGAAGGCGGGATTGCGGTAGTCGGGCTTGCCATACGCCAGCTCGTGGCCATCCGGCGCAATGACCTGCCCGCCGGCCGCGCTGAGCACGGCATGACCGGCCGCCGTATCCCATTCCATCGTCGTGCCGAGCCGCGGGTACAAATCCGCCTCGCCCGCAGCGACCAGACAGAACTTGAGCGAGGAGCCTACGGACACGGTATTCGCGATCGGATAGCGCTCGAGGTAGCGATCCGTCGCGGGGCTGCGGTGCGAGCGTGAGGCCACCGCGGTCAGACCCCCAGGCGGGCGCCCGCGCGCGTGGATGGCCTCGCGCGATTGCGCCGGCGCCGCGGTCGGCTGCTGCGCGCTGCGAAAGGCCGCGCCAGCCGGCACATCGCCTGCATAGAGCACATTGCGCGCCGGTGCATAGACGACGCCGAGCTGCGGCGCCGCGCGGCGTACGAGTGCGATGTTGACCGTAAAGTCTCCGTTGCGGTCGATGAATTCGCGCGTGCCATCGAGCGGATCGACGAGAAAGAATTCCTGCGCCGGGCCCGGAACGCGCCCGGCCGCCACCGATTCTTCGGCAACCACGGCAATCTGGGCTGCGCAGACAGCCAGGCGCTCGAGGATGATGCGCTCGGCAGCGTGATCGGCGCTCGTGACCGGACTCGAGTCCGCCTTGTGCTGAATCTCGAAGCCTGTGCAGTAATGCTCGTACACGGCGCGGCCAGCTTCGATGGCGGCGCCGATCATGGCCTCGAGAAGCTGGCTATCGGACATGGGATCAACCTGTTACGCCGTGAAGTGTACACACGCGTGCCTGAAGCGCGTCAGATGCGTTGGCAATGAGCACATGCTCAAAGGGTAAACTGACTGAGATAAAGATATTATATATCAGTATATTACAGTATCTATCTACTGTTATTTATACACCTGCCTGCGCGGCATCGATCAGTTTTACTGAATCTGGCCTCAGCACTGCGAAACTCGCACCCTCAGCGCGCGCGCAGCATGGCTCCACCCTGAACAAAGGAGTGAGCCATGACCCTTCATACACAGATTCTCGAGTCGAAAGCCCCACGCGCCGTGCTGGCTGCGCTGCTCGCAGTGCTGCTGACGGCCGCAGGACTGAGCCTGCTCGCGCAGGCGGCCTCTGCCGCGGAGCCCGCTCAGAGTGAGCAGGTCCGCTTCACTGACACGGAGCTGTTGCACGCCGACAGCATCGCGCAAGTGCACAGCCGCCTGCACCGTGCGGCTGAGCGGGTCTGCGCCCCGCTCGCCGGACGGGCACTGGATGAGATCGTCAACTATCGGCACTGCGTCGATGCGGCGGTCGATCAGGCGGTGGCGCAGATTCATCGGCCCGCTCTCAGTGCGTACGTAGCATCGACGCGTCACTGAGCCGCGAGGCACCGGCTGTCCTTGTCCGTCCGCCCGTGACAGCATGGCAGCACAGGAGTGTGCTGCCATGCCGTCCGCTGTCCGACCCGCGCGGCGTAACCGCGCTCACCACGCTGCGCCGCTGCGGCGGCTCCCGCTCGCCAGCCTGCGGGTGTTCGTCGCCGCCGCTGAGGCACTCTCATTCGCACGCGCAGCTCAGGTTCTTGGCGTCACGGGCAGCGCCGTCAGCATGCAGATTCGCGCGCTCGAGGAATATCTTCGCGCGCCGCTCTTTCGCCGGCAGGGCCGGCTCGTGTATCTCACCGAGGAAGGCTCACGATTGCTGCCGCGCGTGCGTGCGGCCCTGGCGGAGCTGGAGCGCGCCATCGATGAAGCCCGTCAGGAGCGGCACGCCGGGCCGCTGACCGTGTCGATGCTGGCGTCATTCCTGCAGGAGTGGCTCTTGCCGCGTTTGCCGGATTTCCACCGTCGCCATGCCGACATCGATCTGCGGATTCACACATCGAATGAATCGGTCGACTTTCTGCGCTCCGGCGTGCAGGCGGCCGTGCGCTTCGGCCTGGGATCCTGGCCGGCTCTGCATGCCGAGAAGCTGCTCGATGACTGGCTGCTGCCGGTGTGCACCCCGGCGCTGCTCGAGCGTCACGGTCCGGTTCGCGACCGCGCGGAGCTGTCGCGCTACACCTTGCTCAATTCGGTCTCCGAGCCGTGGCGGGCCTGGATCGAGGGGCGCGCGGTGGAAGAGGAAGAATGGGCCCCCAGAGGCTCGAGCCTCGATGACTCGGTCTCGGTGGTGCGCGCCGCGGCAGCCGGTCACGGCCTGGCGCTATCGCGCTGGAGTCTGTGTGCCGCCGAGATTGCCGCCGGACGGCTCGCCATCGCCAGTCGCCGCATCATCCGGGCGCGCTACGCCTACTATTTCGTCTGTCCGCCTGCCTACCTGTCGGTGGAAAAAGTCACCGCACTGCGCAACTGGCTCCTCGAGCAGGCGGCGGCCGCGCCAACCCCACCCTTCCTGCCATCCGCGTGATCTGGAACACACGCTGCTGCCGTATGTCTAAGTACTATCGGCGCCTGAAGATTTCGTAATCCGGCGTCGCGGCTCGCGCACCCCGGATGAGTCAACGCCGGTCAGCCTGTCGCGTTGGGCCAGTAACGGACTGAAGCGGAGGCTACAGGTCAATGTCATTGAATAACGCCATGAATCCAACGATGTCGCGCGCCCTGCGGCTCACGCTCGCAGGAGCGCTGCTGAGCGCGCTGTGTGCCTGCGAGACGGCGCCGCCGCCGCGCCCCGCGCGCCCGCCTCCGCCGCCGCCCACCGTGAACACGACCGTTTACGCCTACCCGCTCAACGGGCAGCCGCCGGAGCAGGTCGATCGCGACCGCTACGAGTGCTACGTCTGGGCCAACAAGCAGACCGGCTTTGATCCCAGCGCCGCGAACGTGCCGCCTCACGATCGGGTCGCGGTCGTCACCGGGTCAGGGGCACCTCCCGGCACCGGGGCTGCCGTAGGAGCCGTCGCCGGCGCCGTGCTCGGAGCCGCGGTCTCGCGCCCCTATAACGCCGGCCCGGGTGCCGTCGTTGGTGCCGTGATTGGCAGCATGGTCGGCGCCTCCGCGCAGGCATCCCAGGATCAGCAGACTCGTGAGGTCTACGTGCGCGACCGGCGTGAGATGGCGCAGATCGAACAAAAGGCCGCCGACTATCGCCGCGCACTGAGCGCGTGTCTCGAAGGCCGCGGCTACAGCGTGCGATAAGGAGCTCGTTGCTTGAAGCGATCCCAAAGGCAGTCACGTCCGACCCTCGTTCTGCTCGCGCTGGCGGGCCTGGTGGCGCTAACGGCGGCGGTGGTGTTCACCGATGCACAGGCCCAGAGCCATCACGATCGGGACCACGTCGATCACTCACAGCACTTCGATGCGCGCTTCAGTCACAACCACGCCTACCCGGTACGCGGCGTTGCGGTGGCAGCGCTGCCGCATGAGCGCATCGATGTGGTGCATGGGCACGATCATTTCTTCGTCTCAGGCGGCGTGTGGTACGCGCCGCGCGGCTCGCGCTTCGTGGTGGTCGCCGCACCGTTCGGCGCTTTCGTGCCGGTGCTGCCGCCATTCTTCACGACGGTCTGGTTCGGTGGCCTGCCCTATTACTACGCGAACGACACTTATTATCTGTGGCGCGGGCCGGACTCCGGATACGAGGTGGTCGCCCCGCCGGGAGATCCGGCGGCCGTGCAGAGCCCGCCGCCGAGCGATGAGCTCTTTATCTATCCGAAGAGCGGCCAGAGCGAGGAGCAGCAGTCCGCCGACCGCTACGAGTGCCATGCCTGGGCGGTGGGACAGTCGGGCTTCGACCCCTCGGCCTCGAACGCAGGCGCCGAGCCGCCCGGCAGCTCGCGGCGCGGTGAGTACAACCGCGCCATGACAGCCTGTCTCGAGGGCCGCGGCTACTCCGTCAAATAGATCTCGGGCCTCAGGAGCGCAGACCGCTCTCGCGCAGGATGCGCGGGATGTGCGCTTCCCAGCCGATTGCCATGATGTGCACCCCGGCGCACAGGCCTGGCAGCTGCCTGATCAGGCGCACGGCAATCTCGATGCCGACATCCTCTTCGCGTCCCGCCGCAGCCGCCGCCTGCATCTCCTCGAGCAGCGAATCCGGCACCTTGATGCCGGGCACATTGCCATTGAGCCACGCCGCCATCTTGGCGGACTTCAGCGGAATGATGCCGGCGAGCAGTTTGGTATCGCCGAGCTGGGCGGCATCGAGATAGCCCTTGAGCGAGGGCGGATCGAACACCGCCTGGGTCTGCAGGAACTGCGCGCCGGCGTCGATCTTGCCGCGGGCGTTCGCCACTTCGGCATCGAGATCCTTGCCGCCCGGATTGGCGGTCGCGCCGATGAAAATCTCGGGCGCGCCCTTCAGTTCGTTGCCCGCGAGATCGTGTCCCTCGCGCAGTGACCGCGCCGCCTTGAGCAGGTCGGTCGTCGACAGATCGAACACGGCTTTGGCATCCGGATGATCGCCGTTCTTCGGCTGATCGCCGGCCATGAAGACAAAATTCGTGATGCCGAGCGCCGCGGCTCCGAGAATGTCGCCCTGCACGGCGATGCGGTTGCGGTCGCGTGAGGTGATCTGCACGATCGGCTCGACGCCGCGATCCAACAGCAGATGGCCCACGGACTTGGGCTCGATGGCCATGCGTGCGCGCGGCGAGTCGGTGAGGTTGACGGCATCGACGCAGGGCTTGAGCAGGGCCGCCTTGGCGAAGATGTCCTCCAGATTGATTCCCTTCGGCGGCGTGAGCTCCGTCGTGACCACGAACTCACCGGAACGAAGCTTCTCCTGCAATCGACTCATGTCTGGCTCTCCACGCGGGGGCGGGCTAGTGTAGTGCAAATGCGCTCCCTTCACCCGGCCCTCGCCGCGTTCGCGACGCGCCGCCCGCTTCCCGAGGAAGCGCTCGAGGCGCTGGATGCCGTACCGGCGCAGGCGCTGCAGCAAGCGGCTGAACAGCTGACGCTCGAGGGCCACGGCGCCACGGTTACCTACTCACGCAAGGTATTCATCCCGCTGACACAGCTGTGCCGCGACGTGTGTCATTACTGCACCTTCGCGAAGGCCCCGCGCGAGCTCGCCTCCCCCTATCTCGCGCTGGCGCAAGTGGAGCAGATCGCAAGCCGCGGCGCGGCCGCGGGCTGCAAGGAAGCCCTGTTCACGCTGGGCGATCAGCCGGAGCTGCGCTACGCGCGCGCCCGCGCGGCGCTGCGCGAGCTCGGCCAGCCGAGTACCCTCGCGTATTTGCGTGACGCCGCGGCACTCGTGCTCGCTCGCACCGGGCTGCTGCCGCATCTGAATCCCGGGGTGATGTCGGCGCAGGATCTGCAGGCGCTGCGACCGGTGTGTGCCTCCATGGGACTGATGCTGGAGAGCGCCTCAGCGCGACTCGGCGAGCGCGGCGCTCCGCACTGGGGCTCGCCGGATAAGGTGCCCGCCGTGCGGCTGCGGACGCTCGAGCTTGCAGGTGAGCTGCGCATCGCGTTCACCACGGGTCTGCTCATCGGCATTGGCGAGACCAGGCGGGAGCGGCTGGAGTCGCTCCTGGCGATCCGTGCGTTGCATGAGCGGCACGGTCACATCCAGGAACTGATCCTGCAGAACTTCAAGCCCAAGCCAGGCACGCGCATGCGAAACGCACCCGAGCCCGCACTCGCGGAGCATCTCTGGACGATTGCGGCGGCGCGGCTGATCTTCGGGCCGGAGATGTCCTTGCAGGCGCCACCGAACCTGCAGCCGGAGGCCCTCGCCGCGCTGGTGCGCGCAGGCGTCAACGACTGGGGCGGCGTCTCGCCCGTGACCCCCGATCATGTGAACCCCGAAGCGCCCTGGCCGCAATTGACGCGTCTCGCCGCCAGCACACGCGCCTGCGGCCGTACGCTTCGCGAGCGGCTCGCGATCACACCGGCATTCGCCCGCGCGCCGCGCCGCTGGCTCGATCAGGCGCTCGTGCCACGCGTGCTCGCATTGGCCGACAGCAGCGGCCGGGCGCGCGTGGATAGCTGGGCGGCGGGCTCTGCGCGCGCACTGCCACCGCAGGCACCGCGGCTGCTGCTCGAACGAGGCGCGGCCTCTCCACCGATTGCCCGCATTCTGCGACGCGCATTGCGCGGCAGCGAGCTCACGGAAACGGAAGTGGTCGCGCTGTTCCATGCCGAGGGCGCTGACCTCGCCCGCGTCCTGGGGACGGCGGATCGCCTGCGCTCGCGCGTGAGTGGTCCCGCGGTGACCTTCGTCGTCAACCGCAACATCAACTACACCAATATCTGCCTCTATCACTGCGGCTTTTGCGCCTTCTCCAAGAGCGGCACCAAGGCCGCGCGCGGGCCCGCGTATCGACTCGACCTCGAGGTCATCGCGCAGCGCGCCGCCGAGGCCGCAGCGCGCGGTGCAACCGAGGTGTGTCTGCAGGGAGGGATCCATCCGCAGTTCAACGGCGATACTTACCTCGACATCGTTGCTGCGGTGAAGGCCGCAGTGCCGCAGATTCACGTGCATGCCTTCTCGCCACTCGAAGTGACTCACGGCGCGCGCACCCTGGGCCAGTCTCTCGAGTGCTACCTGCGGCGCCTGAAGAGCGCCGGACTCGCATCCCTGCCCGGAACGGCCGCCGAAATCCTCGATGATGAGGTTCGCGCTCTCATCTGCCCCGATAAGGTGACGACTGCCGAGTGGCTCGAGGTGATGGCGGCGGCGCATGCAGTCGGGCTACGCAGCACGGCGACGATCATGTTCGGGCACCTGGAGGAACCGCGGCACTGGGCGCGGCATCTGCTGCGCGTGCGGCGTCTGCAGTCGGCGAGCGGCGGCTTCACGGAGTTCGTACCGCTGCCCTTCGTGCACATGGAAGCGCCGCTCTACCGCCAGGGGCGCGCGCGGCCCGGTCCCAGCTTCCGCGAGGCGCTGCTCATGCATGCCGTCGCCCGGCTCGTGTTGCATCCGCTGATCAGCAGCGTGCAGACATCCTGGGTCAAGATGGGACGCGACGGCGCGGCGCTGTGCCTGAAGGCCGGCGCGAACGATCTCGGCGGCACGCTCATGAATGAATCGATCACGCGCGCGGCCGGCGGCGTCAATGGCCAGGAGATGACACGCGCTGAGCTGCAGTGCATCGCCACCGCGGCCGGACGGCCGCTGAAGCAGCGGACGACGCTCTATGCCCGCTCAGCCGAGCTGGCGCGAGACGTCATTGAACAGAGTGATGCTGAGGAGCAGCACGAGCAGCGCCAGCCCCACCTGCTGACCGAGCACCTGGGCGCGCTCGGAGAGCGGTGAACCCTTGAGCCATTCAGCGACCTGAAACACGATCTGGCCGCCATCGAGAATCGGGATCGGCAGCAGATTGAACAGCGCGATCGCGAGCGAGATGTAGACGATGAAATCGATGAAGAACTCCGGTCCGGCCTCGGCCGACTCACCCGCGGCCTGCGCGATGCTGATCGGCCCGTTGAGATTCTTCAGCGACATCTGACCGCGCACCATCCGCCACAGCAGCCGCGCCTGCATGGTGGTGAGACTCCAGGCCTGCGCGCCGGCCTCGGACAACGCCCCGAGCGGCAACAGGTCGCGGTGCCGGATCATCGACGCGGGGTACTTCAGGACGAGCGGCGCATCGACACCCATGCCCTCGACGCGGCGGCCTTCCACATTGAGCACTGCCACGGTGAGCACCGTCGAGCGCTCGGTGCCCTGGCGCAGATAGCGCACGCTGATCTTGCTGCCCGCCTTGCCCGACAGGTATTTCGCCATGTCGCGGAAATCGTGGATCGGATTACCGTCAATGGCGAGGATCTGGTCACCGGCCGCGAGGCCCGCCGCTTCCGCCGGAGTACCGGGCCGCACGCCGCCGATGACGGCAGGCTCGGGGGGCTCCTGGAAGTGAAAGCCGAGCACCTTCATCAGATTCGGCAACTCGGAGAGTTTCTGCCGCTGCTGAGGGTCGCTCACCGTGAGGTTCACGCCCCGTTCGGTGCCGTCGGTTCCGCGTACCGTGAGCAGCGCCTGGTCGCGCGCGAGCAGATCATCGAACAGCGCAAACACCACGTCGCGCTGGTTCATCGCGGGCGTGCCATCGATCGCGGTAATCTCATCGTGTGCACGCAGCCCGGCATCCGCGGCCACGGAGCCGAGCGTCACGTCGCCGACGATCGCGCGCACGTCGGTGACGCCGCGCGCCCACAAGATCACCCACATCACCAGGATGGCGAACAGCACGTTGAAGCCCGGTCCCGCGAGCAGCACCAGGATCCGCTGCCACGGCGGACGACGTGTGAAAGAGCGCGCCAGTTCCTCCGCAGCGACCGGACCTTCGCGCTCATCGAGCATCTTGACGTAGCCGCCCATCGGAATGGGCGCCAGCACGACCTCAGTGCGGTCCGCGCCCACGTGCCAACGCGCGAGGGGCTTGCCGAAACCCACCGAAAAGCGCAGCACCTTGAAGCCGAGGCGCCGGGCGACCCAGAAATGGCCGAACTCGTGCACGATCACGAGAAAGCCGACGGCGATGACGTACCAGAGAATGGACCAGGCGATGGTCATATGTGAACTTTAGCGCATCGAGACCGCCGGCGCGCGGGAAGCCCGTCACAGCCACTGTCGCCGCTTGCCTACAGCCCCTCGTGTATCAGAAGAACGCGTGCAGCTCCAGGAAATACAGCTGCTGATGCTGGCTGTCTGCCTGCGGTATGCCATCGAGCACACGCGCCCCGAGTCGCAGCTGCAGGAACTGGATGGGTGTGAATTCGTACACCGCGCTCCAGCGCGCAACCTCATTGTGGCTCACCGTGGTATCCGGCCTGAGCTCCTCGGCCGTGATCTTCAGGTTGTGGCCCCGGGCGATCAGCCAATTGGCCTCGAGCAGCCCCGCGGCACTCTTCAGTCCGCCATTTGCGACGGTCTGATCATCGACGTAGTCGGCTTCGGCGAGCCAGGCGATCGGGCCGGTCTTCAGGCCCGCGAACAGGCCATACGCCCCGCGACGACCGCTCACGGCCGAGTCATTGAGATTTGCCGCAACACCGAGCCGCCAGATCGGTTGCACGAATGAGAGCTGCAGGCTGTATTGCTTGCCGTTGCTCACGGTGGGTCCGCCCGCCGTGCCATTGCTCACGGCGAACTGCCCGTCCCACACGCCGTGCAGGTAACCGAACTCGACGCCGCGATCGGGCGTTGTCATGTTGATGCCCACATCCTCGCGCACGAATGCGGTCTGATCCTCGAGCCGCAAGCCATAGGGCAGGTAGAGCTGGCCAGCCTTGACGTACCAATCGTGATTGGCGGACCAGTACAGGCCGTAGACCTCGCGATTGAGCGCACCGCCCGGAGCGACCTGCTCGTCGGCATACACGATCAGGCGCTGCGGAATGACCGCGGCCTCCAGATAGACACGCGCCTGCTCGAGATCGAAGTCATTCACGGCCGGCTGATTGCGCACCTTCTGCGCTTCGGCCTGGAAGCGCACATCGCCGCCGATGGAGATGAAGGAATTGAGCGCGCCCGCCCAGACATCCGATCCGGTATCGATGTGCTTGGCCGGCAGCTGAGTCTGCGCAAACACATCGCCGAATGCGTTACGCATCCCGCCGCCGGTCGGATTGACGTGGCACTGCGAGCATTTGAATCCGGTCTGCACCGCCAGATACGGCTCCGCCATCGCCGGGGCCTGCCACAGTGCCAGGACGAGGAACGCGAGGCCGAGCATCCGCCTCATGAGGAAGCCTCCACCGTAAACACGAAGTACTCATCGGTGCCAAGTGACACGGCAGACAGGTCCGCCACCGCTCCAGCGCCCGTGCCGCGCAGCGTCAGCCGATACGTGCCCGCATCCAGCGGCGCGAGCGGACGCACCAGCAGCGTTGTCGGATTGCCATCGGCGAGTGAGAGTGCGACGGGAACGGCTGGCTCGAGGGCCGGCATGAGCTCGGACGCGCCCACTTTCTCGAGCACGACGGTGCTCGGATTGATCGAGGACACATCGATCTCATGTGAGAACGCGACCACGATCTGCGAAAGCGGCGCCTGCAGGCTTGCGCCCGGCGCGGGCGAAACGGCAGTCACGCTGAAGGCACGCTGCAGCTCCTCGCGTGCGATTGCCGTCGGTGCCTGCGCCATGGCGGACTGAAGTGCGCCTTCGGCGACCCACTGGCGGATGACGGCGATCGTGTCCTGCGATAACGGCGGCCCACCGAGCGGCATTTGTCCGCCGGTGATGCCGGGTCCGCCCTGGATCTTGCGGATCAGGTAGCTGTTGTCCGGATCACCCGCTTTGATGCGAAGCAGACTCCCCTGCTCGACACTCGGAATTCCCACCAGCAGCGCATAGCTGTGGGCTTCATCGAGCTGCAGGCCCTCGGGCGCGCTCGCGCCGATGTGGCAGCGCGTGCAGATGGGCGTGAAGACATTGTCCTGGATCGACTGAAAGTCTGGCGTGAGCGGCTCCGAGGCTCCGCCGCCGGCGCTGATCGGCTCGCCGTTCTGATCGAGCCCCTTGCCACTGCCAGCGCAGCCGCCGGCGAGGACGAGTGTAACGATGGCGGCGCTGCGCGCGGCAGTAATGAATTGCATGGATTCCAGACTCGCGATCGAGGTCTGGTGTTGAGTGCCCCCGCTCGCGCCCGAGGTTCAATGGCCGGACGCGGATTGCTGGTCCTGAGCCTGGGCGAGCGTCATGGTGAGGAGGCCCGTGTCGCGGATTTGCTGCAGCAGGCGCGGCAGGACTTCGAGGATCAGCGGCACGCCGCGCGCGGTTCTGGCCGCGTGACCGTCGTGCAGCAACAGAATGTCACCGGCGCAAAGGTCGCGGCTGAGTTTGCGCAGCACATCGTCCGCGTCGCGATTGACCGTGTCGAAGCCGCGGCGCGTCCAGCTCGCCAGCTGCAGCGGAAATTCCGCCAGCACGGGCTGCAGCATCGGATTGCGAAGACCTGCCGGGGCGCGGAAGAATCTCGGCGTCACCCCCGCCGCCCGAGCGATCGCATCCTGCGCCTCGGCTACCTCGCACCGGATCCGCGCCGGACCGCGTAAGGAAAAGGAGTGCAGGTGGTGCTGACTGTGGTTCTCGATTGCATGACCGCGGCGCACGATCTCGCGTGCGAGCTCAGGATGGCGCTGCACCTGGGTACCGACACAGAAGAAAGTGGCGCGCGCGTGCCGTGACTCGAGCTGCTCGAGCACTTGCGGCGTCACCTCAGGATCGGGGCCGTCATCGATCGTGATGGCGATGCCTCGCGCTCGCATCGCCGCGGGCGGCAGTCGCGTCCAGTTCGATCCCAGCCAGTGGCTGCGAGGCGTGAGGCTGCAGGTGGCCAGCACCGCGTGGTTGGCCACGACGGCGCCGAGCGCCCAGGGCCACAGCGCCGGTTGCGCGAGAGCCGCGGCAGCTCCGACATGCGTCAGCGCCGATACTTTCATCAGCGGTGTCGGCAACCAGCGCGCCACGGCTCCCATCACCCCGCTCCGGATTGCAGAAACTCGTAGCGCGCCTCGCGACGGGCCGCAAGCTCCGCGAGCTGCCCGGCGTCGTCGATATCGCTCGCCAGCTGGGCATTGCGCACGATCCGGGGCTCGATGCCCACACGGCGCGCCGCCGCGAGATGCGCCGCCAGGCTGCGTGCGCCGAACTGCGGGGCGATGAGCCCGGGCGGCGTGAGCAGCAGCGCATTCGTGCCTTCACCCCGCTCATCGGGCACGAGCACGATGCCGCGCTCCTCGCCCGCCGCAAGCACGAGCGCGAAGTCCGACTGTTCCGCGGCCGGCAGATCGGCCGGCACGATGAGCATGGCACGGGCGCCCGCGCGCGTGAGGTGCCCGGCCGCGCGCCTGAGCGCATCGTTGAGCGCATCACCGTCATCGGCGAGATGCGTACAGCGCGGCGGCACCAGGCCAGGATCGGCTGTCAGCACGTGCACGCGCGTGATGCCGCGCGTCGCAAGCAGCGCCGCCGTCACATCGGCGAGCATCGTGCGCACCAGGCGCTCGCGCGCCGGCGCGGACAGAACGCCCGCGAGGCGGCTCTTCGCCACGGCAAGTGCCTTCAGCGGCACCACGGCATGCACACTCATCAGCGAAACAGATCCTCTGTCATCGGTCGCAGCAGTGCACGGCCCGTGCTCGCGGGCGCCTGCCACTTGAGGCCGCGCACCAGCACCACGGGCGTGCCCTCATCCGCCTCGCCCATCGCCAGTCCCGCTGCGGCGGCGACGGCATCGGCGAGTGCCACTTCGGTCATCTGCAGCGTACGGCCCTCGCGGTCCGGCTCACCGCGCCGGTCAATCACGGCCGGCAGCCCCGCGACACCCAGCGCCACGTTGGTGACGCCCAGGCGCCAGGGCCGTCCGAAGCTGTCGCTGATGATGATACCGAGCGGCCCGGCTGCGCCGCTCATGAGTTCTGTGCGAAGCGCTTGAGCCGAGGCATCCGGATCAAGCGGCAGAAGCAGCGCACGCCCGGCGTCCTGCGCGCCGGGCACGTTCGACTGATCGACGCCGGCATTCGCCATCACGAATCCAAGGCGGTGACGCACGATGAGCACACCGCGCGCGGCGCGTACGATCGACTGCGACTGCGACAGGATGACTTCCACCAGGCGCGCGTCTTTGCCTGTGAGCTCCGCGAGCCGCAGCGCCTCGGATCCCGGCGAGACCGTGCGCAGATCGACGCTGCGGCCCTCACATTTGGAGACGATCTTCTGCGCCACCACCAGCACGTCGTGTGACATAAGAGTGAACTCGCCGGCAGCGAGTGCGCCGCGAATGAGCGCCGCCAGATCGGCACCTGCCTCAACCTCGGGCAGCCCCTCGAGCGCGATGATTTCAATACCGTCTGACAAGTGCATGCGTCCGCCGAAACTGTCT
>Ga0335080_10003356_pt1 | contig 16187 bp, 15 predicted proteins | sample Lox_Sample_34_FD_206720 | JGI IMG/M metagenome (GOLD analysis project Ga0335080, IMG submission 206720) | Soil microbial communities from Loxahatchee National Wildlife Refuge, Florida, United States - Lox_Sample_3.4 | ecosystem: Environmental > Terrestrial > Soil > Wetlands | place: USA...
CAGCCGCCACGCCTCCTCGATGTGGCCGAAGAGCGCACCAGCCGCGGCCATCGCGGCCGCGACTAGCAGCGGCTGCGCTGTCGCGGTATCGCGGATCTCGTCGGCATCGGCGGTGCTGCCGAGGCGCGCGAGATCGCGCCCCGCGAGTTCGGACCACGCGGCGAGTTCCGTCGGCACGCCGGGTAGCTCGAGCCACGCGGATAGGAAGCCGGGAACCTGGGCACCCTGGCCCGGAGCGACGATGACGAGCATGCTTCCACCCTGCCCTGTAGGACTCCGATATAAGGATGCAGGGAAGTACGAAGTTGGCGGCTCAGGGCTTGTAGATATCCTACAAATATTGTGTGCTTGTGATCGGTGTAGACGACGAAATGACCCCCGCAGGCGGCTCAGCCGCGTCCACAATCGCTTCCCTGAAGGGCTCCCTGGCCGCCAGCCGGCCGATCGTCACGGCGATCTGCAGCGCGAAGGTGCCGCGCCCGTCGCCGGGCAGGTGACCGGTCAGCTCGGCGATCCGCCGCAGCCGGTAGCGGACGGTGTTGGGGTGGACGAACAGCAGCCGGGCGGTGGCCTCGAGCGACAGGCCCTGCTCCAGGTACGCGGCGAGCGTGTCGAGCAGCGGCGAGCCGCCGCGCAGCAGCGGTTCGTAGACCTCGTCGATGAGCTTGCGGCGCGCCTCCTGATCGCCGTCGAGCGCGCGCTCAGGCAGCAGGTCGTCGGCATATACCGGGCGCGGGGCGTCCGGCCAGCCGGGCGCGGCGCGCAGCCCGGCCAGGGCGGCACGGGCCGAATGGGAGGCCGACTGCAGGTCGGGCACGGCCGGGCCGACGACCACGGCGCCGCTGCCGAACCTGCCCGCCAGCTGCACGGCCGCCTTGAGCGGATCGGACGCGCCGCCGACCAGCACGATCAGCCGGTGTCCCTGCACGCCGGCGAGCAGGTCAAGCCGGGCGCGGCGGGCAAGCACCCGCAGCTCGTCGATGACCGCCTCAGGTTCCGCCTCGTCCGCGTGTCCGGCGATGGCCACCACGGGTGACGACGACCACCGCAGCGCTGACGTCCACGAGTGCATGCTGTCGTGCACCTCGCCGTGCAGGAGTTCATCCACCACGAGCGCCTCGAGGCGCGCGTCCCAGGCACCGCGAGCCTCAGCGGCCCTCGCGTATACCTGCGCGGCGCCGAAGGCGACCTCCCTGGTGTAGCGCAACACCGCCTCCCGCAGTTCGACGTCGCCGCCTGGCGCGGCGAGTTCCTCGACCTGGGCTTCTACCACGTCGATGACGACGCGCACCATTTCCACGGTCTGCTGCAGCGAGACGGCCCTGGTCAGCTCACGCGGCGCGGTGCCGAACACCTCACCGGTGACGGCTGGCCGATCCTTTTCCGGGTGCTTTATCCAGTCGACGAACGCGGCCACGCCGGCCTGGGCGACCAGCCCGACCCAGGACCTGTTCTCCGCGGACATGGCGCGGAACCATGGCAGCCGCTGCTCCATCGACGCCACGGCCGCGGTGCCGAGGCTGCCCATAGCGCGCTCGAGCCGTCGCACGGTCGCGGCGCGTACCCGGCCGCCCGATCCTCGAGGCGGGTTGGCTCTCATCAGCACCACCCTGCCACTTCGCCAGACCACTTCGTGGCGGGGCCATGCGGCACGAGCCGGCCGGTAGAGTCCATTCCTGGCGTACCGTAGCCGGTTACCGCCGGGCGCGGGTGCCAAGGCCTTCAGATCCGGATTGAGGGGCTCTCGCGGCGATATGAATGCTCCCGCACGGGCGGCGGACGAGCACCGCGACGCCCCGGGCGGCGCGCCGAGGCGGCTGGCCGGGGCGGGTGAGCCGCCCGGGACGGGCAGGCCCCGCTGGGCCGCCATCGTGACCGCGCTGGTCGTCGCCGCCACCGTGGCGGTCAGGCTGTGGCCGCTGATCAGCCGTCACATGCTGGGCGGGCTGCTCGAATACGACGACGGCGTCTACTACAACGCTTCGGCGCACCTCATCGGGGGCGCACTGCCATACCGCGATTTCGTCTTCGTCCAGCCGCCAGGCGTCCTCCTGCTGCTCGCGCCATTCGGTGCGCTTGCCAGGGTGGCGGGCGATCAGGCGGCCATGACGGCAGCCAGGGTGGCGATGATCATTGTCGCGGCCGGCAACGCATGGCTGCTCATGCGCCTCACCCGGCGCTGGTCGGGCGGGGTAGCGGCGGCGGCGGCGGGAGCGACCTACGCGGTATGGGGAGGCGCCGCGGCGGCGGAGCGCACGGTGCTGCTCGAGCCACTGCTCGGGCTTGGCCTGCTCGGGGCGATGACACTGCTCGACGCGCGCGAACCAACCGGCGCACCGCCACGGCGCACAAACGCGGCGGCACGGCTGGTGGCGGCCGGGGTGATCCTCGGGTTTGCGCTGACGGTGAAGACCTGGGCCGTCGCGGACATCGCCGTGCTCGCCGGATGGCTGCTATGGCGGTCGGGCTGGCGCCCGGGCTGGCTTGCGGGATGGCGCGCGCGAAGGCGCCGAGGATGGCGCGCCGCGCTGACGCTGGCCGGCCCCGCGTTCGCCGCGGCAGCCCTGGTGTGCCTGCCGTTCTTCGCCGCCGCGCCAGGGGCCATGGTTCACCAGGTGATCCTTGATCAGCTGGGGCGCACGGAGCGGCTTACCCCCGATCCGGTGGTGTTCCTGCACGAGGTGGCCGGTTTCGGGCAGGTGTACGGCCGCGCGGGCGCGGCGCCCGGGGTCGCCATCGCCGTGCTCGCGCTGCTGGCCGCGGCGGTCCTTTGCACGCTGTGGCGCGGCCCCCGCATCTGGGCCGTGCTCGCGATCGCGCAGCTAGCGCTGGTGCTGCCGCAGCGCAGTTACACCTACCACTACATAGACTTCGCCGCCCCCGCCCTCGCGGCCTGCGCCGGTGTCGCCGCCGCGGCGGTGCTACGCGCCGTGCGGCCCGGCAGGTTCCGCGGGCCCGCTCCTTCGGCCGCAGTCGGTGCCATGATGGTCGCCCTGGCCGCGTTCGGCTGGCAGTCGGTGACCCAGGACGTGGTCGGGTCGCGGGTGCCGCCTGCGCTCGGCTCGTTCTTCGCCGCGCACCCGTGCGCGTTCTCCGACTATCCGTCGCTGCTCGCTGCCACCGGCGCCGAGACCAGGCAGGTCCGGCTGCACTGCGGCAACCTCGTCGATTACACGGGAGCCGCGCTTTCCGCGGGCGATGGCCGGATGCTCGTCCCACTCGGCCATAGCACCCGCGGCCGGCTCTACTGCCCCGCGTCCTGGCAGGCGCAGGTCCGCGGCGTGCTTGCGGCGAGCGACGCGGCGGTGCTCTCGTGGCGCCCGCAGCGCTGGACGCCGGATACGTGGCAGTTCTTCCACCAGCGTTTCCGCATGTCCAGCCGGGTGGGGTACTTCACCCTGTGGACCTTGCGCTGATCCCGGCTAGGGTCGTCGGATGGAACCCGTCGAGGCGCTACAGAAGATCGCATTTCTGCTCGAACGTGCGAACGAGCCCACCTACCGGGTGCGCGCGTTCCGCCGCGCCGCTGACGTGGCCGCCAAACTGCCCGCGGCGGAGCTTGCCGACCGGGCCGGCAGCGGCACCCTGACTGACCTGCCGGGGATCGGCGACGTGACGGCGGCCGTCATCGCCGAGGCGCTCGCTGGCGAGGTCCCCGTCTACCTGCGGCGGCTGGAGGCGACAGAGGGCACCGAGCCGGCTGGCGCGGCGGCCGAGCTGCGCGCCGCGCTCCGTGGTGACCTGCACACCCATTCCGACTGGTCCGACGGCGGCAGCCCGATCGAGGCGATGGCGGCGGCCGCGCAGGCGGTCGGCCATGATTACATCGCGCTGACCGACCATTCACCGCGGCTGACCGTCGCGAACGGTCTGGATCCCGAACGGCTGCGCAGGCAGCTTCAACTGGTCAGCGAACTCAACGACCGGCTGGCGCCCTTCCGGATCCTGACCGGGATCGAGGTCGACATTCTCGATGACGGCTCGCTCGACCAGGAACCTGACCTGCTTGACCAGCTTGACGTGGTGGTGGCGAGCGTCCACTCGAAACTGCGGATGGAATCTGCTGCCATGACACGGCGGATGGTCGCCGCAGCCGGCAACCCGCGGGTCGACGTGCTCGGGCACTGCACCGGCCGGATCGTCCGCGGCGGCGGCAGGCGGGCAGGCGGGCGCACCAGGCCGGAGTCGCAGTTCGATCCTGGCGCGGTGTTCGGCGCGTGCCTCGAGCACGGGGTCGCGGTCGAGATCAACAGCAGGCCGGACCGGCTCGACCCGCCGAAGCGGCTGCTCCGGCTGGCCTTCGAGGCGGGTTGCCTGTTCGCCATCGACTCGGACGCGCACGCGCCGGGACAGCTCGACTGGCAGCCGAACGGCTGCGAGCGCGCTGCCCTGTGCGGTGTCCCGGCCGACCGCGTGATCAATACAAAGAGCGTGGGCGATCTTGTCGCCTGGACCAGCCGCAGTCGCTGACGCGTTGTCCCCAGGGCCTTGTTAGCCGGTGGCGATGGCCTCGCTGACACCGACGTCCAGCTTGTACTTGGCGACGGCCTCGGCGAGCGCCTCGTGTTTGATCTCCCCACGCCTGGCCAGCTGGGTAAGCACCGTGAGGGTGACAGACTCCGCGTCGACGTGGAAGAACCTGCGCGCGGCGGCCCGCGTGTCCGAGAAACCGAACCCGTCGGTGCCGAGCGAGCAGTAGGGGCCGGGCACCCAGCGCGCGATCTGGTCGGGCACCGCGCGGATCCAGTCGCTGACGGCGACGAACGGCCCTGGCTCACCGTCGAGGGTCCGGGTCAGGTACGGCAGCCGCTGCTCGCCGTCCGGATGGAGTAGATTCCACTCCTCGCAGGCGATCGCGTCCCTGCGCAGCTCGGTCCACGAGGTCGCCGACCACACGTCCGCTGCCACGTTCCAGTCCTCGGCGAGCATCCGCTGCGCGTCCAGGGCAAAGCGCAATGCCACGCCGGAAGCCAGAATGTGCGCGCGCGGCCGCTGCGCTGCCTGATCGTCGGGCTGAGTGGGCGCGCTGGCCGATGGCGCATCCGCGCTGGACAGTGCTAGCCCGGTGGCACGACCCCCCGGCGAGCTCCCGCCGTTACCCATGCTCGCGGGGCTGTATTTGTACAGGCCCTTGACGATGCCCTCGCTGAGGGCGTCGCGGCCACCCGGGTAGTCCGCGGGCTGCGCCGGCTGGACGTACGGCTCGTTGTAGACGGTGAGGTAGTAGAAGATGTTCTCGCCGTCGGGGTAGCCCTCGGCGGGTGAGTACATCCGGCGAAGTGCGTCCTCGACGATGTAGCCGATCTCGAACGCCCAGGCGGGATCGTAGGCGACGCACGCCGGGCTGACCGAGGCGAGCAGTGGCGAGTGCCCGTCGTTGTGCTGCAGGCCCTCGCCGGTCAGGGTGGTGCGGCCGGCCGTCGCTCCGAGCAGGAAACCCCGGCCGAGCTGGTCGCCGAACGCCCACATCAGGTCGCCGGTGCGCTGCCAGCCGAACATCGAGTAGAAGACGTAGACGGGGATCATGTGCGTGCCGTGGGTCGCGTACGAGGTGCCCGCGGCAATCACCGACGCCATCGCCCCGGCCTCGCTGATGCCCTCGTGCAGTATCTGGCCGTCGGCGGCCTCCTTGTAGGACAGCAGCAGCTTGCGGTCGACCGCGTCGTAGGTCTGGCCGTTCGGAGAGTAGATCTTCGCGGTGGGGAACAACGAATCCATGCCGAAGGTGCGCGCCTCGTCGGGAATGATCGGCACGAACCTGGCGCCGATGTCCGGGTTCTTCATCAGGTCTTTGAGCAGCCGGACGAAGGCCATCGTGGTGGCGACGGGCTGCCTGCCCGAGCCCTTCGTGAGATCGGCGTACGGGCCCGCGGCTGGCTGCGCGGCCGGGAGTCGCAGCGGCTTGGCCCTGACCACCCGCCTCGGCAGGTAGCCGCCAAGGGCGGCGCGGCGCTCGCGCATGTACTCGATCTCGTCGGAGTCCTCGCCCGGGTGGTAGTACGGCGGCAGTTCCGCTTCCAGCGCGGCGTCGGGGATGGGCAGGTAGAGGCGGTCGCGGAACTCCTTCAGCTCGGGCTTGGTGAGCTTTTTCATCTGATGCGTCGCGTTGCGTGCCTCGAAGTCCTTGCCGAGCGTCCAGCCCTTGATGGTGTGGGTGAGGATCACGGTCGGCTGCCCGACGTGCTCGCGCGCGGCCCTGAACGCGGCATACACCTTGTGGTAGTCGTGGCCGCCACGGGACAGCTTGCGCAGGTCGTCGTCGGACAGATGCTCGACCATCTTGCGTAGCCTCGGGTCGTCGCCGAAGAAGTTCTCGCGGATGTACTCGCCGGTTTCCACGCCGTAGGTCTGGAACTGGCCGTCAGGCGTGGTGTTCATCTTGTTGACGAGCACGCCGTCGACGTCCTGCGCGAGCAGTGGATCCCAGTCGCGGCCCCAGATGACCTTGATGACATTCCAGCCCGCGCCGCGGAAGAAGGCCTCGAGCTCCTGAATGATCTTCCCGTTGCCACGCACGGGGCCGTCGAGACGCTGCAGGTTGCAGTTGATAACGAAGGTCAGGTTGTCGAGTTCCTCGCGGGCGGCCACGCCGATCGCGCCGAGCACTTCGGGTTCGTCGGTCTCGCCGTCGCCGAGGAAGGCCCATACGTGCGAGCGGCTCGTGTCCTTGAGGTGGCGCGCGAGCAGGTAGCGGTTGAACCGGGCCTGGTAGATCGCGTCGATCGCGCCGAGGCCCATCGAGACGGTGGGGAACTCCCAGAAGTCGGGCAGCAGGCGGGGATGCGGATACGACGGCAGGCCGCCACCCTGGTGGGAAAGCTCCTGGCGGAAACCGTCAAGCTGACGCTCGGTGAGCCTGCCTTCGAGCATGGCGCGGGCGTAGATGCCAGGCGCGGCGTGGCCCTGGATGAAGACCTGGTCGCCGGACTCGCCGTGGTCCTTGCCGTGGAAGAAGTGGTTGAAGCCCACCTCGTACAGGCTCGCCGCCGACGCATAGGTCGCGATGTGGCCGCCGACGCCAAGCCCGGGCCGGTTCGCCCGTGACACCATGACGGCCGCGTTCCACCTGATGTAGGCGCGGATCCGCCGCTCCATGTATTCATCACCGGGGAACCACGGCTCGCGCTCTGGCGGGATCGTGTTGAGGTAGTCGGTGCTGCGCAGGCCGGGCACGCCGACCTGCTGTTCGCGTGCGGCCTCGAGCAGGCGGAGCATAAGGTACCTGGCTCGCACCCGGCCGTGGGTCCGCACGACGGAGTCAAACGAGTCAAGCCACTCCCGCGTCTCGTCGGGGTCGACATCGGGCATTTGGGTGGGTAGCCCATCCGAGATGATCGAGAATCGCTGGCGTCCTGAAGCCACAGGTTCGCTCGCCTTTCCAAGATTGTTGGGGCCGGCACTCGCAGGTGGACTGTTGGTCCATACCAATCGTCGTACCAGGGGCGGAGAAACGCATCTCTACTTTTGGGTAACCGCAGTTCGAGCGACCGCTGGCCACCCCGGTCGCACCCACCACGGCGCACGCCGGTGGCGCATGCGCCGTGGCGCTTGTGGCGGGTTTGCCGCGGACGCACGTATGCAGTGCCTCCACGCTACCCGCGCGGCAGGTCTTTGCTGCGTATAGCGGGTTCGCCAGCGGCGGAAACCGGCATCGGCGGCGCTCGGACGCGCGGGCGGGAACTGGGCCTTTCGGCCCCTTTGCGGGCAGCTCGCGTCGTGCCACGCTGAGTACACGCTCAGGTACCCGGCAGGGTAGGACGGATAACCCGGGTATCGGACACTCGGGACGAGGGTAGAACGCCCGGCAGTACGGCTCATCGGAAGGGGGTCGGCATGCAAGCGAGTGTGGGAGACCGGCTGCACGTGCACGGCAACATCGTGGGTTCCCCGGATCGCTCCGGGGAGATCGTCGAAATCAAGGGATCAAGTGGTGGGCCGCCGTACCTGGTGCGGTTCGACGACGGGCACACCACGCTCGTCTTCCCCGGCCCCGACGCCGTGGTTGAGCCGGTTGGTAGCCATTGACGCTGGCAGGTGTGCGGGGTTCAGGCGGAGCGTGGTGGCGGCGCGCCGCCGCCCCCCGCTGCGGTGGGGGATGCGCGCGGGAGCCGTTCGGTATCCGGGTTGGCCTGCCCGGCGGTGCCGGGTGGGTTCGCCCGCTCGGGGGTGCCCGATCGGGGCGCCGGCGGGGTGACGGGCCCCCCGGTGAAGTTCGGCGGTGACATTCGATATGAAGTCGGTATGAAGACTGACGTGATCGACGTGCACACCGGCGGACGCGAGGCCGTACAGGACATCACGGGCGCATGCGAGGAGTTCGCCCGCGAAAAGTCTGGGGGAGGTGATGGGCTGCTGCACGTGTTCGTGCCGCATGCCACGGCGGGGGTGGCGCTGATGGAACTCGGCGCCGGAAGCGACCTGGATCTGCTCGCCGCACTCGGCGAACTGCTCCCGGCCGCAAACCGGTGGGTGCACGCTCATGGCTCACGCGGCCACGGGCGTTCGCACGTGCTGCCCGCCTTCGTCGCGCCTTACGCCACGCTGCCGGTCGTGGGGGGTCGGCTGGCGCTCGGAACGTGGCAGTCGGTAGCTCTCGTAGATCTAAATGTGGACAATCCGGAACGCCATGTGCGGCTCTCGTATCTCGGCTAGGTGCCGCATGTGGTATACGGCCGCCTTCTATGGAAGCGGATCCGCGGCGCAGTTCGCCTCGGTTTTCTATCGCGTCCGGTATTGCCACTTGCGCGTCGGGCCGACCCAGTGTGGACTGTCCGAGCAAGTAGTGCCGTCGCTATTGCCGCCGTCGCGGGTGACAGGAATCGCTGTCCGCGGCTGGGCGGTCGAGCGGGAAAGGTTGCGAGGAGGACGTAAGTGAGCGCGACCGCGGGCCAGACGCAGGGTCAACGCGGCCTGGCCGAGCAGCTCGGGATTAAGCCGGGCCAGGTGGTGCAGGAAGTCGGCTACGACGATGACTGCGACGAGAGGCTGCGCGACGCCGTATCGGGCGTCGAAGGAGTCGAGCTTGTCGACGAGGACTACGAGGATGTGGTCGACGTCGTCATGCTCTGGTGGCGGGATGGGGACGGTGATCTTGTCGACGCGCTCGTCGACGCGGTCCCGGCCCTGACCGACGGGGGTTATATCTGGCTGCTCACGCCGAAGGCGGGCCGGGATGGCCACGTCGAGCCCAGCGACATCGGCGAGGCAGCGCCCACCGCGGGCCTGTCCCAGACAAGTAACGTGAGCGCTGCGCGCGACTGGTCGGGCAGCCGCCTTGTCGCGCCCAAAGCGCGCCGCTGACCGGCCGGCGGGCGCGGGTAGCGGCACGGACGGTGGGCGCCAGCTGAGGCTGGTAACTGATCGCGCGTTCCGCGGTCGGGTAGTTCGCGGCGCACGCTGCGCTGATGTGCAGCCCGGGGCGGCTGTCGCGGCTGCCGAGGCCCGCGGACGTTCGCAGGCACGTGCGTGTCACTCGGCGTCGGCTGGCATCAGCCGGCGCCGAGGGCATAATCGCGTGCCAGCACGCTGGGAACGATGGAGTGCGCGGCACACCAGGCTGGTGGCAGACTTGACCGGTGGGAAACCGGTCGGCCGTGCCGGAGGGCAGCGGACGGACGCCGTTGCGGTGCCGGCACCCGGCAACCCGAGGACACGGGAAACGCGGGCGGCGCCGGCCCGTGGCTCTCGCGGCCCCCGCGGTGACCCTTAGACGCGCACCACAGACCTTTGTCGAAAGGATCCGCACATGGCGGTCGATGTCGGCCAGCAGGCCCCCGACTTCGAGCTGAAGGACCAGCACGGCAGCCCGGTTAAGCTGTCGGATTTCCGTGGCACGCGGAACGTCGTGCTCGTCTTCTACCCGTTCGCCTTCAGCAGCGTCTGCAGCAGCGAACTTTGCGCGCTGCGCGAGGAGTTTCCAGAAATCTCGCGTGACGACGCGCAGCTGCTGACGGTATCGGTCGATTCCAAATATGCCCACCGAACCTGGTCGGATCGGGAGAATTTTGGTTTTGCTCTGCTGTCTGATTTCTGGCCGCACGGGTCGGTGGCAAAATCGTACGGGGTGTTTGACGAGAACATCGGCGCCGCGACCCGCGGAACCTTCATCATCGACAAGGATGGCGTCGTGCGGTGGAAGGTCGTGAACCCGATCCCGCAAGCGCGCGACCTCGCCGAGTACCAGAAGGTGCTCGCGGGGCTTGGGTAAGCACAGCGGCCGCCAGTACCGGCGGTTGCGATCACTAATCGCGGAGGATCTCCGGCGATGCCCTGCTACCGCTGCGGATCGCGGCAAGTTGATCCGGACCGGGGGCCGAGCCCGTGGCAACGGGGCGTACGGCATGACCGGCAGGTGCTGGTCTGCCCGGACTGCCAGGTTGCCCACGACTGGACGGCGGAGCTCGACCGCTGCGGTTCGTGCGGCAGCGTCCGGCTGATCTCCCGCCTCGGCGAGGTGGAATGCAGGAATTGCAGATGGGTCAGGCCCGCCTCGCCCCCGGCCGTGGGCGACGAAACTCTCGTCAGCGATCTGGCCCTGAGCGCGACGACGGACCTGGCAGAAGAGGTAGCCCAGGCGCTCGGCCGGGTGCTCGGCAAGCCAGTCACCCAGCCGCGCTGGTGACGGCCAACCGGCAAGGATGACCACATTCCGCGGGGATCAGGACACCCTCGGGGCAACGGCGCCACCCGCCCGGTCGGCCGCAGGCATGCGTAACCAGATCGCGATCGACGGATCGTCGCTTACGTGCGCTCAGGTAACCGCCGTCGCGCGCGACGCGGCGCAGGTGCGGGTCGCTGATACGGCGGTCAATGCCGCACGGGCGGCCTGGCGCGTCGACGCCGAGGTGGCCGCGCACCGGCCCGTCTACGGCCGCAACACCGGGGTCGGCGCCAACCGGATCGTCTATCTCGGCGAGGCCGATGACCCGGGACACGGGCCGCGGCTGATCCGCAGCCATGCGGCGGGAGCCGGGCCGCTGCTCGCCCCCGAACTCGCTCGCGCCATGCTCGTCGTGCGCCTCAACCAGATCGGCGCCGGCGGCTCTGGCGTGGACCCCGCGCTGCTGCTGGTGCTCGCCGACGCCATCAACCGCGGCTTTACGCCGCCAGCGCCGCTGTACGGCGCGATCGGCACCGGCGACCTCACCGCCCTCGCGTCGACCGGCCTGTGCCTGCTCGGCGAGCGGTCGTGGCAACCGGGGACAAGGGCCTCCGCCGAGGTTTCCGCTGCGCTCCGCGGACGCCCCGGCGTTCATGAGCAGCAACGCGGCGACGCTTGGCGGATCGGCGCTTGCCTGCAGCGATCTCCACGGCCTGCTGCGGTCGACGGTGGTGATTGCGGCGCTGTCGTCGCTTGCCGCGCGCGGGTCGCTCGAGCCTTACGCAAAGCAGGTCCACCTGGCGTGCCCGCATCCGGGCCAGCAACTTGTCGCGGCGAGCGTGCGCGCCCTGATGACCGAGCTGGCGCCACCGCCGACCCGGGTACAGGACCCGTATGGATTCCGCGCTTTTCCGCAAGTCCATGGCCAGCCGGTGGACTTTGCCGGTTATGCGCAAGCCGTGGCGACCAGGGAATTGAATGCCGCGGGCGAGAACCTGCTCGTGGACGTCGCTGGCCGGACGGTATGGCACAACGGGAACTTCCATGCCGCCTACGTGGGCCTGACGCTCGCCTGGCGCTTGACGCCACGCGGGCGGCGCTGTTCCACACGGCCGCATTGTCAGCGGCCCGTCTCGGCATGCTGGTCGAGCCGGCGTTTACGGGCTTGAACGCGTTTCAGGCGGAAACGGAGACCAGTTCGGGAATCATGGTGCTCGAATACGTCGCGCAGTCGCCGGTCGCCGATATTCGCAGGTTCGCGACGCCTGCCGCGCTCGGCAATGCCGTGCTGTCCCGCGGCGTCGAGGAACACGCCGGATTCTCGACGCAGTCCGCCCACGCCACCATGGACGCGGTGGGGGCCTACCGGGTCGTGCTCGCCTGCGAGCTTGTCGCCGCGATGCGGGCATTGCGGATACAGGACAGGACTCCCGCCGACGGCCCGCTGCGCAGCGCTTACGATGCCGCCGACGTTGTCCTCGACCCGCGGATGGCCGACCGGCCGCTCGACGGGGACCTCGCGGCCGCGACGGGCATCCTGGGGGAGTGTGCGTCGCTCTGCCCGTGATCGTCAGGTCCGGCTGCCCCGACCGGCCCGGCCGCACCGGCCGGGCCGCTTGCCAGGTAGGCTTGCCCGGTTCAGGAATGACCGCATCTGGCGCGGCGCGCCGTATGCAGTCGGGTTCCTGATGACACACACTGATGACACACACTGATGACTTGGGCGCATAGCTCAGCGGTAGAGCACTCGCCTTACAAGCGAGGGGCCGGTGGTTCGAACCCGCCTGCGCCCACCAGGTCAGAGGACATGTTGATCTTGAAGAAGATAAACCGGGAACCAGCGGGAACCACCCGTGTATGCTAAAGGGCGTGGCGAAGGGCGCTCAGGGCCGCGGCACGATCATCTTCGATCACGAAGGTGCCCCGTGTACGGACAGCAGGTACCACCGGCACTGCAAGGGCCGCTGGCGCGGTGTCGAGCCACGCAGCACGCCCGTGTCGCGCCCCTTCCGGCCATGTGGCGCGCCGCAACGAGGTGACCGCGCCGGAGACCGTCGTTGCCGCGCCGGAACTCCTCGTCATCTCACCAGTCGTAGAGGTCAGCGCCCAAGAGTAGCGTCTTGAATGCCTCCTCGCCGTTGGTGCTCGCGGCTCCCCCCATGAGAACACCCCACGGCGCGTCCTACAGGTCGGCTTGTGCCGGGCAGTCTCTCCCGCGGTCCGTCGGAGGAGCACTGGGCGTTTCGCGCGCGACGGCCACGCTTGCGGGGGCGCGCAGCCCACTCCCGACGAGCACTTCGATGCGAAATGAGTGCGCCACCAGTCAAAGGGGCCAGGTAACGGCGTTCGCCCAGGTAAGCGGCCGACGTACGGCAACGATCGCCGCGTCTGAAACCGCCTGACCGAGCCTCGCCGCTCCCATTCTGCTCCCAAAATCGGACGCTGCCGGGTGAGCCGCCTTGACGCATGGCCCGCACGGCGCCGCGATCGCCAGGAACACCACCGCCTCCCTCACGTCGGCGTAGTAGGCGACCGCGCCGCTGCCCTGCTCGATGAGGGCAAGCAGCGTGGTCGTCAGCTGGTCGGGCGGCAGCTGCCACGGCGAGAGGCTGGCCTCATCCGGCCAGATCGCGCCGGGCACCCGCCGACCGCAGCACCCGGCGAACGCGGTCGGCCACCTGCCGAGCGCTTGCAGTCCAGCACGACCAGCAGCGGCCGGCGGCCAGGTTCGGCGGCGAACCGCTGCCACGCCACCGCGACAAACCCCGCCCACAGCCGCAGCAGCAAGGTTGTCTTACCGGTACTTGGTTTAACGCATATCTAGCGCGGAAGGAGGCAATGATCTAGCAGAACGATTGGCTGTTCATCAACCGCGCTCGCTCGCCAGTGCCTTGATGTGATGGGCAGGAGAGCAAGATCGGGATGCAGGATTCCAGGGTCAAGATCAGCAGAGCCGAGATCGCTAGCAGGAAGGAACGAAGCAGGCGCAGGCAGGATGACCAGGGCGTCGCCTTGTGCCACCACCCGGACTTCCGCAGATGATGGGCACACGATGAGACGAAATTGGTCTCTGACCTGGGGATACGGCATGAAGGCGTGTTCGGGTCGTGTTACTACAAGGCCTGGCCCGGGCTGGGCCTGTCAAGCTTGTGCTGGGAGCGTGAAGTCGAGGAACTTCGGTGGTTCGGGCAGGTCAAGAGCGCGCAGGATGGTCTGTTGGCCGGGGGTGGCCGCGGAGCGCTGGGCGACGCGGCCGTTGGCGGTGGCGAGGGTGACCAGGTGCATGCGGTCGAGTTCGTGGCTCAGGTTGCGCCAGGTGTCGCCGGTGGCGTTCTCGGTGACCCGGATGAGCAGGAGCGCCAGCCAGCACAGCTGGATGTGGGCGCGGATGCGGTCCTCGCGGTAGTGGAACACCGGGCACAGCGCCAGGGCGCCCTTCATGTCCCGCCAGCCGCGTTCGACGGCGATCAGCTGCTTGTAGGCGGCGGCGAGATCGTCGGGGGTGAGGGTGAGGTCGGAGGTGCGTAGCAGCCACTTGCCGTCCAGGTGCGTCTCGCGGGCGATCGCGCCATGGTCAGTGCGCAGCAGCCCGGTCTTGGTGCGCCGCAGGAACCGGCGCAGCCCGGGCTTGTCCCGAAGTGCCCGGCGAGCTCGTCGCGCTTGCCCGCGGGCCAGCCGTCGGAGCCGTCGATGAGCCCTTGCAGGTGGGCGAGGAGCCGCTCGCGCACTGCGGCGTCCCGCGCGGCGGCCTCGGGGTTGTGGCAGATCACGAACCGCTCGGCCCGGGCCCCGTCCCCCCGGGCAGGCACCCACGCCTCCTTGACCCGCAGGTTCCCGGCCACGGTGTGGTAGCGGCCCTGGCGGGCCAGCGCCGCGGTGGCCTCGGTGTTGGTGTGCCGCAGCTTCTCGGCGTGGATGTAGTGCCCGCCGCCCCTGGTCAGGTAGGCCCGGTTCGCTTGTGAGGCGAACCCCCGGTCGGCGACCCAGACCAGGCGGCGCAGGTTCGCACCGTCCAGGCCGTCCTTGACGGTGCGGATGATCTCCTGATCGGATGTGTCGCCGGGGAAGGTCCAGCAGCGGACCGGGATCGCGTCCCGGGTGACCGCCATCGCGATGACCACCTGCGGCAGGTCGCCGCGGTGGTCCTTGGAATGCCCGAACGTGCGGGCCCCAGATTCGGCCGGCTTGCTGATCTCGTCATCGGCGGGCTCGCCGGCCAGCTCAGCGAGCTCGTCTCGCCCACTCGCAGAACGACCTGATATCGACGGCTGCCGACGCCACGGAACTCGATCTTGCGGCTCCTAGAGGCGGATCGGGAGCGTCGAGCATGCAAAACTGTCGTGACCAAGCGTGATGTCTCGGGTGGTTATCGCCAGCGACCGCCGTCGTCGCGACCACCTAGACATGTGCAGCTCCATCTGAGCCGACGGCACCGCGCGCTTACATGGCGGCCAAGCGGACACTCATGCCTGCGCCGTCACCAGTACACGGCTATTCCAGAATTCAAAGCGGAACTCGGCGTCGCGGATCTCCGGCCGCTTCGGGGCCGGGCTGCCGCTGGCAGGTTCTTTCGCACCGGCTCATGACCTGGCTCAGGCGGCGGAGCACGCCGGGGGACCAGCGGTCATGCCACTCTGCCGCGCCGTTCGGCGCTGGTCGTTTTGGCTAGGTACGTGAGCATCCCGCCACCGGGTGATCGTTTTGCCGACGACATTGCGGCGGCGCTGGTCCTGAACTCCAGCGAGAGGAACGATCCGTGGGCAGGCGCCTGATCCTAGACACCAACGTGCTCATCGCCTACGAACGCGGAACCATCGGCCGCGCCGTCCTGGATGGCGACGAATCGGCCATGGCAGCAGTGTCTGTCGCCGAGTACCGGGTCGGCATCGAGCTCGCCGGCACCCCTGAGCGTGCGGCCGATCGCACCCGCGCCCTCGTCGCCATTACTTCTGCCATCGACGTGCTGGACTACACCGCAGCGACCGCCGCGCACCATGCGCGCCTGATCGCCCACGTCCGCCGGGTTGGCAAAGTCCGCGGCGCAGATGACTTGATCATCGCGGCGCACGCCCTGCAGAGCGACCGCGTCATTCTTTCTTTCGACGCGAACGCACGTTTCGGTGATCTCCCCGGCGTGAGCGCGACTGCTGTATAACCTGACCTTTATCAACGTCGCGGAGTTTCGCGGGCTGCGGCTTCCTGACCTGGGGGTTTGGTCTGGAAGGGTGCGGGATCTGCGCACTAGCCGGGATGGCTTGGCCGTAGTGTGAACCGGTATCCCCGTACGTTCGGACGGTGAAGACATCCTCGGGTGCGGCGGTGGGTCAATTCGTGTATTCCTCCCAACGGGATTCGCGGGAGATCGAGTATCTGGGGTCGGCGCATAGCGGCGCTGCGGTGGAGCGGCTGAAGGCCGCTGACATGGTGATCACGTTACCGATCATGAACGGAGGCCAGTGAATGACACCGCTGTCGGAATCTGCCGCGCGCCGTTACGGCAGGGTCTTCGACGAGATCGCGGCCGAGTACGACCGCCACCGTCCGGCATATCCGGACGAGCTCATCGATCAGGCCTGCCGGGTCGCGG
>Ga0335080_10003357_pt1 | contig 16183 bp, 13 predicted proteins | sample Lox_Sample_34_FD_206720 | JGI IMG/M metagenome (GOLD analysis project Ga0335080, IMG submission 206720) | Soil microbial communities from Loxahatchee National Wildlife Refuge, Florida, United States - Lox_Sample_3.4 | ecosystem: Environmental > Terrestrial > Soil > Wetlands | place: USA...
GGAAACAGTCCGGCCGAAGCCCCCTGGCAACAGCGGATAAGAAAATCGCGGCGGCCGGAATCAACTGAGCCGGAATCCAACGCTCGCCCATTCTTCCCTGCCCGGCTCAGATCGGCATCTCCAGAAAACTTGCGTGGATGCGAAACTAGCATCAGCTCTGCATCGGGTCAAGAACGGTGGAAGCAGCTGCGGCAAAAGTTTCCATGACCCTCTACAATGCCTCACTCGGAGGAATCATGTCGAAATCGCGCCGAAAGTTCGTCACCACCTCTCTCGGTCTGCTGGCCGCGTCGGTTGCATCTCGCAGCCTGGCACAGGATGCCGAACTGCCGCCGGGTACGCCTCCCGCTTTCGGCACCGGGCCGGGCGTTGGCCCGCAGGTCTCGCCCACAACCTTCGCCGAGGCGGAGAAGCTGGTGCAAATCGAACTGGCCGGAGCGCACCGGTCTCAAGCGGCCGCCAGCTGGCGTCAAAACCTGGCTTCGTTGTATGAGCGTCGCACCGGGCCGCGCAAGTTAACACTCGAGTCGACTCTCGCGCCCGCCACGCGCTGGAATCCCGTGTTGCCCGGTCAGCCATCCGCGCCCCAACGCGATCAGTTTGTCCGCAGCAAAACCGATCCCGCCCCACTGCCTGCAAATGACGATGACATCGCTTTTTCCCCCGTGACTCAGCTCTCGCGCTGGATCGAACAACGCAAACTGACCTCCGAGCGTTTGACTAATATCTATTTCAAACGGATTGAGCAGTTCGATCCCAGGCTGCGCTGCGTCATCACCCTCACCCGCGACCTTGCCCTTGCGCAAGCGAAACAGGCGGACCGGGAAATCGCCGCCGGCAAGTATCGCGGGCCGCTGCATGGCATTCCCTGGGGCGGCAAGGACCTGCTCGACACCGCCGGAATTCCGACGACTTACGGCGCGGAGCCTTTCCGCAATCGCACCCCGTCCGAAGACGCCGCGGTGGTGAAGCGTCTTCATGCCGCCGGAGCCGTGCTCATCGCCAAGCTCAGCTTGGGCGCGCTGGCGCTCAACGATATCTGGTTTGGCGGCCAGACCATGAACCCCTGGCTGCTCGAGGAAGGATCGTCAGGCTCGAGCGCGGGGCCCGGCGCGGCCACGGCTTCGGGACTAGTTGCCTTCTCCATGGGCAGCGAAACCGGGGGCAGCATCATCGGTCCGTCCATGCGCTGCGGCATCACCGGGCTGCGCCCCACTTACGGGCGCGTGCCGCGCACCGGGGCCATGACTCTGTGCTGGTCGCTCGACAAGCTCGGCCCGATGACTCGAACCGTGGAAGATGCCATGCTCGTGCTGCATGCCATCTCGGGTCCCGATCCCGGCGATCTCGCCAGCGTCCCCAGCAAGCTCGATTTCGATGTCAACGCCTCGATCCGCGGCCTCCGCGTCGGATACTTTCCCAACTGGATGAAGGAAAACCCCGCCACGGAGGTGGACCGCGCCGCGCTCGATACAGTCAGGAAGGTCGACATGGTTCCGGTTGAAGTCTCCATCCCCGACTGGCCCTATGATTCATTGCAGCTGATTCTCTTCGCCGAGGGCGCTGCAGCCTTCGAAGAACTCACGTTGAGCGGGGAACTGGACCAGCTCAAGGTTCAGGTGCCCGACGCCTGGCCGAACATTTTTCGCCAGTCGCGATTTCTCTCTGCTGTAGATTTCGTGCAGGCCGACCGCTTCCGCCGCAAGGTGGCTCAGGAGATGGCCCGTGTGTTCTCTCAAGTCGACTTGCTGCTTGTCCCCTCGCTGCGAGACGAAATGCTCACCATCACCAATTTCACCGGCCACCCGTCGCTCACTTTGCGGGCTGGCTTCGTCGAGGTATCAGAAGCCCGCAGCGACTGGGCGCCCGACCCCAACCACCCGCTGCCCAAGTTTTCTCCGCCACGCCGGGTCCCTCACGGTGTAACTCTGATCGGACGACTCTTCGATGAAGGCACTTTGGGACGAGCAGGGATCGCGCTGGAGCACGCATTCGCAGTGGCAAGCGAGCGTCCGCCCGGGTTCTAGAATCTCAGGCCGACGTTCGGAATGGTGTCTCCGCCCGGCCGAGGTCTTACAATGTGGCATCGAGTGGCGATCACTGTCTTTGCCGAAACACTGCATACAGGTCCTCGAGATGTTAGAGTTTTCATCAATTCCCCGATGGCTCGCGTTATCGTTATCGTTAGCGGTGCTGACACTATCGAGCGCCACGCTCGCCCAGGTTCGTTCCAGCGAAAACACGCCTCCGCAGACCGTCGATCTCGACGCCTCTGAGGCCCACGTCAGCAAGGGTTACGAAGCTCTGAAACAGAGTCAATACGATTCCGCCATCGCCGAATTTCAAGCCGCTCTTAAGCTTGATCCCGGCCTGGTTCTGCGGGCGCGCTTCCCGCTCGCGGTTGCCCTTTTCGAGTCTCACAAGCCCCTCGAAGCCCGGCGCGAACTGGAAACAGTTCGTCGAGAGGTCGGCGATCATCCCAATGTTCTCTACTATCTGGGACGGCTCGACCTGGAAGATCGAAAGTTTGCCGAGGCTGTCCGCGACCTGAGTAAAGCCGCAGTCAAACCACCTTTTCCCGACACTGACTACTATCTCGGCTATGCCTACTTCCATCAGGGCGATCTGACGTCAGCAGAAAAATGGCTTAAACTCGCGGCCCAAGCGACTCCGCGGGATGCCCGTGTGCAGTATCAGCTCGGCCTCGTGTACCACAAGCAGGGACGCGAACCCGAAGCCACAAAGGCCATCGCGGCCTCGAAGCAGCTCCGTCAGCGCGACAATGACGACAGCCGCATCCGGCTGGAATGCGGCCAGAAACTGGACCAGGGCCCGCGCGACGAAGCCCGCGCTTTCTGCGATCAGCTATACGACGGGAACAGCGCCGATAAGTTGACAGAACTCGGCGCCATCTATGGTCAACATGGAGACGCCGAAGACGCTCTCAAGCCCCTGCGGCGGGCGGCAGAACTGGCGCCGCAGTCTCCCCAGACCCAATACAATCTGGCGATGGCTTACTACCAGCTAAAGCGCTTCGAGGAAGCGCGCGCGCCGCTCGCGGGTGCGCTCAAGCGCTGGCCGGACCTGTTTCCCTTGAATGCCCTCTACGGCGCGGTGCTGTTTCAGATGGGCGAACAATTGCCTGCCTACCAGGCGCTTGCGCACGCTCACGTTCTGAATCCCGAGGATTCCGCAACCGCCGCCCTTCTCTACAACGCAACCTTCCAACTGGCTTCCAGCAGCCAGCGCTCCGGACAATACCCGGATTCGCTACGCTATTTCGCAGAAGCCGCAAAGCTCCGGCCGCAGGAAGCAGAACCGCATCGCCGCATGGCCGAAGTTTATAAGCTGATGGGCCGTCCGGAACAAGCCGCGGGCGAAGAGCAGGAGGCGGAGCGATTGTCGAAGAATCCTGGCGCGGAATGAACTTCGCCTGGGCCGGCCGTTGTCCTTAGTGCGGCACCCACTGCGGATGACTGCTGAAAAGCCCTTGAACAATTCCAATCTGATAAGCGAGAAACAAACCGAAAGCCACGCTCACCACTCCGGACGCAAGGGCCAGGCGCTGGCTGAATCGTTCAAACCGGTTTCCTACCAAGCGCAGCGTAGACGCAATGCTCACCGTGATCAGCATCATTCCCGCGATTGTTCCCACCCCAAAGACCACGAGGTAAGCAATCGCCCAGGTTGAGTTGCGAATGCTCGCCAGGATCAGCAGCGCTATCGCCGCCGAACCGGCCAGTCCGTGAACAATTCCGACCACCAGCGGCCGGAGTGACTGATAGATCTCGCTTCGTCCCAGCCGTCGGTCGAGACTGGCCAGCGGAGTTTGATCTGGCCGATGCGGATGCCCTTCAGGCGAGTGCTTGTGAGGATGGGTATGAATGTAGTCGCCGTGAGTGTGATGATGCGAGTGTGTGACAGCATCGCGCGGCGCTGGAGACGGGACCTCTGGCAGCGAACGCATTGGTCCAACCACGTTCCACACCCCAAGAATGATGAGCATCAGGCCGACGGAGAATTCCATGCTCAAACCCAGCCGCGTGGGAATGACTACGTTGAAAAGAATGATCGCCGTGCCCACCGCAAAGATTGTGACAGTGTGTCCCAGGCCCCAAAAAACGCCGATGAGCGCAGCGCGCTTCGTGCTCCGCTGACGGCTCACGATCGTGGTCACCGCAATCACATGATCCGGATCGGTGGCGTGGCGCATTCCCAGGAAGAACCCGATCGCGATGATTGAGAACAGAGTAATCATGGTCTGATGTGAGGCCGGGCCGGGCGGGTCTGAGACCTGCCCCTACACGATACTGCTACACAATACGCCTATTTTCCTGCGTAGGTGATTCGCCAGATGGAACCGGAGCCGTCGTCCGTGACCAGGAGCGAGCCATCCGGGGCAACCGCGACTCCCACCGGCCGTCCCCACACGTGGCCGTCGTCGACAACAAACCCGGTCATGAAGTCTTCATATTCGCCGCTGGCGTGGCCGGTCTGGTGCAATGGCACGCGAATTAATTCGTACCCGGCGCGGATGGCCTTGTTCCAGGAGCCGTGTTCGGCGACGAACGCATCGCCCTGATATTCCGCCGGAAACTGCTTCCCGTCGTAGAACGTGATCTCCAGCGACGCATTGTGGGGCTGCAGGATCACGTCAGGAGTGATGACTTTGTCCTTAAGTTCAGGGTGCTTCCCCTTATGACGCGGATCCTGATTGCCGCCCATATACCACCACGGCCAGCCGTAGAAACCGCCTTCTTGCACGTGGGTGACGTAGTCAGGCACGAGATTGTCTCCCAAGCCGTCGCGCTCATTCACGGAACACCACAGCTCACCCGTCTTGGGATTCACCGCCAGCCCCACGCAGTTGCGAATGCCATATGCATAGACCCGCAGGCCGGAGCCATCGGGGTTGAACTCGAGCACGTCCGCCCGGTTCCTTTCTGCCGGCGTAGTGTCCGGATCATCGACGTTCGAGGCCGAACCCACAGAGACGAACATCTTCTTGCCGTCGGGCGAAAACTGGACGTCGCGAGTCCAGTGGCCGCGGCCTCCGGGAAGATCGGCCAGCCGCTGAGCCGAACCGCGAGCCTTCAGATCCCCGTTCTGATAAGGAAAACGCACGACGGAGTTGGTGTTGGCGACGTACACCCATTGCGGATTCGGACCGGGAGGATAGAAATTGATGCCGAACGGCCGCTTCAGGCCGCTGGCAAACGTCGAGGTCTGCTCGGCCTTGCCAGTGGCAGTGATCCCCCGGAACACCTTGATATTGCCCGCTTCGCTCTCAGCCAGAAAGAAATCGCCGTTAGGCGCGGTGCGGATGAGCCGCGGTTCATCGAGTCCGGCAGCGTACTGCTCAACCTTGAATCCCGCCGGCACTTGCGGCCAGGCGCCTTCCGGCCGCGCGACAACCCTCGGGCCGTTGCCGGCGGATGGTGTGGCGAAGGGAGCGGGGAGGTCGGCCAGCGTGATCTTGCGAATCACGCCAGGCTTCTCGAAACGATAGTCGGTGAACGGAGCCGGAGGGGGCGGAGAAGCATCCTGGGCCAGACTCTGAGCCGCCGCGAAAGCAACAAATAGAGAGACGATACCCGCCAAGAATGAAAATGAGCGTCCAAGAATCCTGCTGCCTGGGTTCAAACCTTCCTCCATTGCGTGGCGCCCTCTCTGGGACGCGTCTTTTCCTGCCCGATGTCCAGTCACTCAATACTAATACCCTGACTGATATCCTGCAGACCAGAGCAGCCATTTCCGACGAAGCCGAGCGTATCGATCGGCGAGATAAAAGTTGAGCGTTCTGCTATTGTTTTGTCCGCACTGAGCGAAATCCATATGAAAAAACTTCTTGCTCTTCTTCTTCCCCTGCTTTTTCTCACCGCTCGTGGAAGCGCCCAAACCACGGTTCCCCAGATTCGTTATCAGTCCGTCCCGGACTTCCTGAAGCTTCCTCCCGACCTTTACTTCGGCGAAGTGGCGGGCGTAGCGGTGAACTCCAAGCAGCACTTTTTCGTACTTTCCCGGGGCAACACTACCGGTCCGGCATATGCCGCGAGCGCCGCGCAGCTGCTGGAGTTCGACCCGGAGGGCAAGTTTCTCCGCGAGATCGGCCATAACCTCTATGCGTGGTCGTACGCCCACTCCGTCAAGGTCGATTCGCAAGACAACATCTGGGTCGCCGACAAGGGCTCCGACATGGTGATCAAATTTACGCCGGAGGGACGGGTCGCCATGGTCTTCGGACGCAAGCAGGAGGCCTCGGACGAGGAAACCGCTCCGCTCAAACATCCCAAGCCGCCGCTTCCTCCCGAGGACGGAATGTTCCGCCAAGTCACCGACATGGCATGGGACTCGGCCGGCAACACTTACATCAGCGACGGCTATATCAATTCGCGCATTGCGAAGGTAGACAAGAACGGCAATTGGATCAAGTCCTGGGGTGAGCCGGGCGCCGGGCCAGGCCAGTTCAGGACGCCGCACAGCATTGCGGTGGACGCTGAGGACCACGTTTATGTCGCGGACCGCGGCAACCGGCGTATCCAGGTATTCGATGGCGATGGCAAATTCCTGCGGCAGATCACGATTGACGTGCCCTTCGATGCGAACGCCCGGCCGGCAATGGGCAGCAAACCGCAACTACCGCTCACGGGCGCGCAAACCATGGCGCCAGGCGCGCCCTGGGCGATCTGCATCACGCCGCCGCCGCGCCAGGTGCTCTACACCTCGGACGGGTATCCCGGCCGGATCTACAAGCTCACTCTGGATGGAAAAGTGCTCGGTGTTCTCGGCGAATCCGGCAAGCAACTCAAGCAGTTTGGCTGGATCCACGAGATTGCCTGCCCGTCAGAAAATGTGCTCTTCGTCGGCGAACTGTTGAACTGGCGGGTCCAGAAACTGCTGCTCGAACCCGGCCCCTAAGCTCAGCTAACTCTGGGCCGGGCGCGCGCCACTTTAATCACGCAGTGGTCCGATCACCCGCCGCCAGGTTGCCCGCGACCTCCTGCCAGTTTATGTTTGCGTGGAAAAGGCGGCGTCGACCGCGAACCGAGGTGCTCCGGGCTGATATGACGGGAAAAATCCCTGGCTCAGAAAAAAATCAAAAGAGTGGAGAAAATCTGCATGGAAGGCAAAGGCGGCGAGATGGGAACTCTAAAGGACGCTGTGCGTCCGGAAGGCGTAGTCTGTGACGGAGGATCACGGGCTGCGACCGAGCCTGTCTGCTCTTCTGGCGGGAGGCGTGGCTGAAGAGGGCCAAGAACGACCTGCCATCATGAGACTGATGATCTGACGCCTGCCGTTATTTCATTTTACCCAGCATCTCTGCCAGTTCTTCGGTCAGGCCTTTGATTGCAGAGTAGAGTTCTATGAGCTGACCGGTCTGGAATCTGACATCATCGCTCTTCAGATCTGCCTGAATTGACTGGCAAAGCTGGTACGCCGCGCGCAGGCGCTCGCCGGCGAGGATGGAGAGCACGCTGCTCGAGTCCTGGTCCGTGGCTTTGGACAGCATGTACTGTTGCGCTGACCAAGCGGTATTGCGAACTCGGTTAAGAGCATCGCGAAAGTCGGTTAGAATGCGCGTGTCCAGGCCCTCCCCGGAAAGAAGGCTATCGTGGAGTCCGCGAAGTTCGATGATGGCTTTCTCCAGCCGGGGCGAGATTGCCACATCGCCGGCCGGAGCAGGCTTTACAGATTCTGTTTCCACATACAAATGATAGCGAGCCCGAGGCTCTACCGGGAAAACCAGAAGAACAGTAACCTTGGTAATCTGGTTTGCTTGCAAGAATCGCAGGTGAGTGCTGTAACCCAAATCAGCGAGAGCTGAATTTACGGTTCTAATCGCCACCTAATCGACCGCGCATGGAAAACGGCCGCAGAGTCGGCCCACAACTTCATCCATCTGGCGGCGGGCATGCTCGAGTCTCCTCACCACTGCGTCGGGCTCTATTCCAAGCATCATCGCCGCCTCAGTAATGCTGCATCCCTGGATATCGCAGAGCAGAAATACTTCCCGCAGGGCGGGACGCAAGTGTAAAGCATGCATCACCACAGCCTGGAGAACGCCGGGAGGCGTCGAGCGCCATCTCAATGCGGGTCGCACCCAGTCTTCGTCAGCGAATAAAGCGGGCATGATCGTCGACAACTCCCACCGAACTTCTGAAGAGCCCGAAGGACGCCGGAGCCGTCGCGTCACGACTCCGGCAAGCTGGCGACCCTGTCCCTCCCCCTCGGACTTTCAGGGTCTTCCCTCGGGTCCTCGATCGGCCAGACGAACTCGGCGGCCGAGAAGCGAGCCTGGAAAACGGATTTGCTCCACGCTCCACTCCAGAACCAACTTCAGTTCTTGGCTCACTGGAATCGTGACGGCAGCGCTATTTCCGTTTCAAATCGCGAGATTATTTGACGAAAAAAATTGAAGTGACGGCAGAGTCAGTAATCACGCCCTGATTACCGTCTCATCCACGTCCGCGCCCGTGTTCGGGGTGTAGAATTAGCTGCGCCGTGGAGTCCCGTGCGAGGCCAAAGGTTTGCAATTTTACGAGTTCGATCAGGCGTACGTGGAACGTCTTTGTTCGGGCGACTTCCGGACGGAGCAGCACTTCGTCGACTACTTCAAGGAGCTGATCCATCTGAAATTACGCAATCGGGTGAAGTCTCCGCAGGCCATCGAAGACCTCCGGCAGGAAACGTTTGCACGCGTCTTCGCAACCCTGCGCACTAAAGATGGCGTGCGGCAGCCCGAGCGCCTGGGGGCTTTTGTGAACTCGGTTTGCAACAACGTGTTGCTCGAGCACTACCGCTCCTCTTCGCGTGAGAGTCCTCTGGAAGATGATGAGGATTCCAAGTTTCCAGATAAGGCCATGGACGTTCTGAGCGTAATTTCTCAACGCCAGATGCAGGAGAAAGTTCGAGAGCTTCTCGACGGTCTGCCGGAACGGGACCGCCGCCTGATTCGAGGTGTTTTCCTGGAAGAACGCGACAAGGATGAAGTTTGCCGCGATTTCGGTGTCGACCGCGACTACCTGCGGGTGCTGCTTCACCGCGCCAAGCAATCATTCAAGTCCTTGTACCTGAAGAAGATGGCGGCTTCCTCAGGCCAGGCTCCAGGCTGACGCCTGAAACGTTCGGCGAGGTTTGCGCACTATTTTGCTGAAGGGAAGTGCAAGATGCAGCATGGCGAAGCAATTCAGACGATGGCCAGCGAGAGATACCTGCTCGAGGAGCTTACGCCCGAGTTGCGGGAAGCATTTGAGGAACATTTCTTCGAGTGCCAGGAGTGCGCCCTCGATGTACGCGCGGGTGCTGAATTCGTAGAGCACAGCAAGGCCGTGTTTTCCGAGCCCGTTCGTGCTGCCGCCGTTGTGACTGCTTCCACGGCCCCGGCTGCGGGCTGGTTTGCCTGGCTGCGGCCGGCTGTCGCCGTGCCGGTGCTGGCGCTGCTGGCGATTATTGGATATCGGAGTTTCGCCCCGCTCTCAAAAACGAACAGCCCTGCAGCCGAGCTCAACGTTCCCCGCATTTTGCCCTCCGCATCCCTGGTAAATGCTCGCGGCGCGAATATGCCGGTGATCCGCGTTCAGCCGAGTCAGTCCTTCCTTCTGTTCGTCGATATTCCCGCGGATAGCCGTTTCACATCCTATGTGTGCGAGTTACACTCTCCGGCGGGCGCGCTTATGTGGTCGGTTCCTGTTTCTGCGGAGGCAGCGAAAGACACCTTGCCTTTAGCTGTTCCTGCAGGCGCGGCGACTCCTGGGGCGTACAGTCTTGCAGTGCGCGGGCTCATTTCCGGGTCGGACAGCGTTGTTTTGGCGACTTATCCCTTCGAGCTAGCTCAAAAATAGAACCTGCAGGAGACAGACGATGGAACCCGGCACCAATCGAGTTCACTACTACCATGCAGACGTAACCGCGCTCGGCGGCCACATCCAACGCCCGATCAATCAGCAAATCCCTGTGCAGGCGCCATTGTCGCTGCCGCCGACCGGTGGATACGCCGCGGTCCGCGTAGAAGGATTCCATTTGCACGGCATCCTTTCTTTCGCAAGCGCCTACACCCAGGTTGCCGGCAGCGTCAGCGAAAAAGACGGCGGCTGGACGACGCTCGCCACCGCAGCTGTCGAAGGATTGAACGTGCATGACATCTTGACTGCGGACCGCGTGGTCTCGCAAATTGCCACCGAGCATCCCCGCGAGGGCTACGATCCCAAGGTTACTTTCATCGGCACCCGATTTGACAATCTGCGAATCGGTGGATTCCCGCTGGAGGTTGCGCTCGACCTCAACCTGTGCAGCCCCGGCGGAGCGGAACGATTTCCTGGGAGGTCCTGCTTCGACGATGAGCGGTTTTTGAAGGCTGTCGGCGAGCAATATCACCGGATGAGCGATGAGAAGCGTCTTCCGCAGTGGATGAAGGACAGGGAGATCCCCGGCTGGGTGCGCGCGCGCTACGCATGGGATAATTCCCAGGCTACGCTTCAGGAAAAAGGCTTCGTCCTATGTTCGCTGGTGAAGGAAGTCCGCGGCGAATTTCCCGGGAGAGTGTTTGGAAATGTGCTGGAGGTCCCGGAGTTCGGCAAAGTCTTCCTGGCGGAGACGATCGTGGACCACAATACCTTCCGGCTGATCGGAATCAGGCTGGAGTTGGGTTGCGCCAGCCATGGAACCTCAAGCGTCGCCAGCGCCAGTATCGAAGGCCGAACCCAGCCCTGACGTTTGTGCTGTCTGCCTCTCTTCTCTTGCTTCTGCAGGGATGCACCCGGCGCGAACCACGCCCTCAAGTTGCCTTTGAGCGGATTCGGCTGGCCTTTCTGCGGGGCGAGCTGGATCGAGCACGGGCCGAATCCGATCGCGCCTCCAAACAATTCTCCGGACACGATGAGGAGTGGGCCTGGAGATTCCGCCTGCTGGAAGCTGAGATTCTGGCCAACCAGGGCTTGAGCCAGGATGTTGTCAACCTGCTCAGTCCCCAGCTCCCACAATTCCTCGCGCACGGCGAACTCGCCGTGCGCCAGCACATGCTGTTGGCTCTCGCCAATTCCCACCTTGGGCACTCTTCGCAGGCTGATGAAAATCTGCTGCAGGCAGAACAGATTTGCACCGCGTCGAACTGCGCCGTGATGGGCGAAGTGGCGCGAATTGCCGGAGCCATCGAAGCGGAACGCGACCACGCGGAAAAAGCAGAGAGCTTTTTTCGTCAGAGCCTGCAGATTGCCCGTGAACGGGGCGATAAATTCCTGGAGTGTTCAGATCTCTTGAATCTGGGCGTAGTTGCCATCGGCAACGAGCATTTTGACGAGTCCGTCGACTGGTCGAATGCAGCCACCGATCTCGCGCAGGCCGTCAGAGCAGGCCTCACCGAGGAAAAGGCTCTGGGCAATCTGGGCTGGGCTTATTACAAGATGGGGGACTACGAGAAGTCGTTGGATTTTTTTGTGGCCGCCGGCAAGCGATCACAGGAACTCGGTGCGGTGATCGATGAAGTGGAGTGGCTCAACGATCAGGGGCTGGTTTATTTCCAAACCGGCCAGTTCGAGACGGCGGAAAAATATTATCGCCAGTCGCTGGAACTGGCGCGTGGCAGCGGCAACAAAGTTCAGACCATCCAGGCCCTGACCGCGCTTGGTTTCCTCTCCGTTCAGACCGCACAGCTCGCCGAGGCGCGCCAGTTTAGCGATGAAGCGTTGCGACTGGCGCGGGAAGAAGCGGATCGTCCGGACGAGCTCTACGCCCTGCTGATCCAAGCCCAGATTGCGGGCGCGTCAAAAGACACGAAGCGCGCCGAAGAACTGCTGTTGGAAGTTGCCGGCGATCCCGGCAGCGACACTTCGCTCCGCTGGGAAGCCCACGAGGACTTAGCCGGACTCTACGAGGCAGAAGGCCAACCGGCACGCGCCGAAGAACAGTTTCGCCAATCGATTGCCATCGTGGAGGCCGCTCGCGGCTCTCTTCGTCATGAGGAATTCCGTCTGCCGTTCCTGGCAAACGCAGCTCATCTCTACGACGAGTATGTACGCTCTCTGGTCGCGCGAGGTCAGCCGCTGCGCGCCTTGCAGGTCGCCGACTACAGCCGCGCGCAAACACTGCTCGAGGGACTGGGTGCGCGGGCCAAACGTCCCGCGCCGGGTTCCTCCCCACAACTTCAAGCGCAACCAGCAGCCAAAGCAGCGGGCGGAACGATCCTGTTCTATTGGCTGGGCCGGGCCGAGTCTTACCTTTGGGCGATCACGCCTCGCAGCACGAGGGTGTTGCGGCTGCCCGCTCGAGCGGAAATTGAAGCGCGAGTGCAAGCCTATCGCAGAGTCCTGACCGGTCCACGCGACCCGCTCCAAACCAACAACTCCGACGGTCATGCACTTTACGATGTGCTGGTGGCGCCCGCCGCAAAGCTCATCGCCCCGCATTCGCGCGTGCTGGTGATCCCCGACGGAACCCTGAATAACCTGAATTTTGAGACTCTGCTGGTTTCTCGGCCCCGCCCGCACTATTGGATCGAGGATGTCACGGTGATGAATGCCAACTCGATCAGCCTGCTGGCCGAATCGCGTTCACGGTCCAGACCCAGTACAGAGAAGCTGCTCCTCATCGGAGCTGCCAACACGCCTGATCGCCAGTATCCCGAACTGACCAACGCCGACGCGGAGATGAAAGCGATTCAGAGCCACTTCCCAGCCGCTTCAACGCAGGTGTTCGCGCGGGAGAAAGCCACGACAGCCGCTTACTGGGCAAGCAAGCCGGAGCAGTTTTCGGTGATCCATTTTGTTGCCCACGGCAGCGCGAGCCAGTTGAGTCCGCTGGATTCAGCAATCTTGCTGTCGAACTCTGCGGACGGCTCCTTCAAGCTTTATGCGCGCGACATCATCCGCCGGCCGCTCGGGGCTGAGCTGGTCACGATATCCTCATGCTACGGGGAAGGCACTCGCGCTTACACCGGCGAGGGGCTTGTCGGCCTTTCCTGGGCGTTCCTTCGGGCTGGAGCTCACAATGTGATCGGAGCGCTTTGGGAGGTCAGCGATACTTCCACTCCCCAACTGATGGACCGCTTCTACGGCGAGCTCGAGCAGGGGAAGAGCCCGGAAGCGGCGCTGCGCGAAGCCAAGCTGGAAATGATTCACTCGGACGGAGTTTTCCGCAAGCCGTTTTACTGGGCGCCCTTTCAACTTTACGTAGGACTGTAGGAAACCAATGGCATCTTCAAATGGAAATGGGTTTTCGCGCAGAGATCAGCAGAAACAGGCCCCACCGTCGCCCGAAGATTCGCGCCAGGCGGCGCGGATAGAGTTTCCAGACCAGTCGGTAGAGGGCGGACTGAAAACGAGCCGAGGGCTGATTCAACAGCAGGTCGCCCGGGCTGAACTCCTGCCGGATGGAAACGTTTTCGAATCCGGCCATCATGGATCGGACTTCGTCCCGTGTATAGGTCTTCGTCCCCGGACTCTCCAGATGCTCATAGACAGATTTGCGCAGCGACTTGCCGCGAAAAATGCCGTAGCGCAACCACAACATCACTCCCGTCAGTGAAGGATGGTGATACAGCATGATGCGGGCTTCGCCTCCCGGTTTAAGCACACGCCAGGCTTCGCGGATGCACTGCGGCGTGTCGGGACTGTGATGCATGACTCCGTAGGAATACACCACGTCGAAACTGTCGTCCGGGAAAGGCAAATGCTCTGCGTCGGCCAGTCGCAGGTCGGGTTGAAGACGCGCCGCTTCGCAACGCCGGCGCGCTCGCTCCAGCGATGCCGAGGATAGGTCAACCCCTGTGGCGATGGCGCCGGCCCGCAGCCATTGCAGGTAATCCGCTCCCATGCCCACGCCGATTTCGAGAACCCGCAGATCGCGGGAGGTGGCAAACCGCGCAAACTCCGGAATGTAAGGTTCCAGCGCATAGCGGGCACGGGCATGCGCTTCAAGATCTTCTGCGCCTTCCAGATAACGCGAACCGCAGGGTTCGGCATTCCAGAACCCACGGACTGCGTCCTTCAAATCCGGTATGGGGCGAGCCTCAGCCATGATTGTGCAATTTAGCCGGATGGTAACACAGGCTCGTTAGCCGGAGTGTACTCCCAGGCAAGAGAAGCCGCCGATTTAGGGTAATATGAGGGAACCCGTCATTCTATCCGCGATGGAGAAGCTAGAAGAAGTCACGCTGGCGCACAGCCCGGAGCGGGCCGCGCTGCTTCCGGTGAGCGTGATCGTCCCTGTGCGGAACGAAGCCCACAACTTGTCGCGTTGCCTCGAGTCCCTGCGCGGAGCCGGGGAAGTCTATGTGATCGATTCCCAGAGCACCGACGAGACGGTGGAAATCGCCCGCTCGCGCGGCGCAAACGTTGTTCAGTTCCACTACCGCGGCGGTTGGCCCAAGAAGCGGCAATGGGCCATGGATACGCTCCCGCTGGCCTACGATTGGGTCTTCCTGGTCGACGCCGATGAAGTGCTGACACCTGAGCTTGCGGAAGAAATCCGCGAAGCGATCAGGAATCCGCAGGTTGATGGTTACTACGTCGCGTTGCAGATGCACTTCCTGGGACGCCGGCTCCGCCATTGCGGCGCCAGCTTCTACAAACTTTCCCTGTTTCGGCGGGGCAAAGGCCGCTACGAGTGCCGCCTCAAGGATCAAGACCTTTCGATGGCCGATATGGAAGTGCACGAGCACGTAGTGGTGGACGGCCCGACGCGAAGCTTGCGTCACCCGCTCGAGCATCACAACGTCGAATCGCTTTCGCGCTACATCCAGAAACACGATCAATACTCCAACTGGGAAGCGCGCGTCTGGCTGCTCGGGGAGGCGAGTTCGGGCGAATTGCCGCCGTCGTTCTCTGGCACTCAGGCGCAGCGCCGGCGCTGGCTGAGAAAGAAATTCTTCAGCCTGCCGGGCTCTCCGGCTCTCTTTTTCATTTACAAGTACATCGTTTGTCTCGGATTTCTCGATCGCATGCCCGGCCTCATCTATTGCGGTTTTCAGGGCATTCAGTTCTTTCACATCAAAGCCAAAATCTATGAATTGCGCGGGCGGAGGGACTAGTCGTTCATGTGCGGCATCAGCGGCTTGGTGAATTGCGGAGACCGGGAAACGCTGGAACGCATGACCTCCGTGCAGGCGCACCGCGGGCCTGACGACGCCGGTCTTTGGGAGCACCGTTCGCCCGACGGCTCCTACATCGGCCTGGGAAGCCGGCGTCTCGCGATTCTTGATCTTTCTCCGGACGGCCACATGCCCATGTGCAACGAAGACGGCCAAATCTGGATTACTTACAACGGAGAAATCTACAACTTTGCTGAGCTGCGCCGCGGCCTGCAGGGCAAGGGACACCGCTTCGCCTCGAACACCGATACGGAAGTCATCATCCACCTGTACGAGGAAGAGGGACCCGATTGCGTCAAGCGCCTGAACGGAATGTTTGCCTTCGCGATCTGCGATCTGCGTTCGGGCACGCCCATTCTCTTCCTTGCCCGCGATCACTTTGGAGTCAAGCCGCTCTACTACACGCTCCAGGGCCGCCGCCTTGCCTTCGCTTCTGAAATCAAGGCATTGCTGCAGGTTCCTGGGATTGAAGCAGAACTTAGCCACGAGGCGCTTCATCAGTTTCTGACTTTCCTCTGGGTGCCCGATCCCAACACCATGTTTCGCGGCATTCACAAGCTGCCGGCGGGCCACTGCGGCACTTTTCGCGACGGGCAACTGAACATCCGCCAGTATTGGGATTTGAGTTTTCCTCCCGCAAATTTCAGGTATCCCAAGTCAGAGGCCGAGCTGGCAGAGGAAATCCGCGAGCGCTTCCGCAGTTCTGTGGAAGCACAGATGGTCAGCGATGTTCCGATCGGAGCATTCCTCAGCGCCGGCCTGGATTCTTCCAGCATTGTCGCCATGATGTCGCGGGCCACGAAGCAGCCAGTCCGCACCTACACTGTTACATTTCCGACGAAATATCGGGTCGGCGAAACCGCGCTCGACGATCCCGACGTTGCCGCGCGCCTTGCCCGGCACCTTGGATGTGAGAACCAGCAGATCGTTGTCGAACCTGACGTGGTGAGCCTGCTCCCTCATTTGATCTGGCACATGGATGAACCGGTAGCAGATCATGCCATCATTCCGGCTTATCTGGTTTGCCGCGAAGCGCGGAAGCAGGCAACGGTGCTGCTGTCCGGCGTCGGAGGCGACGAGCTGTTTGCCGGATACCGCAAG
>Ga0335080_10003358_pt1 | contig 16180 bp, 17 predicted proteins | sample Lox_Sample_34_FD_206720 | JGI IMG/M metagenome (GOLD analysis project Ga0335080, IMG submission 206720) | Soil microbial communities from Loxahatchee National Wildlife Refuge, Florida, United States - Lox_Sample_3.4 | ecosystem: Environmental > Terrestrial > Soil > Wetlands | place: USA...
GCCAGCACCTCGGGCGAGGCCTCGGCGACGTCACGCGCCTGGCGGAACCCGTGGGCGTAGAGCGTCTCCACCAGCATCTCGGAGACGCCGGGGAGAGCGCCGAGGGACCGGGTGGCGAACTCGCGCATCTCCCGGACCCGGGTCTCGCTGTTGATGTCCAGCTTCCAGCCGGTGAGCTGGGCCGCCAGCCGCACGTTCTGCCCGCGCCGCCCGATGGCCAGGGAGAGCTGATCGTCCGGGACGATGAGCTCCATGGCGTGGTTGGCCTCGTCGATGATGACCCGGGCCACCTCGGCGGGGGCCAGGGCCGCGCAGACGAAGCGGGCCGGGTCCTCGTCCCAGGGCACGATGTCGATCTTCTCGCCCCGGAGCTCCTGGACCACCGCCTGGACCCGGCTGCCCTTCATGCCCACGCAGGCCCCGACCGGATCCACGTCCGGATCGCGGCTGCTGACCGCGATCTTCGCCCGGCCTCCGGGCTCGCGGGCCGCGGCCTCGATGACCACGATGCCCTCGGCGATCTCCGGGACCTCCATCTCGAACAGCTTGGTGAGGAGGTTCACGCTCGCGCGGGAGAGGATGATCTGCGGCCCCTTGGATTCGCGCAGGACGTCCAGGACGTAGGCCTGCACCCGGTCGCCGGCGCGGTAGGTCTCGCGCGGGACCTGCTCCCGCACCGGGAGCACCGCCTCGGCCCGGCCGAGGTCGACGATGATGTTCCCCCGCTCGAACCGCCGGGCGATGCCGGTGACGATCTCGTTCCTGCGGTCCTTGTACTCGTTGTAGACGTTCTCCCGCTCCGCATCGCGGGTCCGCTGGAGGATGACCTGCTTCGCGGTCTGCGCGGCGATGCGCCCGAACCCGTGGCGGAAGGTCCGGAGCTTGAGGATGTCGCCGTACTGGTCGTCCTGGGCCTTGGCCTCGGCCGCATCCTCGTCGCGGTAGAAGATCTGGAAGACCAGCTCGTCGCCGGGCTCGACCTCCATCCCCTTCTTCCGCGCCTCGTCCAGCGTGAGCTGGTTCACGGCCTGGATGGGATCGGTGATGGCCTCGACCACCGTCACCGCCTGGAAGAGCTCCACCACGCCCTTCTCGGTGTCGTACTTGGCCTCGAGGTTCCGGTCCTGACCGAAGTGCTTCTTGGCCGCGGTCTGCATCGCGTCCTCGAGGGTCGCGACGAGCACGCTCTTGTCGATGCCCTTGTCCTTGGCCACCTGCTCCAGGACCAGGTTGAGATTGACGGACGGAGTGCTGGGCGTCGCCATGGGAGTCGTTCCGGTTCCTCGAAAGATGTCTGTCAGAACTCGAGGTCGAGGTTCGCCTTGGCGATGTCACGGAAGGGGATGTGGAACGCCCCTCCGCCCTCGACCTGCACCGTGATGTCCGCCGCGCCCACCTGCTCGAGCGTGCCCGTGAAGCTCTTGCGCGGCGGCTCGCCGACGGGGCCGTAGGTCTTCACCTTCACCCGCTGCCCCACGACCTTCTGGAAATGCTCCGGACGCCTGAGCGGCCGGTTGATGCCGGGACTGCTGACCTCCAGCGCGTAGGCGTGGGGGACGACGTCCTCCACCTCGAGCGCCGTCTCCACCGCATGCGAGACGCGCGCGCACTCGTCGAGGCCGACGCCCCCCTCCTTCGATCTCGGGTCGCGGCCCGGGCGGTCGATGAACATCCGGAGAACCCAGCCCGCCGGCTCGCGGACGTACTCCAGCTCCACCAGCTCGAAGCCCTCGGCGCCCACGAGCGGCTCCACCAGGGCCGCGGCGCGGGACAGGACGTCCTGTCGATGGGTGCTCTCGGACATGGGAGTGCCAGAAACGAAAAAAGCGGGCACCGGGCCCACTTTTCGAGGTCCTGCCGATCGAAAAATGTCGCCGGGGTGCCTAACACGCGCGGGCGCGCCGGCGCAAGGCGAACGGGGCCAGCCCTGCCGTGGAACCGCCCGGACTTCGGGCAGATTCCTAGGTGGGGGGCGGGCCCCGCCCCCGGGCGGTCAGAACTCCAGCGGCGGCTGCGGTCCGGGCACGATGCCGGCGATGTCCGGGTCCACGCCCTCCTCGGGCGCGGGACGCTCGGCCTTCTCCCGCTTGCGCTGCTCGCGCTTCTCCGCCTTCTCGCGCTGCTTCTGCTGCCGGGCGAGTTCTTTCAGGCGTTTGGTGGCTCCAGGTGCGGCGATGGCGAACCTCCTCGACGATGAAGTGACCGAAGGTGCCCGCTGGCCCCCATCCCTGTCAATGCGTTCAGCCGGGGGGCCCTGGCGCCTGCAGCGGAGCGGAACGTCCCCTCGCCAGGACTCCGAGGTTACAGTCGGGAACCGACACGCCCCGAAGGAATCCCATGCTGATCGCCGCCGTGCAGATGGCCTCCGGACCGGACCGGACCCGGAACCTCGACGTCGCCACCCGGCTGGTCCGGCGGGCCGCCGACCGCGGGGCGGGGCTGGTGGGCCTTCCCGAGAACGTCGCCTGGATGGGCTCGGAGAAGGACCGGCCGGAGGCCGCCGAACGGCTGGACGGTCCGAGCTTGACGCGCTTCGCCGAGCTGGCCCGGGAGCGGTCCATCCACCTGCTCGCGGGCTCGGTCCTCGAGGCGGGCGCCCCCGGGGGGCGGCTCCACAACACGAGCGTCCTCTTCGGGCCCGACGGGGAGCGGCTGGCCGTCTACCGGAAGATTCATCTCTTCGACGCCGAGGTGGGCGACGGCGCGAGCTACCGCGAGTCCGACGCGGTGGCCCCGGGCGAGGGGCCGGTGACGGTCGAGACGCCGTTCGGCACGGTGGGGCTGAGCATCTGCTACGACCTGCGCTTCCCCGAGCTCTACCGGGCGCTGTCGGCGGCGGGGGCGGTGCTCCTCACCGTCCCGTCGGCCTTCACCCTGATGACCGGCAAGGACCACTGGGAGGTGCTCCTCCGGGCGCGGGCCATCGAGAACCAGGCCTACGTCCTCGCACCTGCGCAGGGGGGACGGCACACGGATCAGCGCGTCACCTACGGGAACTCCATGGTCGTCGACCCGTGGGGTCTGGTGGTCGCCCGGGCGTCGGAGGGGGAAGGCCTCGCCCTGGCGGAGCTCGACCCGGAGCTGCTGGCCCGGGTGCGCAGGAACCTCCCGGCCCTCCGGCACCGCAGGCTCTAGCGGCTGAAGTAGACTCGAAATCCTGCACCTGCCTCGCCCCTGGTTTCCGATGGCGTTGTGCCTGCCGCTGCTCGTGTGCGCTCCGGCCTGCCGCCGGGAAGCGAAGGCTCCGCCCGCGCCCGCCCCGAAGCAGTCCATCCGGGCGACGCTGGCCCAGGTCCGGGGGGCGGTGTCGGTGAAGCGGGCCGCCGGCGACGAGTGGCAGGCGGCGGTCAACGGCACCGCGCTCTACGACGACGACAAGGTGCGCACCGAGCGCGGCGGCTCCGCCGAGCTCCGCTTCCCCTCCGGGACTGTGGTGGCCGTCTCCGAGGACACGCTGCTCGGCATCGCCGAGACCCAGGCCGCTCCGGGCCGGCCCCAGGCGGACGTCACCGTGCTCCGCGGAACCGTGGACGCCACCCTGGACCGGCCCGCCAACCAGTCCCTCACCGTGGGCACCCCGGCCGCGACCGTGCGCGCCGGGCGGGAGATCGTGTTCCAGTGAGCCACGCCCTCGCAGCCGCGCTCGCGCTCCTCGCCTCGGCGGCCACCACGCCCCCGGCGTCCGAGACCGTCGTCCGCCCGGGCGAGTCGCTGGGACAGCTCGCCGCCCGCACGCTCGGGAGCGAGGGCGCCGGACCCGAGCTGCTCGCCTTCAACCACCTGGACGGCGTGCCCGCTGCCGGCACCCGGGTCCTGCTCCCCGGCCCCGAGCGCGCTCGCGCGGTGGCGGCCATCGGCTCGGCCCGGAGCGCGGTCGTGCAGGCCCCGCCGGGCAGCGCGCGGACCGAGGCCGAGGCGCGGCTGGCCGAGGCCGAGTCGCTGCTCGCCCGGGCGCGCTACGCCGAGGCCGCCGCCCAGGCCGACGGCGCCTGGAAGCTCCTCGCCGATGCGCGCGAGGAGCGCTCGCACTTCGCCGTCGCGGTGGAACCGGACGGCCGCACCCGGGTCGCGGTGCGCGAGGGCGTCCCGGTGCGGGTGGAGGCCCAGGGACGCACCCGCGCGGTCCGGGCCGGCGAGACGCTCACCGTCATCCGCGGCGAGCCGCCGGGCCCGCCCCAGAGCGAGTCCTCCGCCGGTCCCACCGGGGAGCCCCCGGTCCTGCTGTCGCCCGAGCCGGGCCTGAAGCTGGCCCTCGAGCCCGCGCCGGGAGGCCTGGGCCCGGTGCGGTTCGCCTGGAAGCCGGTGCCCGAGGCCACCGGCTACGTGCTCGACCTCGCCGGTCCCCGGAAGACGCTGAGCGTCCGCAGCGCGGTGCCGGTGGTCACCATCCCCGGGCTGCCGGGCGGGAAGTACCGCTGGACGGTGCGCGCGGTGCAGTCCGACGGCACGCTCGGGCCGCCGACGAGCCGGGTGGTCCAGCTCGTCCCCGGGCGCATCAAGCTCGAGGTGAAGGAGACTCCCTGGCAGTGAGGCTCTTCACCGCCATCTTCCTCCTGATGCTCGGGGTGGCCCTGGTCTCCACGGGCCTGGTGGGCCTGCTCGTCCTGTCCGACACCCGGGAGCTGCTCACCCGCGACGCGCAGGAGCTCGCCGCCGAGAGGGTGCAGCAGGTCTCGCTGAAGGCCACCGCGACGATCGACGCGCCGGTGCGCTCGGCCACCGTGCTCGCCCGCGTTCCGGGGTTCCTCACCCTGCCGCTGGTGGAGCAGCGGGCCCACCTGGCGGCGGTGCTCACCGAGCGGAGGGACCTCACCGCCCTCACCGTCTTCTCGGTCCGGGGCGAGCGCGTTCCGGGGCTGCAGGCCTTCGCGGTGAAGGACCTCCCCCCCACCGAGGTGGCCGAGCACGAGGCGCGAGCCCATGCGCTGCTCGGGCCCGGTCCGGAGGCGGTGCGCTGGACCCCGGCCACCTTCGTCCCTGGCCGGCCCCCGAGCCTCACCTTCGTCTTCCCCCTGGGAGACCCGGCCCGCGGCTACGTCGCGGCCGAGCTGTCGCTGGCAGCGCTCGGCCACGCGCTCGAGGCCGAGCACGTGGGGAGCACCGGCTTCGCCTACCTGGTGGACAAGAGCGGCCGGCTCCTCGCCGGCGCGCCCGAGCGGCTCCGAGCGGGGGACGACGTCTCCCAGCGCCCGGCGGTAGCCCCGGCGCTGAAGATCCTCCGGGGCTCCCCCGAGCGCGAGGTGACCTGGGTGGGCAACTTCGGCGCAGGGGAGGCGCGGGTGGTCGCTGCCTCGTCGGTCATCCCCGGCCCGGGCTGGGCGGTGGTGAGCGAGCAGCCGCTCGACGCCGCCTACACCCAGGTGCGGCTGATGCAGCGGCGGATCGGCCTCGGGCTGGTCGCGGCCGCGGGCGTGGCCCTCCTCCTTGCCCTGGTCTTCTCCCGGGGCCTCACCCGTCCGCTCAAGGGCTTCACCCGGGGCGCGCTGGAGATCGCCGGCGGCAAGTTCGGAACACAGGTCCAGGTCCAGACCCGCAACGAGCTCGGCGAGCTGGCCCGCACCTTCAATTACATGAGCCAGCAGCTGCTGGCCTACGACAAGGAGAACCGGGGGCTCTACGAGTCGCTCGAGCGGGGCTACCTCGAGACCATCCTCGCCCTGGCCAACAGCATCGACAGCAAGGACGCCTACACCCGCGGCCACAGCCAGCGGGTCGGTGACATGGCGGCGGAGATCGGCCGGGAGCTGGGTCTCACCGACCGCGAGGTGAAGCAGCTGCGCTACGGCGGCATCCTCCACGACATCGGGAAGATCGGCATCGTCGAGAGCATCCTCTGCAAGCAGACCCAGCTCACTCCCGACGAGATGGCGGTGATGCGCGAGCATCCCACCATCGGCGCTTCCATCGTGGGCCCGGTGAGCTTCCTCGGCACCGCGCGCGACGCGGTCAAGAGCCACCACGAGAAGTGGAACGGCACCGGCTACCCCGAGGGCCTGCGCGGGACCGCGATCCCTCTCATCGCCCGCGTCGTCGCCTGCGCCGACACCTGGGACGCCTGCACCTCCACCCGCCCCTACCAGCGAGCGATGGGCACCCACGCCGCGATGGAGGTCATGAACCGCCTCCGCGGCGTGTCGCTGGACCCCGACGTGGTGGACGCCCTCGCCCGGGTGCTGGAGAAGAAGGGCGCCTTCGGCGCCGAGCCGCCGACGCGGGCGGTGCTTGCATCGTGAGCGCGCGCGCGTGATGGGAACGGACCATGAGCTTCTGGGACAAGGTGAAACCGTCGGCCCCGCCCCCGCCCACCGCGATCCACATGGACGTCACCAGCGACGGGAAGGTGCTGCGGCTGCACTGGGAGGACGGCAAGCGCACCGCCTCCACCGCCCGCGCTCTGCGGCTGGCCTGCCCCTGTGCCGGCTGCGTGGACGAGTGGACGCACGCGCGCACGCTGGACCCGGCGAGCGTTCCGGAGGGCATCACCCTGCAGGAGGTGGCGTCGGTGGGCAACTACGCCCTCCGCATCACGTTCAGCGACCAGCACGCGAGCGGCATCTTTCCCTGGGCCGTGCTGCGCGAGGTGACCGAGCGCGCCCCGGCGCCCAGCTGAGGTCTCGATGAGCCAGCTCCCCGACGAGGAAGAGGATCAGATCTTCTCCGGCAAGGCGCTCGCGGCGGACGGGGCCGTCCAGCCCGCGAAGCCCATTCCGCTCCTCCACGAGGTGCCGATCCTGAACGAGGTCCCACCGCTCCAGGAGGACTCGCTGATCCAGGACCCGGCCTACGAGCCGACGGTCATCTCCAGCTCCCGCGCAGAGATGCCGCCGCACGCGCCGGAGGGTGTGGAGCTCGCCGAGCGCGCGCCTCCGCCGATGGCCTCCGACTTCGTGGTGCCCCGACCGGAGAAGCCGGTCCGGTACCGCTCGCCGGACATCGCCTGGCGGCGGTGGGGCCTGCTCGTGCTGCTGCTGGCCGCTGTGGGCGGCGGGGGCTGGGCGGTGATGACCGGCAAGCTCTCGCTGAAGAAGTTGGGGACGCTCTCCCTGGACTCGCTCCGGACGGGCGAGGAGCCGAAGGACGCCGTGCAGAAGCACGTCGCGACCCCCGCCCCCACCCTCCTCGTCCTGAGCGACCCGTCGGGCGCGACGGTGTTGGTCGGCGGGACCGAGGTGGGGGTCACCCCCTGGGCGGGAGACAACGTCTGGCCGAAGGAGCCACTCCGGATCGAGGTCCGCAAGGCGGGCTACAAGCCCTGGCAGGGCCTCACCATGGGCGGGAAGCAGGAGACGCTCGAGGCGACCCTGAAGAGGCGCTGAGCCGCGGCGGGGGAAGTCCGGCTCAGGGGCGCACCGGGAACCAGGTGTCGACCGAGAAGCGTGCGCGCTCGCCGAGGAACCCCTGCTGGAGCTTCACCGAGCTCGCGTCGTCCAGCCCCGAGGGCCACCGCGCCGGGCGCTCCGGCAGCACCAGCCCGGTGACGGCGAGGAAGAGCGGCTGATCGGGGCGGCCGAAGTGGCTCCGATCGACGAGGAACTCCCGCGCGAGCCCGGCCTGGGGCGCGACGTTCGCCACCCACCCCTCCGTGGTACGGAACTCGGTCCGGCAGCGCTCGGCGGCGGGCGAGCCGCCCGGATCGCGGCACCGGTAGGCGAGGTCCCGCCTGCGCACGCAGGTCCCGTCGCCGGCACAGTGGTACTGCCCGGTGCCCAGCGCGGCGGAGGCATGGAGCACCCAGATCCGGTCCCGGGTCCCCAGAAGAAGCGTGGCGATCCCCGGTCCCTCGAGCTCGACCGCCACCGCGAGGACGTCGCCCCGCGTCCCGAGGCGCACCCGGAGGCCCTCGAACTGGACATCGAGGGCACCTGCCCACTCCCGGGCATCGACGCGGCCGTCGGGTTGCACCGGCCCGGAGAGCGCGGGGATGCCGGAGGGCGAGAGACCCTTGCCGAGGAGGAGCGCCCAGACGAGACCGGCGACCAGCACCGGCCCCTCCTCAGGACTTGATCAACCGGAGGTGGGAGCGACCGCGCGGGGCCTCACCGGCGTCGGGCTCGCTCGACTTGCGCTCGCCGTCCACCTCGCGCAGGGCGATGGGCCGCGCCTCGAGCGGCGGGTGCCGCGCCGCTGCGGCCCGCAGCGTCGGCGGGGGGACCTGCGTCAGCTCGGAGGGCATGTCCTCGGGGAACATCCAGAACTCGTGCGTCACCTTGCTGGTGACCGCGAACAGCGCGCTCCAGGGGACCGCGACCGTGAAGGGTCGCCCCGAGAAGCTGAGGGTGCTCCTGATGCCCCACTCGCCCACCGTGAGGTCGGAGGGCCTCGTGCAACCGCCCGGAGCGTGGATGACGAACCGGTAACTGAGATGCAATCTCAGGTGGGACTCGCAGCGGAGGTCCGCCGGGACGAGCACCCCGGGGCGGCGGGCGTCCAGATGAATCATGACCAGCCCTCGCTCCAGGGCGGCGAGCAAGCGGTCCTTTTTCTCGGAGGCTCGGTCGTCCATCGGTCGTCCGTGGCTCCCTAACGCCGCCGGAGCGCGCGATCCATCTCCCGTCGCGTCTCGCGCTCCTTGATGTCCTCGCGTCGATCCTCGTGGGTCTTGCCCCGGACCAGCCCCAGCTGGACCTTGGCCTTCCCCTTCTTGAAGTAAAGCACGAGCGGGACGATGGAATAACCCCGTTCTCGAACCTTGGCCTCCCAGCGGTCCAGCTCGGCACGGTGCAGCAAGAGCTTCCGGGGGCGGACCGGGTCGTGGGGGAAGGCCGCGGCCGCCGCGTAGGGGGCGATCCGCAGCGAGTGAAGGTAGAGCTCCCCCCCGCGCGGCTGGGCGAAGGCGTCCGCCATCTGCACCGCCCCCGCCCGGAGGCTCTTGACCTCGCTCCCCAGGAGCGCCAGCCCGGCCTCGAGGGTGTCCTCGACGGTGTAGGAGGCCCGCGCCTTGCGGTTGGTGGCGACGACGAGCTCGCCCGGGGCTTCCTTCCGTGCTGCCATGGGGGCAGGCCCCCTAACAGCCGACGGCCGTGTTGTCGATGAGCCGGGTGGCCCCCAGGAAGCCGGCGACCAGGAGCCTGGAGTCCGGCCGCTCCGCCCGTACGAGGGGCTCGAGCGTCTCGGGCTCGACCAGCTCCACGTAGTCCTCGCGAACCTCCGCCCGCCTCAGCTCGGCACGGACCGCCTCCCGCAGCGTCCCGGCGTCACGCTCGCCGGCCGTCCAGCGGGCTCGGGCCGCCCGGAGCCCCGAGGAGAGCGCCACGGCCCGCGCCCGCTCGGCGGCGGAGAGGTAGGCGTTCCTTGAGCTCATCGCCAGCCCGTCCGGCTCGCGCACGATGGGCATGCCCACCACGTCGACGCCGAGGTGCAGGTCGGTCGAGAGGCGGCGGATGATCTGCAGCTGCTGCCAGTCCTTCTCCCCGAAGACGGCGAGGTGTGGCCGGGCGAGCGCGAAGAGCTGCGCGACGATGGTGGCCACGCCGCGGAAGTGCCCCGGCCGCCGCGCTCCGCAGAGGCCGTCCTGGAGGCCGGTCACCTCGACGAAGGTGCGGTGCCCGGGCGGGTACATGGCGCCCGCGTCCGGTGCGAACACCAGGTCCACCCCCGCCGAGCGGCACTTGGCCAGGTCCCCGTCCAGGTCCCGCGGGTACCGGGCGAAGTCCTCGTTCGGCCCGAACTGGGTCGGGTTGACGAAGATGCTCACCGCGGTGCGGTCCGTCCGGGCGCGCGCCCCGGCGATGAGGCTCAGGTGCCCGGCGTGGAGGAACCCCATCGTGGGCACCAGCCCCACCCGCCGCCCGTCGCGGCGCTCGGCCTCGGTCCAGGCGGAGAGCTCGGCCGGACTCCGGACGACCCGCATCAGACCGGGACGCCGTACACCGGGCCGACCTTCTCGGAGTCCCCGGAGGCCGCGCCGCCACCGGGCAGCACGCGCAGCGTCTTGCTGGTGAAGGAGTGCTCGTCGGCCGGGAAGGCGCCGCTCCGCACCTCGGCGAAGAACGTCTCGGCCGCGCCGCGCAAGAGCCCGTACCCGTCGGCGAAGCGCTTCACGAACTTCGGCTTGAAGTCCGGGTTGAATCCGAAGAGGTCGTAGCAGACGAGCACCTGACCGTCGCAGTCGATGCCTGCGCCGATGCCGATGGTCGGGATGCGGAGCGCGGCCGTGATGTCGCGGGCCAGCTCCTTGGGCATCCCCTCGAGGACGAGGGAGTAGCAGCCCGCCCGCTCCAGCGCCTGGGCGTCGCGGTAGATGGCCCGGGCCTGCTCCTCGTCGCGGCCCTGGACGACGAACCCGCCCATCCGGTGCACCGATTGGGGCGTGAGCCCGAGGTGCCCCATGACCGGGATGCCCGCGCGGGTGATGGCCTCGATGGTCTCGGCGAACTGCGCACCGCCCTCGAGCTTCACGCTGCTCACCCCGCCCTCGGCCAGCAGCCGCCCGGCGTTCTTCACCGCCTCGGGGACGCTGGCTTGGTAGCTGAGGAACGGCATGTCGCCGACGACGTGGGCCCGCTTCGCCCCGCGGCTCACCGCGCGGCAGTGGTAGACCATCTCGTCCATGGTGACGGGCAACGTCGACGTGTTGCCCTGCACCACCATGCCCAGGCTGTCCCCGACCAGGAGCACGTCGGCTCCGGCGTCGTCCAGGATGCGGGCGAAGGTGGCGTCGTAGGCCGTGACCATGGAGATCTTCTGGCCGGCCTGCTTCAGGCGCTTCAGCGTGTGGATGGTGACCTTGTCCACGGGTTCACCTCCGTCTGACTGCGAGTTGTCGTGCTACGGCCCTGACGTCGGGTTCACCGGCCTGCGGCTCGGCGACCTGGGGACCCCCAATCTATCGTCACGGGAGGGCTCCCGTGCCACTGGAAAGTCATTTCCTGGCCAGGGGCAGGTAGTGGTGCACCCCCTTGCGCATCTTCCGGACCACCGAGACCAGGTTGTCGAGGTCGGCGGCATTGTGGACGAAGTCGATGTCGCTGGTGTTGATGACCAGGAGCGGCGTCTCCGTGTAGTGGAAGAAGAAGTCGTTGTAGGCCCGGGCGAGCGCCTCGAGGTAGTCGGCGTCGAAGTGCCGCTCGTAGTCGCGGCCCCGCCGCTTGATGCGCCCGAGCAGCACCTCCAGGCGGCACTGCAGGAAGATGACCAGGTCCGGCTGCGGCACCCGCGGCCCGAGCGCGTCGTAGACCCGGTCGTAGAGGGCCAGCTCCGCGGGCTGCAGGGTGAGGGTGGCGAAGATGCGGTCCTTGGCGAACACGTAGTCGCTCACCGTCGCGGCGGCGAAGAGGTCGGTCTGGAGCAGCTTCTGCTGCTGCTGCCAGCGGCTCAGGAGGAAGAAGAGCTGGGTCTGGAACGCCCAGGCGCTCCGGTCCTGGTAGAAGCGGGCGAGGAACGGGTTGTCCTCGACCTCCTCCAGCACCAGCCGCCCACCGAGGCGATCGGCGAGGAGCCGGGCCAGGCTCGTCTTCCCAACCCCGATCGGCCCCTCGACGGCGATGTAGCGCTGGTCCATTCCTCGGGCCGGGCTGCCACCGGCCGGCGGAGTCAACCATGCCCGCGCTGGGTGCTCAACGCCCGCGCCAGCCCGGCGAACTCGGCGACGGTGAGCGTCTCGGCCCGGCGCGAGGAGTCGATTCCCGCCGCGGCGAGCGCCCCGCGCACGGCGCCGACGTCCCCCAGCGAGCGGTCGGACTGCAGCGCGTTGAGCAGCGTCTTGCGCCGCTGCGAGAACCCGGCCTTCACCACCCGGCGGAAGTGCGCCTCGTCACCGACCTCGGCGCGGGGGCTGGCCCGGTGCTCGAGGAGCAGGACCGCCGAGTCCACTTTCGGCGGAGGGTGGAAGGCCCCCGCGGGCACGTTGCGGACGATGGAGGCGTCGAACCAGACCGAGAGCAGCACGGTGAGGATCCCCTGGCTGCGCGTCCCCTCCGGGGCGGCCACCCGCTCGGCCACCTCCTGCTGCACCGTGAAGACGCACCGGAGGAGATCGCGGTGCTGGTCTAGCACCTCGAAGAGGATGGGAGACGTCAGGTGGTAGGGCAGGTTCCCCACCAGGGTCAGAGGCCGGGTGCCGGCGACCGCGGCCAGGTCCAGCCGGGCGGCGTTGGCCGGAAGGACCGTCAGCCGCTCGGAGCGGAGTTCCCCGAGCACCCCGAGCATGTCCCGGTCGCGCTCCACCGCCATCACCCGGGCTCCGGTCTCGAGGAGCGCGCGCGTCAGGTGGCCGAGGCCGGCGCCGAGCTCCACCACCACCGAGTCCGGCCCGAGGCGCGCCGCGCGGGCGATGTCGGCGAGGACGGTCTCGTCGGAGAGGAAGTTCTGGCCCCAGGCGTGCTTCGGCCGGAGCCCGTGCTGCCGGAGCATGCGCCGCGGCGTGTCCATCGGCGCGTCCCTACAGCGTCCAGCCGGCTTCCACCGGGGCGAGGTCGCCACGCTCGCCGCGGCGCCAGGCGTCGGTCCCGGCGACGGCGATCATCGCTCCGTTGTCGGTGCAGAGGGCGGGCGGCGGGATGTGGACGCGGATGTCCCGCTCACCGGCGCGCTCCAGGGTGAGCGCGCGGAGCCGGGAGTTCGCCGCCACGCCACCGCAGAGCACGACGTCGGTCTGCCCCAGGGTGCGCGCGGCGGCCACCAGCTTCCGCGACAGCGCGTCCGCCACCGCCTCTTGGAACGAGGCACAGAGGTCGGCCAGCGCCTGCCCCCCGGGTACGCCGTGGGCGCGGACGTGGTTGCGCACGGCGGTCTTCAGCCCGCTGAAGCTCCAGTCGAACACGCCGGGGACGTTGAGCGCCCGTGGGAAGCGGATGGCGCGCGGGTCGCCGGACTGCGCCAGCCGGTCGATGGGCAGCCCGCCCGGGTAGGGCAACCCGAGCAGCCGGGCCACCTTGTCGTAAGCCTCGCCCGCGGCGTCGTCGCGGGTGCTCCCCACCCGGCTGTACCGGCCGTGGCCCTCGACCCGGTACAGGCTGGTATGGCCGCCGGAGACGACCAGGCCGAGGTACGGCGGCTCGGGCGGGTCGGGGAGCAGACGCGCCGCGAGGAGGTGGCCCTCGAGGTGGTTCACCCCGACGAGGGGGAGCCCCGTCGCGGCCGAGAGCGCCTTTCCGAGCTGCACGCCGACCAGCAGCGCGCCGAGGAGCCCCGGCCCCCGGGTGACGGCGACGAGGTCCAGGTCCTCGAGCGTGCACCCCGCGCGGCGGAGCGCCTCGTCCACCACCGGGAGGAGCTGCACGACGTGGTTCCGGCTGGCGAGCTCGGGCACGACCCCGCCCCAGCGCCGGTGGATGTCCACCTGGGTGGAGACGACGTCGGAGAGCGCACGGCGGCCGTCCTCCACCACCGCAGCCGCCGTCTCGTCGCACGAGGTCTCGAGTCCCAGGACGCGCATCGTTCGCGCCGGCCGCGCGCGGCCGACGAGGTGCTCTACCGCCCCGGGCGCCGCGGCGCCACGTCCCGCCGGTCGAGCTCCCGCACCACGGAGCGCACGTCGCTCGAGTACGGCCCCTGGGGCACGAGCTCGAGGTAGCGACGGTAGGCCTCGACGGCCGGTCCGGGCCGCGCCCCGAGCTGTCGCGCCATGCCCAGCACCAGCCACGCCCGCGCGCGCGCAGGGTCGGAGGTCACCACGTCGGCCAGGAGATGCTCGGCCTCGAGGTAGCTGCCTGCCCGGCCCGAGCTCTTGACGACGGCCGTGCCCAGCCCCTCCTTCGCCTCGAGCGAGGCAGGCCGGAGGGCGAGCGCACGGCGGTACTCCTCGGCCTCGATCTCCCACTTGCTGGCCGCGTTCGCCTCGCGCGCGGCGGCGACCGCGGCCCGGTACTCCGCCTCGCCCGGCTCCTCGGCCTTTGCGGGGGATGGGGCATCCTGCGGGGGAGGCCCCGCCAGGGCGGTCGCCGGCACCGGTGCAGCCTCGCCCGGCGGGGGGCTCTCGGTCACGGTGACCGGCGCTGCGGCGGGTGGCGGAGCCTCGGCCGGAGCCGGGACCGGGGGGGCCACCGCCTCCACCGGCGGGGGCGCCTCGCGGCGGACGCTGACCCACCACACGCTCCCGGCGACGACGGCGACCAGCGCGACGCTCCCCAGGACCCACCGACCGGTCCGGCGAGGTGCGGCGGCGCGCTCGAGGAAGGCCGGCAGGGGCGCCTCGGCCCGTACCGGTGGCGCCTCGGGCGTGTCGGCTGCACCTCCGAAGAGCGGCCCGCGCAGGACGGGGAGCGGCGTGGGCGGCGGAGCCGGCGGAGGCGGTGACTGCACGTGGCCCCAGTCGGTCAACGCCTTGGCCTGGGCCTGCTCCACGGCGCGCGCCGCCGGCGGAGGTGCGACCAGGAACGCCGAGCCCGGGAGCCGCGCGGGCATGGCGTCCGGCCGAGGGGAGAAGACCATCACGTCCGCCGATCCGGGCTGGGGCGCCGGACGCAGGGCCACCGGGGCCTCGGCAGGTGGGGGCACGGTGAGAAGGGCGTGCAGCTCGGGCTCGGCGCTGGCGACCTCGGCGGCGATGGCGGCCGGAAGCGGAGCGAGCACGTCGAGCTCCAGCGGCGGGGCCTCGGCGGGTGCGCGCGCCTCGACCGCCGTGCCATCGACCCGGGGCGGAGCCGGGAGGACGGCCGTGACGAGGGGCTCGGCGACCGCGGCGGAGCGCACCGCCGTCTCCTCGACCGAGACCGGAGCGACCGCGGGCACGGCGCCCGGGGGTGGAGTGTGGGCGGCGGGATTGGGCTTCACCGCCACCGGTCCCGACCACACCGCCGGGGGAGGCGTCCCATCGAGCCAGGCGCCGAGCGCACGGGACTCGCGGGCGCCGAAGGGGGGCGTCCCGCCTGCCTCGCGCACCAGCCCCTCGAAGTAGAGCTTGCTGATGATGCCCAGCGCGGCGAGGTCCTCGAAGTCCGAGTCGTCCACGACCCGGGCCAGCGACCGCCGGCCGTCGAAGAGCCGGAGCAGCCCGTTCACCTCGTCGGGGATCTCGCTGAGGCGGTCCGCGAGCTGGCGGTAGTCGATCTCGAAGACCGTCTCCAGCGGCGGAAGCTGCTCCAGCATCCGGCCCCACTCGTCGAGGCGGCGCATCCCCTCGAGGAGCAGCCCCTGGGTGGAGACCTCGATGCGCTCCGGCCGGTCCACCCCGACGAACTGCACCTCGAACTGCCCCTCGAAGGTGTTGAGCATCCGGTAGAAGGCGTTCTCGCCGGCGAGCCGTCCGAGCTCCGCGTCGATCACCCGACCGTCGCGGAAGTAGATGGTGCCGGAGCGCTCGCCGTCGAGGCGGATGAGACCGGTCTTGCGGCCCACCTCGAAGGTCTGGACCAGGTCCACCACCCCGAGGTCGGTGAGGCTTCCGCTGAAGCCGCCGCGCGTCTCGCGCCGCTCGAAGCGCTCCTTCTCCGCCTTCTGGAGGATCATCCGCGCCCGGGTGACGATCTCTTTGATGTAGATGGGCTTGGTCAGGTAGTCCTCGCCGCCCATCTCGAGGCCGCGGACCTTGAACTCGACCGCCTTCTGGCTGGTGAGGAAGACGAACGGGATGTGCTTCAGCCGCTCGTCCGACTTGAGGCGCCGGCACAGCTCGAACCCGTCGAGCTCGTTGAGGCGGGTGTCGGAGAGCACGAGGTCCGGCGGGCTGATCTGGATCTTCTGCAGCGCGTCCTTGCCATCGGTGGCGGTGGTCACCGAGAAGCCGGCCTTCTTCAGGCTGACCTCCATCACCCGGAGACTCTTCGGGTCCCCGTCCACGAGCAGGAGATGCTGCTTGGCCATAGGGCTGCATCCCCAGCGTATCAGGGCCTTGACAGCCATGGCGTGCGGGTCAGGCTTCCTCCCGTGCTGACCAACGAGGACAAGCGCCGGCACGCGCGACGCACGCTCTCGGTCGAGTTCCGCGCCGGGGGGACCGACGGCCTCGGCGCGCTGGACCTCTCCAGCTCCGACCTCTCGGCGGGGGGCGCCTTCCTCGTATCAGACCTGTTGCTCGAGCCGGGCGAGACGCTGTCCCTCGAGTTCCGGATCCCCGGCCGCCCCGCGCCGGTCCAGGCACAGGCCCGCGTGGTCTGGGTGCGGCGGTTCCCCGGCGCCGAGCAACCCGCTGGCATGGGCATCGAGTTCGTTCGTCTGGGCAAGGACGAGCGGGCGGCGCTCGACGCCTGGGTCCGCGGCAACCCCTAGCTACTTCTTCCGCGGGCGGCGGCGCATTTCGAGG
>Ga0335080_10003359_pt1 | contig 16179 bp, 11 predicted proteins | sample Lox_Sample_34_FD_206720 | JGI IMG/M metagenome (GOLD analysis project Ga0335080, IMG submission 206720) | Soil microbial communities from Loxahatchee National Wildlife Refuge, Florida, United States - Lox_Sample_3.4 | ecosystem: Environmental > Terrestrial > Soil > Wetlands | place: USA...
ACTTCGAAAGCGTCATCAGCCAGAGCGAGGAGGCGCCGTTCTCGCGGCAGTAATAGAGGTACCGGCCGTCCGGCGACAGCGCGGGCTCCTCGAGAAAGAGCCCGCCTTCCGGAAAGTGCGTGACCTGCTCGAGCGGGCCTCCCTCCGCCCGAACCCGGCAGATGTTTCGATGCGACGGCTGGATGTAGATCCACTTGCCGTCCGGCGAATAGAACGGATGGCGCATCCGCTCGAAGCCGGTCGTCAGCTGCTGCATGGGTCCGCCCGCGGCGGGCATCCGCAGGAGCTGGAGCGCGCCATTCCGCCAGGCGGTCACGGCGATCCAGCGGCCGTCCGGCGACCAGACGGCGTCGAACTTGTCTCCCGGATCTTTCGTCAGGATGCTCTGAGTCTTCGACGCGAGATCGTAGCGGGTGATCTGCTGAACGCCCCCGACGAGAAACCCGCCCATCAGGACCGAGCGCCCATCCGGCGACGGCTGGAGCGTGACCGTGCCCAGGACCTCTCCGCGCGCGATTTCCTCGGAGTGGCTTCCGTCGACGGCCGCGATCCAGATGGCATGCTCGGTCCCCGGCATGTACCGATGGACCACGATCTGTTTTCCCCCGTCGACCCAGTTCGGCTCCCCCTGCGCCAGATCCTCCCCGGGAAGCTGCAGCCGCTCCCGGCTTCGGGTCTCCAGGTTCAGGATCCAGACCTCGCGCCGCCCCAGAATGTCGCTGATATAGGCGACGCTCTTTCCGTCGGGTGATACGGACGGATAGCCGTCGATCACGCGGCCGCTCGAGAGCGGCTCTTCCGGACCGGCGGGCGAATCCCCGGCGGCCGCGAGGGGCAGGCGGGTGAGGTTCCGCGAGGTCTCCTCCTCGGAGAGGACGAGGCGGCGGCCGTCGGGAGACACCGCGAGGTTGCGCAGATACGCGGTCGAGATGCTGATCGCCCGGGGCTCGCCGGAGAGGGTCGGCCGGCCGTCATCGAGCTCCCCGCTCTGGACGCGCGTGCCGCCGTTCGCCTCCCGGACCAGTGCCCACACCCGGCGGGACGAGGCGTCCCAGGCGTGGCTGAATCCCGAGAAGAAGAGCGTGGGCTTCCCGCCGGAGGCGGGCATCAAGAACACCTCGTCGAGCTGTGTCTCGAAGCTGACCCAGCGTCCGTCCGGCGAGCAGCCGATCCCGGTAATCTCCCAGTTCGACTGATCGCCCGGCAGGACGGCGCTCGAGGCCCCGCCGCCCGTTGGCACCTCCATGATGGCGCGGCGATTCTCGGCCCCGGTGACGTAGAGGATCGATCGGCCGTCGGGTCGCCAGGCCGGGAAGTTCGCGTCCTCCGCCAGCCGATGCGCCGCGCCTCCTAAAGAAGGGATCACCCAGAGGTCGCCGCCGTAGGTCCGGCTGTTGCGCGAAAGCGTCCCGCCGATCTTGATGAGTCCGGTCTTCGAAGACCGTGTCGAGACGAACGCGATGGACGAACCGTCCGGCGAGAAGGCGGGCTCGATGTCCTGGCCGGGATCGTTCGTGATGTCGACGTCCTGGCCGCCCTCGCCGCGGCGCACGTAGATCTCGTAGTTCCCGCTTCGGTTCGAGGCGTAGGCGAGGAGGCTCCCGTCGGGCGACCAGCTCGGCCATTCGGAGCGGGCCGTGGGAGGCGTGAAGCGCGTGAGACCCTGGACCTCGAAAAGCCTCGCCGAAACCGCGGGCTTCGTGAGAAGCCGCGCCGCGAGCAACCCGACAGCGGCCGAACCGACGGCCACCGCGGCGAGCAGACCGGCTCCGACGCGACGCCTCCCGGCGACGGGTCCTGTCACGTCCGTGACAGGGGTCGCCGCCGGCTCGGCCAGCGCGTCCTCGATCTCGATCCGCGCGTCGCCCATGTCGCGGAGCCGCCGCTCCGGGTCCTTGCGCAGGCAGCGTCGGAGTACGTCGCGAACTCGCGCGGGGACGCCGGCCGGCAGCGCCTGCCAATCCGGCTCGCGGGTCAGGACGGCGGCCATGACGTCCGAGACCGTCTCGCCTTCGAAGGCCTTCTTTCCCGTGAGCAGCTCGTAGAGCAGGCAGCCGAACGACCAGACGTCCGTGCGGCGGTCCACGGCCTTGCCGCGCGCCTGCTCGGGGGACATGTACGCGGCCGTTCCGAGAATGACGCCCTGCTGCGTTCCGCCCGACGTGATCGTCGGCGAGTGCGACGCGTCGCGCGCGGAAGATCGCTCGGCGCCGAAAGCCTTCGCGAGGCCGAAGTCGAGCACCTTCACCTTGCCGGCCGGCGTGACCTTGACGTTCGCGGGCTTCAGGTCCCGGTGAACGATTCCCTGCTCGTGCGCCGCCCCGAGCGCCTCGGCGACCTGACGTCCGAGCGCGAGCGCCTCCTCCACCGGAAGAGGGCCGGCCGCGAGCTTCTCGGCGAGCGTCTCGCCGGGCACGAGCTCGAGGACGAGGAGGCGCGCGCCACCGGACTCCTCCAGACCGTAGATCGCGGCGATGTTCGGGTGATTGAGCGACGCGAGGACCTTCGCCTCGCGCTCGAAGCGGGCCAGGCGCTCCGCGTCCTGCGTGAACGCCTCCGGGAGCGTCTTGATCGCGACCTCGCGGTCGAGCCGCGTGTCGCGCGCGCGGTAGACCTCGCCCATTCCGCCCGCTCCGAGCGGCGAGAGGATCTCGTACGGGCCGACGCGACGGCCGGCGGAGAGGCTCACCTCAACCCCTCGACGAGATAGAGCTCGGTCAAGCGGCGCTGGTAGCCGACGAAGTACGTCTTTCCGTCGCCCGTCAGAACGAGGGCCACGTTGCGGGGCAGGAGACCCGCGGGATCCGGATGGAACTCCCGCCACAGCTCCCGTTGACCGGTCGCGACGTCCACCCGGAAGACCTTGCCCGTCGTGCCATTGAAGCTTCCGACGTAGAGACGCCTTCCATCCCCACTCCAGCGGATCGGGCGCTCTCCGGCCTCCACCCCGGGAATCGGCCGGGACTTCTCGCCGCCCGAGAGAGACAGGATCCGGATGCGCCAGTCGGAATCCACGGCAGCGATCCACCTCCCGTCGGGCGAGACCGTGTGCTCGGCGAGGCTCCCGCCTCCCCCCAGCGTCGCGCCGAGCGTTCCCTCGCCCGCGACCGGCCTCGGGGCACCGCCGTCGAGGTCCTGAATGTAAAGCCGCTGTTTCCGGCCAGGCTCTGCCGCCCGAAAGAGGAAGGCCTTCCCGTTCGGCAGGAACTGGCCCCACTCCTGATAGTGGAGGTTGAGGCGCTCCCCGCCCGGAAGCGGCCGGGGCTGTCCGGCGGCCGTGGGGAGGAGGACGAGCTGCCGCGGCTCGGTGTACGTCAGCGACAGCACCCACCGCGCATCGGGCGAGAGGGCGAGCGCCAGCCCGGACCCCAGGTGCACCGGAGCCGTGCCGTCGAAATGCCGCACGTAGACGGCACCGCTCGAGCCGCCAGCCTCACCCCACTCCTCGAAAAGCAGCGTCCGGCCGTCCTCGGAGAGGTCGACCGGGAAGGAAAAGTCGAGCCACGAGACATCCCTCTCTTCCGTCTCCCCCGGAGGCACGCCCGCGATCTCGTTCCGGAAAGTGGAGTGCCCCACGACGGCCTGGCCGGAGCGCGAGATCGCGTAAAGAAGGAGCCCGCCCGGCCCCTCCGCCACGAGTCGCCGCTTTCCGGAGAGCGTTACGGCCCACAGACGGTCCCGCACTCCGCTCGTCGTGGCGGAGAACCAGACCTCGCGCCCCGAAGGGGCCCAGTTGACGGACGAGAGGTCGTACCAGCCGGCGGAGAGCGTCCGGACCTTTCCCGCGCGATCCACGACGATGACCGATCCCGTCGTGTCGCCGGAGACCGGATGATCGGCGAGAGCAACGAGCGTCCCGTCCGGCGAGACGCGCACATCTTCGATCCAACCCCGCGACTCGTAGAGGACCTTGCCAATCGGAAACTCCAGCCGCTCCTTGCCCCCGACCACGTGCGAGACGGCGAGGTCTTCGCCGCCGGGGGACCAGTCCGCGCTGGTCACGTCGTTCAAGACCTCCCGCGGCGCCCCGCCCGAAAGGGGCGCCCGAGCGAGCGTCGCCGGCGCGCTCCAGCTCGGCCGGACGCCGACCGCGAGCTCTCCCGTCCGAGAGATCGAGAAGAGAAGAGCCATCGGCAGCGCCAGCGGGCTCGACTCGGGGCTCTCGGGCCGGACCGAGAAGACTCGAGGCGGATCGCCGCCGAACGTTGCGCCGTAGACGATGGATTGTCCATCCGGGCCGAAACGCGCGTTGTCGACGCGGCCCCGCCGGAACGTGAGCTGCCGGTAGGTCGGAAGCTCCGGCTTGCGAAACGTCCGCTCGAGGAGCATCCCGGCGGCGACCACGAGCAGGGCCGATGCCGCGGCGGCGAACGGCCACCACAGAACGCGCGCCCCGCGGCGTGGAAGATCGGCGGACAAGGCGCCCGCGCCCGACGTTCCCGTGATCGCCTCGAGGTCGAACGCGACGTCGCTCGCCGAGTGGAACCGCGCCTCGGGACTCTTCTCGAGACAGTGCCGGACGATCCGGTCGAGCGTCTCCGGAATCTTGCGGTTGGCCTCCGAGAGGTCCGCCGGCTCCCGCGTCAGGATCGCCGAGATCGCATCCGCCGCGGTGTCGCCCTGGAAAGCCCGGCGGCCCGAGAGCATTTCGTAGAGGATCGCGCCGAAGGAGAAGATGTCGCTCCGCGCGTCGGCCGCCCTGCCCCGCACCTGCTCGGGCGACATGTAGCCGAGAGTCCCCATCACGACCCCGGGTTCGGTTCCGAGCGGGACCGTCGGCAGATTCGTCGCGCTCGAATTCCGGCCCTCCGGCTGCGTCAGCTTCGCGAGGCCGAAGTCCAGGATCTTCACGCGCTCGTCGTTGGTGACGAAGACGTTCTCGGGCTTGAGATCCCGATGAACGATTCCCTTCTCGTGCGCCGCGGCGAGGCCCTTCGCCATCGGGATCGCATAGCCGATCGCGCGGCGCGCCGTGAAGGCGCCGCCAGAGAGCCTCACGCGCAGCGTCTCTCCTTCCAGGAGCTCCGAGACGATGTACGGCGCGCCGTCGCTTTCGTTGGTCCCGAGGTCGTATATCGAGAGGATGTTCGGGTGATTCAGCGCGGACGCGGCCTGCGCTTCCTGTTCGAAGCGACGCAGGCGCTCGGCATCCGCAGCGAAGGCGGAAGGCAGAACCTTGACGGCGACATCGCGCTTCAGCCGCGCGTCCCGCGCGCGGTAGACCTCGCCCATCCCTCCGGCGCCGAGGGGCGAGAGGATCTCGTAGGGCCCGAGCCGGGACCCAACTTCCAGGGGCAAGCGGTGAAATTCTATCTGTAGCTCGCGGGCGACTCCGCGGCTAGGATGCGCGCATGAAACCCGCCGCTTTCCTCGCCGCCGCGCTGCTCACGGCGCCCGCCTTCGCCGCCGACCGCACGGCAGTCCTCCAGTCCCGCATCGCCGAAGCGGTCCACGCCTTCCGCGGCGACATGGGCGTCGCCGTCATCAACCTCGACACCGGCGAATCGGTCGCGGTCAACGGCGACCAGCGATTCCCGACCGCGAGCCTCGTCAAGGTCGCCGTCATGGTCGAGGTCTTCAACCAGATCGCCGAGGGCAAGCTCCGCCCCGAACAGACTTTGACGCTTCGGAACGAAGACAAGGCCGGCGACGAGACGGTGCCGCTCAACGTCATGCATCCGGGCTCCGTGCTCACGGTCGCCGACCTGCTGCGCTTCATGATCGCGTGGAGCGACAACACGGCGACGAACCTCCTCGTCCGCCTCGTCGGCACCGCGAACGTCGACAAGCGGCTCGAGTCCTACGGCATCACCGAGATGAAGCTTTTCCGCCCGACGTTTCGCGACGGCAGGGCCGACGTCTTTCCGGAGCTCGAGCGCGAGTACGGCCTCGGCATGACGACGCCGAACGCGGCGGCGAAACTCTTCGCGCTCATCGCCCAGGGAAGAATCGTCTCGCGTGCCGCCTGCGACGAGATGATCTCGATCCTCGCCCTGCAGCAGGACCGCGCCATGATTCCGCGCTCGCTGCCCCTGGACGACGGGAAGGTCCTCGTCGCGAACAAGACCGGCTGGGACGAGGAAAAGCTGCCCGACGCATCGGGCTTCAAGGGCGACGTCCGCAACGACGCCGCCTACGTGAAGTCGCCCGGCGCGCGCTACGTGATCGCGATCTGCGCCCGGCGGATCAAGGACAAGCGTTCGAGCGTGGACAACGAGACGTTCGTGACCGGCGCCGCGATCTCGCGAATGGTCTTCGACTTCTTCAATCCGGCCGCGCACTGAAGCCCGGCCATCATTCCGCGAGAAGCCGCCCCTCGCGCACGATCGTTCGGCCGTCCGCCTCGAGCGTCGCGTCGCCGAGGAAGAGCCACCAGTTCCGGTTGCCCGGCGTGCGGTTGGGTCCTCCGGACTCCCAGTTGTCGCCGAGCGACACGCGCACGGCGCCGGCGCCGTAGCCAAAGTATGGCAGCTCGGTCGCCGAGCCGCCGGCCGCGAGGATCGGGTTGGTCCCGATCACGATCTCTCCCACCCGGTCCACGTCGCCGCCGATCGCTTCCCACTGCTTGCGGAAGGCCTCCTCGCCTTTTTCGGCCCCCAGAACGCGCACTCTCCCTTTCTGGAACCCGAGACCGACCTTCTCGACGTCGCCGTCCGGCGTGCCGGTCTTCGACACGACGAGGTGCCCCGCGACGGAGTCGGGATCTGGAATGAACCGCAGCGCTCCCGCCGGCAGCTCCATCTCGCGATCCCGCGCGCCGCGCGCAGAACGCGCCCGCGCCACAGACATGTCGCCATCGTTCTTGTGGAACCACGCGTCCGGGGGAATGATGAAACGCAGATCGGTCCCGCTCGGCGACGTGAGCCGGACCGTCTTGCCGCGCAGGAGCCCGATGAGGCGGTCCTGAGTGCGAGACAGCGCCGCGTAATCGGTCTCGAGGATCGCCTTCTCGTAGAGCTTCGAGAGCCGCGCGATGTCCTCGGGGCCGCGGCCTTCCCAGTCGAGGATCCAGTGGAAGTGGATGCCGCGCACCTTCGAGCCGTCCACGAGGTGCTCGAGGCGCGTGTCCTCGTACAGCGCGCGCGCCGGAAGCCACAGAAAGAGGTCCGCCTTCGCGAAGACGGGTGCCAGCCACGCGACGAAGTCGTCCTGCCGCTTCGGCGCGCCGGGCCGCGCGTCGGCCGCCGCCACGATCTCCGGCGGATCGAACGCCATTGCGAGGAACGCCTCGACGCCCGCGGACGCGAGCTGCCGCTCGATCGCCGCTGCGAGCTCCGGGTAATAACCGGGGTCGAAAACGAGGATCGCGCGCTCGCCGGCCGCCGGGGCGAGGGTCCTCGCCACCTGCTTCGCGAGCCCGTCGAAATCGACCGGCGGAAACGAGACCGGCGCCTTCTCGGGCACCGCCGCCGCGAGCGCCCGCGCCGGGAAAGGCGCGAAGAGAAACGGCGCGGCCGCCGCCGATCCAAAGAGCCCGCGGCGCGAGAGTTTGACCGTCATGGCGCGATCCTCCGGGCGAAACGATAATCCTTCCCGTGAGGCTCCTCGACCGCGGCGACGTCGTGGCGCTCGACAAGCCGGCCGGCGTCTCGATGGCAACGTCCTCCCGCGACGGCTCCGGCGCCGAGGCTGTGCGGCGGTTGCTCGAAGGCTGCCGCGAGGCACACGACCGCGACCTGCTCCTCGTGCATCGGCTCGACGTCGGGACCTCGGGCGTCGTCCTGCTCGCCCGCGGCGAAGCGGCGCACCGCGCGCTGTCGCTGGCGTTCCAGAACCGGCGCGCACTCAAGACCTACCGAGCCCTCGTCTGGGGGCATCCCGCGCCGGCGCAGGGTGTCTTCGACGATCCGCTCGGCCGCGACCCGAAAGACGGGCGCCGTATGAGGGTCCGCGCCGATGGAAAGCCCGCGCGGACGAACTACCGAACGCTCGCCCGCCTGCCGTCGGCCGCGGACCTCGAGCTGTCGCCCGAGACCGGCCGCACGCATCAGATCCGCGTCCATCTCTCCGCGCACGGGCACCCGATCGTCGGCGACGACCTCTACGGCGGCGCGAGGCGCTGGCGCGGCGTGCGTGATCCGGCCCATCGCCGCGCGCTCGCCGCCGTCGGCCGGCCGCTCCTCCACGCCGCGCGCGTCCGGATCCCGGAGCTCGATCTCGACGTCGCGGCGCCGCTGCCGGAGGACTACCTCCGCGCGCTCGCGGCCCTCTCGGTCAGCTCCCGAGGAACGCGGACAGGAAGCGGTACAGACACCACACGTCCACCTTCGACGACATCTCGAAAGGCGAGTGCATCGAGAGGAGCGGGACGCCGATATCGATGACCTCCATCTCCTGCGACGAGAGGTACTGACCGATCGTTCCGCCGGAGTAGCCTTCGACGCGCGGTGTCTGCGTCTGCCACGGGATGCCCGCGCGGTCCAGGATTCCCCGCACCTTCGCCGTGAACTCGGAGTTCGCGTCGAAGCCCGCGCCGTACTTCTTGATCGTCACGCCGAATCCGAGGCGCGCGGCGTTGGACGGCTCGCTCGTCTGCGGGAACACGGGGTTGATGCCGTCGTTGACGTCGGCCGAAATGGCCTCGGCGTGCCGGAGCGCCTGCCGCAGGTCGAGGTCCGTGTAGGCCTTCCCGCGCTGCGCGCCGACGAGGCGCGCGTACGTCGAGTTGAGGAACTGCGAAGCCGCGCCGGTGTTGTTGACCGAGCTCACTTCCTCGAAGTTCGAGAGGTAGGCGAGCGCCGTCCGCCGCGGCGTGCCCGACATGTCGAGGATCGCCCGCGCGGCGCAGTAGGAGGAGAGCCGGTCGTCCTGGCCGAACGCGCCCGTCAGGCCGCGATCGAGCCCCACGTCCGCGGGCGGCGAGGCGGGCACGAGCGCGAGCTCGGCGCTGACGAGATCCTCCTCCTCGATCCCGTAGCGCGACTTGAGGGCCGCGATCACCTGCGCGGTGACCGACGTCCCGTCGCCCGGGACGCTGCCGGCCACGGGATCGAGCTCCTCGCCCGAGAAGACCTTCTCGTACGTCCGGTCGCGCAGCGGTTCGTCCGAGTGCGGCGCGTTGTCGGGGATGACGAAGACGGGCTCGTCGGCCTTCAGACCCACCGATACGTCGATGCGCTTGCCGGCCGGCGTGTCGATGCGGCCGACGAGGGCGAGCGGGCGGTTGGCCCACTGGTACTTCTTGATGCCGCCGTAATAGATCGTCTTGAAGAGCGCGTAGCCGTTCGCCGCGTAGATGGGACGGGCCTTCAGATCGATGTGCGGGCTGTCGTGGTGCGTGCCGACGGCGCGGGAGCCGGACAGGATCGGCTCGGAGCCGACGACGACGAGGATCACGGCCCGGTCGCGGCCGTTGACGAACAGCTTCGCTCCGGGTGTCACCTGCGCCGGGTCGGTGAACTCCGAGAATCCCGCCGCCTTTGCGGCGCGCAGGATCTCCGCCGTCGAGGTCAGCGCGCTCCGGGCGGCGGACAGGTACTTCTTGTAGTCCTCGCCGAACTTGAAGAGCGCGTCCCGGTCCGCGGCCGAGAGCCGCGTCCAGGCGGGCTTCCGCGTTTCCCAGACGCTGCCGGACGGCTCGTCGTCTCCACGCGCGTTCGCCTGCGACGCCGCCAGAGCCGCCGCGAGAGCCAGCGCTGAGACCGCGAGCCGCCGCCTCAAGCCGCCGCTCCGGCTCGCATCGTCCAGGCCGCCATGCCGCCGACGACGTTGGCGATGCGGCGAAAGCCGCGCTGCTCGAGAAGGCTCGTCGCGATCGAAGAGCGATAGCCGCCGGCGCACACCAGCGCGAGCGGCCCGTCCCTGTCGAGCTCCCCCGCGCGCTGCGGCAGCTCGTTCAACGGGACGTGGGCGGCGTCGGCGATGTGTCCCGACTCCCACTCCGGGGGCCGGCGCACGTCCACGACGCGGACCGCGTGCTCCTCGAGGCGCCGCTCGAGCTCGTCCACGGTGATCTGATCGATCGCCGCGAGCCGACGCCCCGACGCCTCCCAGGCCGCGACGCCGCCCTCGAGATATCCGGCGACGTTCTCGATGCCGACTCGGGCGAGCCGCACCCGCGCCTCGTCCGCCTGTTCGGGATCCTCCGCGACGAGCACGATCGGCGCCTCCGGCGAAACGAGCGCGCCGGCCCACGAGGCGAACTGGCCGGAAAGACCGATGTGCAGCGCGCCGGGCACGTGCGCCGTGCCGAACGAGGCCGCGGGGCGCGTGTCCAGCACGACCGCCCCGCCCGACTGGAGCCGCGCGGCCGCGTCCGGCGAGAGACCCGCCGGCTGCGGCAGACGCGACAGCTCCGGAGCGCCCTCACGGTTCATCGCGACGTCGCGCGAGAAGTACTCGGGCGCCTCGGGCAGGTCGGCCGTCGCGAGCCGGATGAAATCCTCGCGGCTCATCGGCCGAAGCGCGTAGTTGAAGCGCCGCTGCTCGCCGATCGTCGAGGAGGTCTCCTTCGAGATGTTGCGCCCGCAGAGCGATCCGGCCCCGTGCGCGGGAAAGACCTTGGTCGCGTCGGGGAGCGCCAGGAGCTTGCCGTGCAGCGAGTCGTAGAGCATTCCGGCGAGCTCGGAGGCGCTCATCCGCGTGCCGAGAAGATCCGGACGCCCGACGTCGCCGATGAAGAGCGTGTCGCCGGTCAGCACGGCCTCGGGCGCCTCCGAACGGCTCCGGTCGGTCACGACGATGGAAACCGACTCGGGCGTGTGCCCCGGCGTTTCGAGAAACCGCAGGACGACTTCTCCCATTCGGATCTCGTCGCCTTCCTTCACGCCGACGTGGTCGAACTTCGCCCCGGCTTTCGCGCCGAAGTAGATGCGCGCGCCGGTGCGCGCCGCGAGCTCGCGGTGGCCGGACACGAAGTCCGCGTGGAGGTGCGTCTCGATCACGTGCCGGATCTGCAGATTCTGGCGGCGCGCCTCCTCGAGGTACTCCTCGACGTCGCGCCGCGGGTCCACGACCGCCGCCTCTCCGCCGTCCCCGATCATGTACGAGGCCTGGGCGAGACAACCCAGATAGAACTGTTTGAAAAACATGGGGGGCGAGTCTAGCGCGGGTGCGAGCCCTTGCGTCAGCCCTCCGGCATCGCGGCCCGGCGCGCGAGGAATGCCGCCGCGTCGGTCGGCGTCAGGCCGAATCGGGCGAAGAGAGCGCGCGAGTCGAAGGGCGTCCCGGCAACCGCGGCGGCCCAGGAGAGCGACATCAGATTCGACGCCGCCTCCGAGAACGGCCGCAGCATGGCCGATTGGAAGCGGTAGACCGCCGCCGGCGTGTGGATGGCGCGCACGCGCCGCCCGAGAACGGCGGCGAACCGCTCCACGACCTCGTTCCAGGAGAGCGCCTCCGGGCCGCCCAGGTCGAAGGTTCCCGAGAATCCCGGCGTCGCCGCCGCCGCGGCGAGCACGTCCGCGACGTCCTCGAGCGCGACGAAGGCGTGCCGCGTCGTCCCGTCGCCCGGCACGAGGGCGATTCCGCGGCGCTCGATCAGATGGCCGACCGCGCCGAGAAATACGCGCGAGAACCAGAACGGGCGGCGCAAGGTGTGGACCTCGGCCCCGCGCAGCGGGATCGAGCTCCCCATGAGAGCGAACCAGTCGTCCATGAACAGCGAGCCGCGAAAGACGGCGACCTCGAGGCCGCTCGCCGCCAGCGCCGCCTCGATGCGCCGCTTGCGCGCATAGACCGGCACCCGATCGTCCACGGGCGTCTGCGGAACGGACATGTAGAGAACACGCCGCACGCCCTGGCGGCGCCCCGCCGCGATCAGGCTCGCGTAACCCAGGTCTTCCGTTTCGTGCGCGCGGTACGGCCCTCGCGGCACGACCGCGTTCGCTGTGGCGATGATCGTCGCGACGTCGCGGCAGGCCGCGTCGAGGCTCGCGGGCTCGCGCAGGTCTCCGAAAGCGAGGTCGATCGCGCCGACCTCCAGATGCCGATGGTCCGACCCGCGGCGCACGAGCGCCCGCAGCGGCAGCCCGCGCCGCGCGAGGCGCCGCAGCACCGCCGTCCCGAGCTGTCCGGTCGCGCCGACGACGAGAATCCGCGAGCGCTCGCTCACTCCTCCGGCTCCTGCAGTTCTTCGAGCTCTACGGCAAAGTCCGGCGTCAGGCGAAGCCGGAGGAATGCGAGACGGCACGGCCAGCGCTCGCGCTTGATCCGCTCGGACACGCGCCGCCAGATCCAGACCGCGACGTTCTCGGCGGTCGGAGGCACCGCGGCGAACTCCGCGACGTCCCGGTTCAGGCTGCGGTGGTCGAGAGGCCGGTCGACCTCTTCCTTGAGGACGCGGTCGAGATCCGTCAGGTTGACGACCATTCCGGTCGCCGGATCGACCGATCCCTCGACGGCGACCTCGAGGGTGTAGTTGTGGCCGTACCCGTGCGCGCCTTCCTCGCCGTAGACCGCGCGATTCTTCTCCGGCGTCCAGTCGTGGCGCCAGAGGCTGCGGCCGGCGTTGAAGTGAATGGTGCGGGCCAGCCGGACCATGGCGCGGCACGCTAGCACAGCCGCCGGCGGCGCTCCGCCGCTCCTCGGCTAGAATCCACGCCCGCGGAGAAACCAAATGGAACTCTTCCGGACGGTCGCGGATCTGGCCGCGTTCCTCAAGAGCTGCGATTGCGTCGAGTCCGGCGAGCCGTTCGCGGTCACCGACGCGGCGCGCTTCCGGTCCGGCGTCATCGACAGCCTCGTCTGGACGGGCGTCTTCGGCAATGCCGAGGTGCGCGACGCGAGCCGCAAGAAGATTCGGGAGGCCGCCCGCTCGCTCGGCATCCTGCCCGCCTCGATCCTGCCTCTCTACGCCGCGCGCGGCCGCGGCGAGGTCTCGGGCTTCACGGTCCCCGCGATCAATATCCGTATGCTCGGCTACGACACGGCGCGCGCCGTCTTCCGCGCCGCCAGGTCGCTCGACGCCGGGGCGGTGATCCTCGAGATCGCCCGCAGCGAGATCGGCTACACCGAGCAACGTCCCGCGGAATACGCCGCCGTCGTCCTCGCGGCCGCGATCAAGGAGTCCTGGAACGGCCCGGTCTTCCTCCAGGGCGATCACTTCCAGACGAACCCGAAACGGATGCGCGAGAACGCCGACAAGGAGGTCCGCGCGATCGAGGCCCTCATCGAGGAGGCGATCGCCGCGGGCTTCTATCAGATCGACATCGACACCTCGACGCTCGTGGATCTCTCGAAGCCGACGCTCCCCGAGCAGCAGAGGGTCAACGCCGAGCTCTGCGCGCGGTTCACGAAGTTCATTCGCGAGCGCGAGCCGCGCGAGATGCCCATCTCGGTCGGAGGCGAGATCGGCGAGGTCGGCAAGGAGAACTCGACGCCTGAGGAGTTCCGGGCGTACATGGACGTCTACCGCGGCGCGCTCGGGCAGGTTCCTGGCATCGCGAAGGTCTCGGTCCAGACCGGCTCGTCGCACGGCGGCGTCGTCGCTCCGGACGGCACCGTCGAGCGCGTCGCGATCGACTTCGAGGTCCTGCGGCGCATCTCCAAGGTCGGCCGCGAGGAGTACGGCATCGCCGGCGCGGTGCAGCACGGCGCTTCCACGCTGCCGCCGGAGTACTTCGGCAAATTCCCCGATCACGACTGCGCCGAGATCCATCTCGCGACCGGGTTCCAGAACATGACGTACGACCACCCGTCGCTGCCGCTGCCGTTGCGGCGCGAGGCCGAGCGCTGGCTCTTCGAAAACAAGTCCGACGAGTGGAAGAAGGGCGAGACCGAGAGCCAGTTCCTCTACAAGACGCGCAAGTACGCCATCGGCCCGTTCAAGGAGAAGTTCTGGAACCTCCCCTCGGGCACCCGCCAGGCGATCCGGGATTCGCTCGAGCGCGAGTTCCACTTCCTTTTCGAGAAGCTGCGAATCGCGGGAACGCGGGCCATGGTCGCGAAGTACGTCCGGCCGGCGGACATCGGAACGGCCGCGGCGGTCGGCGCCGGCGCCGGCTACGTCCGCGACGATCAGGCGGGCGATTGACAGCGGCGCGACGCCGAAACGGGTTCACCCGGCGTCTTCCCGCCCGCATGACGGCGGTCGTCAAGACGAAGGCCGCAGGGGGACCCTCGGCCACGGAGATCCGTTCCGTCCCCGTGCCGAAACCCGGCCAGGCGGAGGTCCTGATCAAGGTCCTCGCGACCGCCGTCTGCGGCTCCGACAAGCACATCTATCAGTGGGACCCCTCGATGGCCGGCATGGTGAAGGTCCCCCGCATCTACGGGCACGAGTTCTGCGGCGAGATCGTCGCGTTCGGCCCCGGCGGCAAACGCCCGCACCTCGAGCTCGGCCAGTACGTCTCGGCCGAGATGCACGTCACCTGCGGGCACTGCCGCCCCTGCCGCACGGGCCAGCGGCACATCTGCGAGAACACGAAGATCCTGGGCGTCCACGGCGACGGCTGCTTCGCCCAATACGTCGTCGTGCCCGCGTTCAACGTGGTCCCGCTCGACCGCGACGTCGTCCCGGTGAAGGTCGGCGCGTTTCTCGACGCGCTCGGCAACGCCGTCCATACGACGCAGGTGGCGGACCTCTCGGGAAAGTCCGTCGCGGTCCTCGGCTACGGCCCGATCGGCGCGATGTGCGCCGAAATCGCGCGGATCTCCGGCGCCTCGCACATCGCGATCACGGAGGTGAACTCGCAGGCGGCCGCGCACGCCCGCCGCTGGGCCCGCTCGCGCGGCGCGCGCCAAGTGACCGTCATCGACCTCTCGCGCACGAAGGATCCGGCGGGAAGCCTGCGTGAGGCGCTCGGCGGCGGCGCCGACGTCGTGCTCGAGCTCTCGGGAGCGGAACCTTCCATCAATCTCGGCATGGCCGCCGCCCGCCGCGGCGCCACGATCTCGCTGCTCGGCCTCCCGAGGGCCAAGGCCGTCACGATCCGCGACTACACCAACGACTTCATCTTCAAGGGACTGACGCTCCACGCGATCGTGGGCCGGCGGGTCTTCGACACGTGGATCAAGATGCTCGATCTCCTCCGGGCGGGCCTCGAGGTTTCCGATCTCGTGACCGACGAGTTCGAAGGGCTCGAGGAGTTTCACGAAGCAATGGAGCGTCTCGAAAACCGCAAGGCCATGAAGGTGGTCTTCTACCCGAACGGCAAGCCCCGCGGAGGCGCCTGAGACGATAGACTTCCGCCCATGCCGACCAACAAGCCGGAAGTCGGAACCCACGACAAGATGACCGAGCGCCGGATCGCCGAGTTCGCGCTCGAGGAATCGCGCCTCTCCAACATCGCCTACCGCTTCAAGCTCACGCCGCGCGACCGCGTCTGGAAGAACTGGGATCGCACGGAGTTCGAGCCCAACGCCTATCGGCTCCTGGGCCTCGCGGGCGTCTGCCTGAAGCTCGACGAGCCCGAGCGGGCGCATCGCCGCGCCGTGCGCGCGCTCGAGGAGGTGGAGGACGTCCTCTTCACGGTCGGACAGCCGGCGCAGGGCGTCATCGTGCGCGGCGGATCGGGGACTTCGGAAATCATCACGCGGCCGACGATCTGCGCCGAGATCATCGCGCGCAACCACGCCGACTTCGACCGGGCCCTCGAGGCGCTCGACGCCGCCTTCCCCGGAGGACGCGTGGCGGGCAAGGTGGTTTCGGAAGAGTAGCCATCAGCCGTCAGCTTTCAGCTCTCAGTCAGACAGGAAGTCTCGACCTCCGGCTGACGGCTGACAGCTGAGAGCTGATAGCCGAAAGCTTGCAGCTATGAAGCTTACCGAGCATCTCGCTGCCGAAATGGCGAAGCTCCGGACGGCCGGCACCTACAAGGAAGAGCTCGTCCTCGAGTCGCCGCAGGGCCCGCGCGTGCGCGTCGGCGGCCGCGACGTCATCATGCTCACGTCGAACAACTACCTGGGCTTCGCGAACCATCCGCGCGTGCGCGAGGCCCAGAAGAAGGCCGTCGACCGCTGGGGCGGCGGGCTCGCCTCGGTGCGCTTCATCTGCGGCACGCAGGCCCTGCACAAGGAACTCGAGGCCGAGATCGCTTCCTTCTTCCGCAAGGACGACGCCATCCTCTACATGTCCTGCTGGAACGCCAACGAGGGGCTCTTCGCCGCCGTGCTGGACGAGCCCGACGGCCTCTACTCCGACGAGCTCAACCACGCGTCGATCATCGACGGCGTGCGCCTGTGCAAGGCGAAGCGCTTCCGGATGCCGCACAACGACCCGAAGGCGCTCGCCGCGATGCT
>Ga0335080_10003360_pt1 | contig 16176 bp, 10 predicted proteins | sample Lox_Sample_34_FD_206720 | JGI IMG/M metagenome (GOLD analysis project Ga0335080, IMG submission 206720) | Soil microbial communities from Loxahatchee National Wildlife Refuge, Florida, United States - Lox_Sample_3.4 | ecosystem: Environmental > Terrestrial > Soil > Wetlands | place: USA...
GCGCTGCCTCCAGATCCACGGAGAAGGCGCTGATGTGGCGATCGATCGGCGCTTCGCGCCTCACGAGCAGATAATGAATGTCGGCATCCGGCCGCAGATCATCGACCGAGCGCACCACCTCGCTCAGGCGAATCCCTGGGTGATAGGCAAACGCCCCGGGCGCGTAGACGTCGCCTTCAACCTTGATGCCGGCGTCGAGCGTCGGCCGCAGGCGTGCCACGCGGATCACGTCTCCATTGCGCACAGCCGCATCTGCACCGGGACCGGTCAGATCCACGGGAATCACGACTCGCCGCGCACTCGCTTCGATACGCGTGAGCATGGTCTTCACCGGATCAGCCTCAGGGGTCATACCCCCCGCCAGTTGCAGGACGTCGCGGATGCTGGATTCGCCGTTCACCACCTCGTATATGGCCCGGCGGCGCACCTCACCGTCGATGCTGACCGTGTCCCCGACTGCTGGCACGAAAACGACATCTCCCTGCAGCAGCTTGGTGTCATCTCGCGTATCGCCGCGGATCAGCAGGTCATAGAGGTCCAGCCGCCTCACCACGACACCCTGCCGCTTGAGCTGAATCTTGCGCAACGAGCCGCTCTTGCGGACACCGCCGGCGGCAAATAGCGCGGAGGTAATGGTCCCCAGGCCGCTGATGATGAAGGAACCCGGATTGCGGGCCTCGCCCAACACGAACACCCGAATGGCCCGCGTGTCCGCCATGGACACACTGGCGCGGATTCCGCTCATCTGACGCTCAACGCGGGCCTCGAGCGTATCGCGCACATGATTGAAGGTCTGCCCCGCCACTGCGACCGGGCCGATATCCGGAAGGTTGATGATGCCGTCGCGGCTCACCGTGAGCTTCAAGATGCGATTCTGGCTGCCGTACAGCTGGATCTGCAGTTGATCGCCAGGCCCAAGCGTGTAGTCCTCCGGCACCGGCACGTTGGTAACGGGCGCGAAGGTCGACGGCGCATGGTCGAACAGGTCATAGCCGAACGGCTTGAGTCCTTCGACGCCTGTCTTCTTGAGCGGCAGGCGCGTGAGTCGCACATCGAGCCCGCGGAACGCTGGCTCAGCTTTCAGGCGCAGCGTGGCCTGCTCCTCGGTCAGACCGAGCATCGGCATGGGCGCGAAGCCCGGCAGGCTGAGCACGCCGTCGCGCGACAGCTGGTACGGGTTCTTCGAGCGCACCAGCGTCATGAGGCCCTCGAGGCGGGTACGGTCGTCGTCGCTCAGCGTGCCGGTTAGCGATGGGTTTATGTTGTTGAAGGCGTTCGCCGATCCCATCCCCGGACTGGATGAAGCTGCCGCAGTGGCAGCCGCGGCCAGCGCCGCGGTCTGAGCTCCCTGGGGAGCAGCACCTGCGGCGGATTCTCCGCCTGAGGCTGGCGCTCGCGGCGCAGTTGCCTGACTGGAGTAAAGCGACTGCAGGTATGGCGGGATAGGCCGGGGAGGCAGCTGGTAATCGATCTCGATGATTACCCAGTCCTGGCCTTTGAGCTCAGGGATCACCGGTTCGGGTTCCTCGCCCTCCTCCTCCGAGGCACGCCGCTCCTCCCTCCCGAATGGCTGACGCATGTCAGACGTGGAGCGGCGCCCTCCGAGACCGGGTACACCTCCCAGTCCGTTGATGCCGCCCAGGCCACTTAGACCGCCCAGCCCTCCGGTGCCGCCGCCACCGAGCCCGCCGCCGCCGGTGATGGCCTGCAATATGGACTGCTGCTGATCCGGCGAGAGGCCCTCGAACATCTGCAGTTGCTCTGGGGTCGGAGATATACCCTGGGCGCCGAGTCGCGGCGCGAAGTAGGTACAGCAGACTGCGAAGACCCCCAGGGCGAGGAGCGATGCCCAACTACGTTTCAACAAACCCAGCCTCACTCACGGTTCCAACTATTCGCAGCACGGCCAGACTCGACGCCGTCTGAAAAATGCGTGCTGAGATTGTACTGTTTTTATCAGCTAAGTCGGCGGATCCAAAGTACTTTGCGTCTTCGACTTGCTGTCCGCTTGTCCGGGGCGCGAGCGCTCGAGGGGCCAACCTGGTAAATCCCGCTGCACCGTACTCGTAGTATACGCACGGGCTTGGCAAGCCCCCCAATGCTGCCAGTAGACCGTCTTCGAAGTGCCCCAAGCCTCTGAAACGGTCGCTTCGAAGCCGTTTGCACCACGGCACCGACTCTCAAGGAGCCGGAACAAGGATGGCCCCAACGGTCGCGACGACGCTGAAGCGCGGCGAGGCCAACTGTCTGTGCGCTGTTGTCTTTACGATCGAGCTGACCTGCCACTGACGGGACGCGTGCGGCGGCCGCCCCAGACTGCCAACTCGGGGTGCAACTGGGAGGAGGCAAACCTGTCGCTGCTGCACCGGCCCGTGCCAGGCATGAAGCCGAACGGGATCCAGCGTAGCTGCCCGGATGACCAGTAAGCGCCGCAGGATCCTCGCGACGAAGCGACAACGCATCGCCGTGAATCGCGTGCGTTGCAGGCAGTCATGGATTGCAGCGCTGCCAATGAACCCGACCGACCTTAAGCGTTTCTAAAACAGAGGTCATGCGATACTGCGCCCCCCGAAGGGCGCCGGTACCGCCGAGCTCATGAAAAAAGTCGCGTGGATCACCGTCACTGCGCTGCTCGGCAGCTGTTGCCTGGCTAGTGCCCGCGGTGTAAGCCCTTATCTGCCGCTCAACCTCGAGCCGGAAATCGAATCGCAGATCGAGCGCGTCCTGATCCTCGCAGGCAAGCCGGTGATGCGGCGTCCGATTGCGGCGGCGACTGTCGAGGACGCACTACCAAAGGCCTGCGAGATCGATAGGGCACTGTGCGTGCAGGTGTCACGCTACCTCTCGCGGTACAAGCACACCTCAGACCTCACCCACCTCAGTATCGAGGGCGCCGCCGCAAATGGCGCCGACGATGCGGTGCCCAACCGCTACGGCATGCGCAACGACAGCGCTTGGGACGCCTCGTTTGGCATGTACGTGCAACCGAGCGATTACCTGATCGTCGCGCTCGGTGCCAACGCCTACGACGGCCACATCGACTATTCCGGTTCGTTCCTCAGTGTCGGCTTCAGCAAGGCGCAGTTGGACCTCGGATACAAGCCGCACTGGATGTCGCCTCTGCCTGACAGCAGCATGCTGATGAGTGCCGAGGCAGCGACCATGCCCTCGATCGGGATCTCCAACTACGAGCCGCTCACGCGCCTGGGGCTGAGCTACGACGTGTGGGAGGCACGCATGTCCCGATCAGACAAGATCGTCTGGCAGGACGGCTATACCAGTGGCAACCCGCTGCTCGCGGGCGTGCAACTGGTCGCCGAACCGGTCAGCGGCTGGGCTTTCGGTGTGAATCGCCTGGTGCAGTACGGCGGTGGGGCGCGCGGTAACAGCTCGATCCACACGCTCTACCATGCCTTCATCAATCCCTCCGGGACCCAAGGAGGCGACCAAGCCTCCGACCCGGGCGCCATCAACCAGCAGGCCTCCTTCACCAGCAGCTTCCTGTTTGGCGGCCCGGTGCCGTTCGCGGTGTTCGCCGAGTATGCGGGTGAGGACACTTCGCACAGTCAGAATTACCTGCTCGGCAACTCTGCGCTGTCATGGGGTATCCGCTTTCCGCACCTGGGCAAGCGCCTTGACCTGCTGCTGCAAGTCAGCGAGTGGCAGAACGCGTGGTATGTGCACCCGATCTGGCAGGACGGCATGACCAACTACGGACTGGTGATCGGCAACTGGTTCGGCGATCAACGCGAGTTCAACGACGGCGTCGGCGGCCGCAGCGCCACGGCGCAGCTCAACTGGGACGCGACGTTCGGGGGTCAGGTGCAGCTGCGCTTGCGCACGCTTGCCAACCAGATCTACGGCGCCTACCCGTACCATCACTACCATGAGGCCAGCCTGAGCTACGCGCGACCCTGGAACGGGCTGATCGTGGGTGGTGAAGTCGATGCGGGCAGCGACGTGTTCGGCAAGAGCTTCAGCCGCGTTGCCGGCTTCATCCGCTACAACGATCCGAACGCGAGTGCGGGCATGTTTGAGGGCGGGGGTGCAGAGTCGCCCGATAGCGAGGAGCGCGGGCAGATCTTCTTGAGTGCCGGCGTCAACGTGCTGCGCCTGGACTACCAGTTCACCAACACCTCACCCACCGAGCAGCATCCGGCCAAGTCCGGCGCCTCCTTCGGCCTGGGTGCACGCCGTGCCGTCAGCCAGCACAATGATCTTGGCGCGCGCATCGACGTGGACACGACCGAGGGTGGCACGCTGCTCGGGGTGCGGCTGATCGACTGGCGCTGGCGCTTCGACAATCCTCTGGCGGTGGGCGCCTTCTTCGGTGCCGCACGCTACTCTCTGGCCACACCCGCCTACGGCATCTACGTGGGTGCCGGCCTGCAGTGGCGCGACATCCTGCCGCACCTTGACGCCGCCCTAGAGGGCCGCTTCTACGACAACATCGCGCGTGATCGACTGCTGCCCGGCGAACCCAACCCCAGCCCCAGCCAGCCGGACAGCTTCTACAGCTTCTACGGCGCCGTGTTCTCGCTGATCTACCATTTCTAGGTCCGCCAGCGCGCGACGGTCTTCAGCAGTTCCAGGATAGCCGGGGGCGCGGCGTGCCCGCCGCCCGGATCATCCACCGCTGGCGCCAGCTGCTGCGTGAGCTTCTTGCCGAGCTCGACACCCCACTGGTCAAAGGCATTGATGCCCCAGATGACGCTCTGGGTAAACACGCTGTGCTCGTAGAGCGCGATCAGCCGGCCGAGCGCGCGCGGGTCGAGTCGCTCAAACAGCACGATGGTGCTCGGGCGGCTGCCCGGATCCACCTTCTGCGGTGTCAGCGACGCAATTTGCTCCGCCGTGAGATTCTGCCGCCGCAGCTCATCCTGAATCGCGACCGCCGCTTGCCCGTTCATGAATGCTTCGGCCTGCGCCAAGCAGCTGGCGATGGCGAGGTTCTGCTGGGGCTGGTTGCCGCAGGAGGAGCGCACTGGCAGCAGGAAATCGAGCGCCGCACGCGCGGTGCCCTGGTGCAGCAGCTGAAAGAAGGAGTGCTGGGCATTGTTGCCCGGCTCGCCCCAGATGACCGCCGCCGTATCCCAGTGCACCGGCTCGCCCAGCAGCGTCACCGACTTGCCGTTGCTTTCCATCTCCAGCTGCTGCAGGTAGGCCGGGAAGCGGCGCAGCGAGTCATCGTAGGGGAGCACGGCAAGCGTGGGCAGGTGCAGGAAGTTGATGTTCCAGACCGCGAGCAGGCCCATGAGCGCCGGCAGGTTCTCCGTCCAGGGGGCCAGGCGGAAGTGCTCATCCATCTCATGCCCGCCGGCCAGGAATTCCTCGAAGTTGCGTGGACCGACCGCGATGGCAAGCGACACGCCGATAGAGGACCACACCGAGTAGCGCCCGCCGACCCAGTCCCACATCTGGAAGCGGTATTCGGGGTGCACGCCGAAGGCATCCATGGCCGCGTGATTCACGGACACGGCGGCAAAGTGCTGCGGCACGGCCTGCTGCCCCAACCGTTGCGCGAGCCAGCTGCGCGCCGTATGTGCATTGGTCTGTGTCTCAAGGGTCGTGAAGGTCTTGGACGCGACGATGAACAGCGTAGTCGCCGGATCGGCGGACTCGAGCACCTCGGCCAGATGCACGCCGTCCACGTTGGAGACGAACTCGCAGCGCGGCGACCCGGCGGTGAAGGCATGCAATGCCTGCACTGCCATGGCCGGGCCGAGGTCCGAGCCGCCGATGCCGATGTTCACGATGCGCGTGAATGGCCGGCCGCTGCTGCCATGGATGCGACCTGCACGCACGCCCTCGGCAAACCCGAGCATGCGCGAGCGCTCCTGCATCACCAGCATCTCGATCTGCGGCCCGCCGAGCGCCGCCCCGGCCGGCTGCCGCAGCGCCACGTGCAGCACGGCGCGGTCCTCGCTGGTATTGATGTGCTCCCCGCTCCACATGGCGTGGATGCGCTCGCGCAGAGCAACCGCGTCAGCCAGCTGCACGAGCTTGCCCAGAGCGATCTCATCGAGGCGCTGGCGCGAGAAGTCCAGCAGCAGCCCCACCTGCTCGCGCGAGAAGCGTTCGTAGCGCGTCGGGTCGCGTTCGAAGAGTTCGCGCACCGGCACGGCCGCGAGACGCGCGGCGTGTTGCTGCAGCTCGGGCCACAGCGGCGTGCTGGCACCGGCACGGACGGTGAAGCTCATCAGCTCTCCTCGCGCAAATGCGGTGCAGCCGGTTGGCGCACCCCGCAGGACTCAGCGCCGATAATAGGCGCTGATCTGCTCCACGACATACTGCAGCTGTCTCGCAGTGAGCTCCGGGAAGATCGGCAGCGCCAGCGTCTCCGCTGCCGCCTGCTCGGCGTGCGGAAAGTCACCACTCCGGCCACCGAGGTAGGCGAAGCACTGCTGCTGGTGCAGCGGGACAGGGTAATAGATCTCGGTGCCCACGCCGCGCTCAGCGAGGAACTGACGCAGCGCGTCACGGTCGCGCACGCGCAGCACGTACTGGTTGTATATGTGGCGCACGCCAGGCGCGGCACATGGGGTTCGCACTGCCTCGCCCAGGCCGGACGCGCCGAACGCCCCGTCGTAGAAGGCCGCATTGCGCTGGCGGGCGGCGCTCCAGGCGTCCAGGTGCCGCAGCTTGATGTTGAGCACGGCCGCCTGCAGCTCATCGATGCGGAAATTGCCACCGATGAAGGCGTGGTAGTACTTCGGTTTGCCGCCGTGCACGCGCAGCACAGCCATGTGCTCGGCAAGCGCGGCGTCGTTGCTCACGCACATGCCGGCGTCGCCAAAGGCGCCCAGGTTCTTGGTGGGGAAGAAGGACAGGCAGCCGACCTCACCGAAGCTGCCGGCACGCGCGCCATCCGCATCGGCCGCGCCGATCGCCTGGGCAGCATCCTCGATGATCTCGAGCCGGTGACGGCGCGCCAGCGGCATGAGCGCACCCATATCGCAGAGCTGCCCGTACAGGTGCACGGGCATCAGCGCCCGCACCCGTCCACCGGTGCGCTGGTTGATCAGGTAACCGTCGCGCTCGAGGCAGTGGCGCGCGATGAATTCCGCCACCGCCGCAGGGGACAGATTAAAGGTAACGGGGTCGATGTCGCAGAACACCGGACGCGCGCCGGCCCGGGCGATCGTGCCGGCGGTGGCGAAGAAGGTGAAAGGGCTCGTGATCACCTCGTCGCCCGCGCCGATGTTCAGCGCCATCAGTGCCAGCAGCAGCGCGTCGGTTCCGGAGGAGACCCCTACTCCATGGCGGCACTGACTGTAGGCGGCAACCGCGGCCTCGAGCTCGCGAACCGCCGGGCCGAGGATGAAGTGCTGACTGGCGCACACCTGCGCGATCGCGGCTTCGATCTCGCGCGCCAGGGGCTGGTATTGCAGCTTCAGGTCGAGCAACGGCACCTGCATGGCGGGCGCGGCGGCAGTAGAGGCGTGGCTGGCCATGATCGATCGCCTTGGCGTCAGCACCGGTAACCGTAGAAGTCACAGAACCAGTCGACGAAGTTGCGCACGCCCACCTCGATCGGCGTCGCCGGCCGGTAACCCACGTCGCGCACCAGGTCCTCGATGTCGGCGAAGGTCTCGGGCACATCGCCCAACTGCAGCGGCAGGAAGTTCTTCTGGGCCTTGCGGCCGAGGCATTCCTCGATCACCTCGATGTAGCGCATCAGCTGCACCGGCTGGTGATTGCCGATGTTGTACAGCCGGAACGGCGCCGAGCTGGTGGCCGGATCCGGGGCATCGCTGCGCCAGCCAGGATCGGGCTGGGCGATGCGCTCCATTGCGCGGATCACGCCCTCCGCAATGTCATCGACGTAGGTGAAGTCGCGGCGGTGATGGCCGTGGTTGAACACATCGATCGGCTTACCCTCGAGGATGTTGCGCGTGAACATGAAAAGCGCCATGTCCGGCCGTCCCCACGGCCCGTAGACAGTGAAGAACCGCAGGCCGGTGGTCGGCAGTTTGAAGAGCGCCGAGTAATTGTGCGCCATGAGCTCGTTGGCGCGCTTGGTGGAGGCGTAGAGCGAGAGCGGATGGTCAGCGATGTTATGCACGGAGAACGGCATGTTGGTATTGGCCCCATACACCGAGCTGGTGGAGGCATACACCAGGTGCTCGACGCCGTTGTGGCGACAGCCCTCGAGGACGTTGAGCGTGCCGCTGACGTTGCTGCGCACGTAGGTGTGCGGTTCCTGCAGCGAGTAGCGCACCCCGGCCTGCGCCGCGAGGTGAATGACGCGCGGAAAGCGCTCGCGCGCGAACAATGCGCGCATGCCGGCCTCGTCGGCGAGGTCCAGGCGCTCGAAGCGGAAGGCAGACTGGGCGCTCAGGCGCGCAAGCCGTGCCTCTTTCAGCGTGACGTCATAGTACTCGTTGAGGTTGTCGAGCCCGACCACCTCGTGGCCGCGCGCCAGCAGCCGCTGCGCAACGTGCGAACCGATGAAACCGGCGGCGCCGGTTACCAGTACCTTCATAAGCGACCATCGACTGCCGCGGCAGGAAACACGTGCTTGATGTCGTACAGCACATGGCTCTTCTTGCACAGGCGGCGTACCCCGCGTGCGCCGAGCTCGCGGAACTGCCGGTGGGCCACCGCGACGATCGCGACGTCGTAGCGGTTTGGCTTGAGGGATGCCACCGGCCGCAGGCCATATTCGTGGCGGCACTCGGCCGAGTCAGCCCAGGGGTCGTAAATCTCCACGTTGGCGCCGTGACTCTGCAGCTCGCGCACCACGTCGACGACCTTGGAGTTGCGGATGTCGGGGCAGTTCTCCTTGAAGGTCAGGCCGAGGATCAATGCCCGCGAGCCGTTCACGTGGATGCGCTTGCGCGCCATGAGCCGGGTGATCTCACCGGTCACGTACAGGGCCATGTTGTCGTTCAGCCGCCGCCCGGCGAGGATCATCTCGGCGTGATAGCCGATCTCCTGGGCCTTGTGGGTCAGATAATACGGGTCCACGCCGATGCAATGCCCACCCACCAGGCCCGGCCGGAACGGCAGGAAGTTCCACTTGCTGCCGGCGGCGTTCAGCACCTCTTCGGTGTCGATGCCGAGGCGATTGAAGATGAGCGCCAGCTCGTTGATCAGCGCGATGTTGACGTCACGCTGGGTGTTCTCGATCACCTTGGCCGCCTCGGCGACGCGGATGCTGGATGCGCGGTGCGTGCCGGCGGTCACGATGGAGCCGTACAGCCGGTCGACAAATTCGGCAACCTGCGGAGTGGAACCGGACGTGATCTTGCGGATGGTGGTGAGTCGATGCTCCTTGTCCCCGGGGTTGATGCGCTCCGGGCTGTAGCCGGCGAAGAAGTCGCGGTTGAACTTCAGTCCCGACACCCGCTCGAGGATCGGCACGCAAACCTCTTCGGTGCACCCCGGGTAGACGGTGGACTCGTACACGACTACAGAGCCGGGGCGCATGACCGAGCCGACAGTCTCGCTGGCACGACGCAGCGCGGTGAGGTCCGGCCGCTTGTATTCATCGATCGGCGTCGGCACGGTGACGATGAACACCTGGCAACGACGCAAATCGCGCAGATCGGTCGTGAAACTGAGCTGCTGCGCCGCGCGTAGCTCGGCTGGGGTGGTCTCGAGCGTCACATCGCGGCCGCGGCGCAGCTGGGCAATGCGCTCGGGCTTGACGTCGAAGCCGACGGTCGCATAGTGCTTGCCGAATTCGACTGCGAGCGGCAGACCGACGTAACCGAGGCCGACGATGCCGATGCGGCACTTTCTGATTTCAGCTGTCATGTGTTGAAGGTTCAGGCGCTGGAACGCTGCGGCTGCACGGTCGGCGGCGTGCTGGTGACGGCGGCCGGCTCACCCGCGGCCCACAGGCAGCGGCCGCCGCTCGCCTTGGTGATGATGGCTAGCATGGCCTCGTGTGCCGCCAGCTCCGCCGCGCTCGCCACCAGGACCGGCAACGCGACCGTTGTGCGCACTGGCGCACGCGCGGCACGCGCGCTGTCGTTGCTGCGGCCGGCCTCGTCCGCATCCAGCAGGGCGAGCGCCGCCTGGCCACCGGTCATGGCGAGATAGACGTCGGCCAGGATCCGGGCATCGAGCAGCGCGCCGTGCAGCTCGCGTGCCGAGTTGTCGACCGCGTAGCGCTTGCACAGGGCATCCAGGCTGTTGCGCTGACCCGGGTGCAGCTCGCGCGCCAGCGCCAGGGTGTCGAGAATCTGGCACAGGCCCGACAACTGCCGACGCTCCCCGGGCAGCCGTGCGAGCTCGGCGTCCAGGAAGGCGACATCGAAGGCGGCGTTGTGAATCACCAGCTCTGCGCCATCGAGAAAAGCGAGCAGCTCCTCGACGATCTGCGCGAAACGTGGCTGGCCATCCAGGTCACTGCGCGCGATGCCGTGAACCGCGAGCGCCCCATCGTCGATGTCGCGCTCGGGATTCAGGTAACGGTGGAAGGTACGCCCGGTGGCACGACGGTTTACGAGCTCGACGCAACCGATCTCGATGATGCGGTGGTTGAGTTCGGGTTCGAGTCCGGTGGTCTCGGTGTCGAGCACGATCTGGCGCATGACGGTGACGGAGTCTACCGCATGGCGTGTTGCATGGCGTCGATGGCCTCGTTGGCCAGGCGGTCCACGTGCTCGTTGCCCTCGACGCCCGCATGGCCGGGCACCCAGTGCCACTCCAGTCGGTGCTGTGCTGCCAGTTCTTCCAGACGCTGCCACAGGTCCTGGTTCTTGACCGCCTTGCGATCGGCGGTGCGCCAGCCGCGTGCCTTCCACGCCGGCAGCCACTCCATCATGCCGCGCATGACGTATTGCGAGTCGGTGTACAGCTGGGCCATCACGGGCCGTTTGAGTGCCTCAAGCGCGCGGATCACGGCCGTGAGTTCCATGCGGTTGTTGGTGGTGAGCGCCTCGGCACCGCTGAGTTCCTTGCGCTCCTCGCCCTGCATGAGCAGCGCAGCCCAACCGCCGGGACCGGGATTGCCGCGACAGGCGCCGTCGGTATAGATCTGGATCACGCGCCCGATCGCGTGGTCGGCTTAACCAGTGCCCCGAGCACCGCGGCCTTCTCGCGCACGCGTGGGCGGATGGGCGTGCCCGTGTAGATGCGCTTGCGTGCCTTGAGCAGATACGCGCCCGCCGGCAGCGGATAGGTAAGCCCCGCCCGCAGCATGCGCCCGGTGCCCTCGCCGGCTGGCAGGCCGCGGCTCCAGGGTCCAAGGTAGAGGTAGCGCTCTTCCGCCACGACTTCGTAGCCGAGCAGGACCAGCCACTCGCGCACCAGGCGTTCGGACAATAGCCGGCGCATACCGGGTGGAAACCCGGTGCGGCTCCAGCGGGCGCGCAGGCCCCACAGGCTCCAGGGCCGAAAGCCGAGCAGGAGCAGCTGCCCCTCCCCGACCAGCACCCGGTCGACCTCGCGCAGAATGGCGTAGGGATCGGAGGCGAACTCGAGCGTGTGCGGCAGCAGTGCCGCATCGATGCAGTCACTCATTACCGGCAGTTGCGAGGGTCGCGCCAGGATGTCGGCGGCATCCCCCACGGCCGGGATGCTCAGAAGGCTCTGGTGCCGCGTGCGACTGCCGCTGAGCAGCTGGCGATCGACACCCCAGGCGCCGATTTGCAGCAGCTCCCAGCCGAAGACGTCCTCGAAGGCGGCCGCGAGGAGCTCGGACTCGGCCGCCAGCAGCGTCCGCCCCAGTGCGCCGCCCCACCAGGCTCTGAGAGCTGCGTCACGATCAGCGATCACCGAAGTGCGAACTGGCACAAAAGAAGAACTGGCAATAGTGTGAAATTACCGGTTAAATTCGCGGCCTCGAAGCAGTAGCGTCCTTAAGACGAATAAGGACCCGTGCCCCGGCGCGGGAAAAGTAGCACGCCGACAGAGGGTACGGAACTTGACGAGGCCAAGACTGAGAACCCCGCGGCCCGTGCTTCTCGCTGTGACGCTGCTCGCGCTAGCCGCCTGCGCCCATAACCCCCCGAAGACGCCCGTGCCGGCACAGCTGGCCGTCGTGCCGAGTACGGCCGCCGCCCCGGTGAGCAATGTCGGTGGCGAGGCGATGGCCGGGCTTCTGGCCCAGGCGCGCACCGCCGCCCCGGCAACTGTGGGCGCGGCGGAGCCCGTCGCTGATCCCAGCCCCGAGAGCAGCACCGACACCCAGACCGCGGCGCCGACCCAGGTGGCGGGCCTGGCCCCGGCACAGTACGCGGACCTGTTCGATCGCATGCGCGCCGGCTTCAAGCTCGATGACGAGAGCAGCCGCCGCGCCATCGATGACCAGCTGCGCTGGTACGCCGGCAACCCCGACTATCTGCAGCGCGCCTTCGGGCGTGCCGACCTGTACCTGTATTACATCGTGACCGAGCTGGAACGGCGCAACATGCCGCTCGAGCTGGCACTGCTGCCGGTGGTGGAGAGTGCGTTCGAGCCGTACGCGTACTCGCCGGCGCGCGCCTCGGGACTGTGGCAGTTCATCCCGGGCACCGGCTCGCGCTTCGGCCTGAAGCAGAACTGGTGGTATGACGGTCGGCGCGACATCGTTGAGTCCACGCGCGCCGCGCTGGATTACCTGCAGTACCTGCACGATGAATTCGATGGCGACTGGCTGCTCGCGATCGCCGCCTACAACTGCGGTGAGGCCATGGTGGAGCGCGCCGTCGAGGCCAACCGTGCCGCCGGCCGCAGCATCGATTTCTGGAACCTATGGCTGCCAGGGGAAACGCGCGCCTACGTGCCGAAGCTGCTGGCCATGAAACGCCTGGTGGCGGACCCCGAAACCTATGGCCTCGCCTTCAGCCCCATCCCCAACCAGCCCTACTTCGCCCGCGTCGAGACGGTGGGGCAGATCAATCTCAAGCTGGCGGCGCAGATCGCCGGCATCACGCCGGAGGAGCTGTACGAGCTCAATCCGGCATTCCACCGCTTCGCGACCGATCCGACCGGCCCGAATTTCCTGCTGCTGCCGGTGGATGCCGCCGACGTGTTCAGCCAGAACGTAACGCTCCTGTCCGAGGAGCAGCGCCTGGGCGTCACGCGCTACACCGTGCGCCACGGTGACTCGGTGGTCTCGGTCGCCAAGCGCTTCAACACCACTGCCGCGGTCATCCGCGAGATGAATGGCCTGCCGCAGGGACCGCTCACCGTCGGCGATGACGTGCGCGTGCCGAACGCGGTCACCGAACTGCCGCCGAAGGTGATGCTGGCGGCCGCGCAGGTTGATGGCGGCCACCACGGCCGCGGTACGCGCGCCCACGTGCAGGTGGTGCGGCGCGGCGACTCGCTCTGGACCATCGCGCGCCGCCACGGCATGAGCGTGGATACGCTGGCCCTGATGAACGGCATGCACCCGGATGATGCGCTGCGCGCCGGACAGCGCATCAAGCTGTCACAGGGCAGCGCGGCCCCGCACAAGGTGCGCCATCTCACTTATACCGTGCGCGAAGGCGACACCGTGGCGCAGATCGCACGGCTGTTCCAGTGCAGCGTGCCACAGCTTTTGAGCTGGAACGGGCTCAACTCCAAGTCGCGCATCCATACCGGCCAGAAGCTGCGCATCCATCTCGGCACGCATCGCAGCTAGACCCCGCAACGACTCGGTTCCCCCGCGGCGCTCCGCCTGGCGTGCGGTTGCGGCATAATCGCGCGTGGGGAGGCATTGAGACTATGGGATTCCTCAGCGGCAAGCGTGCCTTTATCGTGGGCGTCGCCACCGACCGTTCGATCGCCTGGGGCATCGCGCAGGCGATGCATCGCGAGGGCGCTGAACTTGCCTTCTCCTACGTCAACGACAAGATGAAGGAGCGCGTCGAGCCGCTCGCGCACTCGCTCGGCTCGAAGCTCACCATGCCGCTGGACGTCACGGTGGACGGCCAGGTGGATGCGGCCTTCGAGCAGCTGCAGGGCGCCTGGGGGGAACTCGACATCCTCGTGCACGCGGTCGCCTACGCCCCGCGCGAGGCACTCACCGGCACGTTCACGGACGCGACCAGCCGCGAGGGCTTCCGCATCGCGCACGAGGTCTCCAGCTACAGTCTCACCGCGCTCGCGCGGCGGGCGCGTCCCCTGATGGCCAAGCGCCGGGGCGCCTTGCTGACGCTTTCCTACCTGGGCGCGGTGCGCTCCATCCCGGGTTACAACGTGATGGGGCTCGCCAAGGCGAGCCTCGAGGCGAACGTGCGCTTTCTGGCGGCGGACCTGGGTCCCGAGGGCATCCGTGTGAACGCCATCTCGGCCGGACCAATCAAGACCCTCGCCGCGGCGGGTATCCCGGGCTTCCGCAAGATGCTCGGCAGGGTCGCCGAGATCGCCCCACTGCGGCGCAACGTGACGCTCGAGGACGTGGGCAATGCCGCGGCATTCCTGTGCTCGGACCTCGCCGCTGGGATCACCGGCGAGATTCTCTACGTCGACAACGGGTTCAGCACGGTGGGCATGAGCTTCCCGCTCGAAGCCGAAAGCTGACCGGGCGCGACGGCTATTCGAACGCCTTGGGGTTCTTCTTGACGTCGGCGGTGCGGCGCAGCTCCTCGGCATACGCCAGCACTTCGTTCTGACCGGCTTGCTGCGCCTCGCGCGCGGCGCGCTGCACACCCGCCTGGGCATCCGGATTGGCTGCCGTACGCACGGCGCTCACGGCGAGCACCGCCGCGTCCCCCTTATCGAGAGCGAGCGCATTGAAGGCCGGCTTGCCGGCTGCCGGCGGCGCCAGTGCGAACGCCGCCTGGCGCAGCGGCGCTGGCACGGATGGATCGTTGCGGCTGATGAAATGGGCGGGCTCCGCCGTCACTTTCAGCGCCTGCGCCACGGCGTCGAACGCCGCCCCGCCCTCGAGCTGGGTACGCGCGGCCTGCGCAGCCTTCAGCGCCGCCTGCGAGGCCTGTTCCTTGGTGATCGCCGAGACGATGGCATCGCGCACCGTGCTCAGAGGCAGCGCCTGCGGGGCATGGTGCTCGAGCACCTTGGCCACGACCAGGCGGTCATCGGCCAAAAGCACGGGACCTGCGATGCGCCCGACCGCCAGCGGCGGATCGGCGAACAGCACTTCCTGCAGTTGCGGAGCGGCGCCGAGGGGCGGCGCGCCGGCTCCCTTGAGGAAGGTCGCGATCTCGGCGTGCTCGAGATGGTATTCCTGGGCCAGCGCCGCGAGATCGGCATTGGGTTCGGCGAGCTTCGCCTGCAGCTGCTCCTGGATCTCCCCGAACCGATCCGTTGCCCGGTCACGGCGCAGCTGGGCCTCGAGGTCCGCTCGCGCCTCCTCGAAGGTCTTGCCTTTGCCGGCCTGGACCTCGTCCAGGCGGATGATGTGATAGCCATACTGCGTCTTGATCGGGCCCTTGATCTCCCCGACCTGCATGCCAAAGAGCGCATCCGCGAAGGGCGCGACGAAGCTGCTGCGCTCGGCCCACCCCAGATCACCGCCGTTCTGCGCCGAGCCGGGATCCTGCGAGTACTTGCGGGCGAGCTCGCCGAAGTCCTTGCCGGCCTGAGCCTGCGCCAGCACGTCCTTGGCCTGCGCCAGCGCTGCGGCATCATCCTTGCCGGTCACCAGGATGTGCCGTGCGCGGCGCTTCTCGGGCACCAGTAGCCGGCTCTTCGCCTTGTCGTAGGCCGCGTGCAGGTCCGCCTCGCTCACCTGCTGCTGGGCGGCCAGGGTCTCCAGACGCAGTTCCGCGTACTGCAGCTTGTCGGACTCGGGGGTCAGGTACTGCGTCTGGTGGGCCTTGTAGTAGGCCTCAACTGCCGCATCGTCCACCTTGACGGCCGCGGCGAATTGCGCCGCCGGCAACACGAAGTAGCGCACCTCACGCTGCTGGTCCTCGAGCGCACCCAGACGGGCGACCTCGGTGCTAGTGAGGAAGTTCGAGGCCCGGATGCCTCCCTCGAGGTGCATGCGGCGCATGTCCTGGCGCAGCTGCGCCTCGAAGGTGTCCTGCGAGATCCCCGCCTGCGCCAGCGCCGCGCGCGCGGCCTGCGGCGAATACTGCCCGGCGATCTGGAACGCCGGCTCCTGCTGTACCGCATCGCGCATCTGCTCGGGGGTGGCGCGATAGCCGAGCTTCTCGGTGCGCTGCGCCATGAGCGCGCTGTTGATCAGGCCCTCGAGGGTCTGGTCCTGCAGCTGCGCACGCAGCGGCGCAGGCAGCTCGGCACCGCCGATGCGACGCTGCCAGGACACCTGCTGGCGCAGCCAGG
>Ga0335080_10003361_pt1 | contig 16176 bp, 17 predicted proteins | sample Lox_Sample_34_FD_206720 | JGI IMG/M metagenome (GOLD analysis project Ga0335080, IMG submission 206720) | Soil microbial communities from Loxahatchee National Wildlife Refuge, Florida, United States - Lox_Sample_3.4 | ecosystem: Environmental > Terrestrial > Soil > Wetlands | place: USA...
CCATAGTAACAGTAACTTAGAATAGCAGCGATCAGGCCGGGCGCGGTGAGTTTCTGCGCTGAGACAGGCCTCTAAAGCGCTGAGAAGCGCACGTCGATAAGACGGGAAAGATCGCAATGGACACTCATGCAGAGTCCTCCAGACCGCTCTGGCCGAAAATCGGCGGGGCTGCGTGCGCCGTTCTGGCTATCCTGTTGTGCTGCATCGTGCTGCTGGGATGGGCTGTTCACTCGCAATTCCTGATACAGCTACAGCCGAACCTGGCGCCAATGCAGCGCAATACGGCGCTGTGCCTCGGGCTGAGCGGTCTGGCCCTGCTGGGAATCGTGCTGGACTGGCGGGCGATCACTTTCGCCTGTTCGGCGATTGTTGGGCTCCTTCCAGCCGCGACACTGGCCGAGTACGCCTTTGGCGTCGGCATCGGGATCGACCAGATTCTCGGTCTTTCCTACATCACCACGCGGACCTCCTCACCGGGGCGGATGTCGCCGGTGACGGCCCTGTGTTTCCTCGTACTGGCGGCGGGCTTCCTGCTGACCCAGACCTGCCCGCGACGGCGGAAGGCCGCGGTGTTGGGAATCACCGGTCTGGTGGTCGCCGCAGTGGGCATCGCCTGCGCTGTCAGTCTGTTATCCGGCACGGTGGACGCCTTCGAATGGGGCAAGATGACGCGCGTAGCCTTTCACACGGCACTGGGGTTCTTCGTGCTTGGCGTCGGCGCGACATCCCTCGCCTGGGGTCTGGCGACGCCGCGCGTGAGGGAGCCGCTCTGGGTGCCGGTGGGCGCGGGGGTTTTCCTGGGCACGCTCCGCTTCGGCATGTGGGAGGCATTCATCGGCAGGAGCACAAAGGGCGCGGACCTGTTTTCGGTCCTGACGCTCGCTGTTGCGCTGGGCAGCGCGGGTCTCTTCGGCATATTCGTTCATCTCGCCTTAAGAGCGTATTTGCACCGCGAGGCCTTGAAGGCGATGAACCGGCGGCTGGAAGCGGAGATGGTGGAGCGCCGGAGCGCCGAGGAATCCGCGCACGCCGCCAATCGCGCCAAGAGCGAGTTTCTAGCCAACATGAGCCACGAGATCCGCACCCCGATGAACGGGCTGATCGGCATGGTAGAGCTGGCCCTCGATACCGAACTCACGGCCGAACAGCGGGACTATCTGGAAACGGCGCGGGAATCGGCTCGTGGGCTGCTCGCCATTATCGACGACATCCTGGATTTTTCGAAGATCGAAGCCGGCAAACTCGACCTGGAGGTGGTCAACTTCAGCCTGCGCGAGAGTCTGGGGCAGACGCTGAAACCGCTGGCGGTACGGGCACGACAGAAGGGCCTCTATCTCGACCTGCAGGTGGGCCCGGCCGTAGTGGATCTTGTAGCCGGCGATCCTATCCGGCTCCGGCAGATCGTCGTGAATATAGTGGGCAACGCGATCAAGTTCACCAGCTCGGGCGGGGTGTCGGTGGTAGTTCAGCGCGAATCGATCGAAGGCGACACCATGGTGGCGCATGTTTCGGTGACGGACACAGGCATTGGAATCCCCGCCGAACGGCAGAAGGAAATCTTCTCTTCGTTCACGCAGGCGGACAACTCCACCACGCGGCGGTTCGGCGGTACCGGTCTGGGGCTGACAATTTCGAACCGCCTCGCTGAGTTGCTCGGAGGCCGCATCTGGGTGGAGAGCACACCCGGCGCGGGCAGCACGTTTCACTTCACTCTGCGGTTGCTGCTGGCGCGGGATGCGAAGGAATTCGAGAAGCGCGTACAGGCCCCGGGTGTGCAGGCTGCTGTCCTCGTGCGGGGGCAGAGCTAACGCACCAGTTCCAGGGCCTTCCGGAACAGCGGCTCGAACTCGGCGGGCGCAGTGCCGCGCGCTTTGCGAACCGCCGTTTCTGCCGCTGCACGCTGACATCCGAGGTTGAGCAGCGCTGAGAGCACATCCTGCTCGGTTCCGGTGAGTGCGTCTGCGGGCGGAGCGGCTGTTGCGGTTCGTGCCGCGCCCGGCAGCATGTCGAGCTTGTCTTTCAGCTCCAGCACGATCCGCTCGGCCGTCTTTTTTCCAACACCCGGGATGCGCACGAGTCGCTCCACGGCGCCCTCGCGAATGGCGGCCACCAGGTCAGCCGTCGCGAGGCCTGAGAGCACCGTGATCGCCAGCTTCGGCCCAATGCCGCTTACGGAGATCAGCCGCTCGAAGACGGTCTTCTCCTCGACGGTCAGAAATCCGAAGAGCTGAATGGCGTCCTCGCGCACATGCGTGTGAATGCGCAGGCGCACGTCACCGCCGGGCTCGCCAAGGCTGGAAAAAGTGGAGACGGGAATAGTGACGTCGTAACCGACGCCGCCGGTATCGACAATCACCTGGTTGGGGTGTTTCTCCAGCAGCTTCCCGCGCAGAGAGGCGATCATGGCGATAGATTATCGTACATGGCTCGACGACGCTTCTTCGTGCCGGAGATTCACAGCGGGGTGGCTGCTATCGCCGGCGACGACGCGCATCATCTCACCCGTGTGCTGCGTGTCGAAAAGGGACAGAAGTACGAGATCTCCGACAACGCGCGCGTGTATCTGGCCGAGGTGGAGGCGGCCCGGCGCGATCTGGTTACGTTTCGCGTGATTGAGCCGGTGGAGGCCGTTGAGCCGAAGGTGCAGGTGGCGCTGTATGTCGCGCTGATTCGCTTCGAGTGCATCGAACTGCTGGTGGAGAAGGCGACCGAACTCGGCGTGGCGAGCCTGTCGTTCTTCGCGGCCGAGCGGAGCGAACGCGGGCTGGATCGCGCCGCCGCGAAGCGCGCTGAGCGGTGGCTGAGGATTGCGCGTGAGGCGAGCGAGCAGAGCCGGCGGGTGCGGCTGCCGGATATCGCCGCGCCGGTCGCGTTTCGCGATGTGCTGGCCGATGCGGCGCCATGCCGCGCAATGCTGGATGAGGAACCCGGCGGCGTGGGATTGCTTACAGCCCTCAGCGGCGCGGATCGCCTGAGCGTGTTGGTGGGTCCCGAGGGCGGGTGGACAGATCGTGAGCGCGCGGCCGCCCGTGAGGCCGGGTGGAGACCGGTGTCCCTGGGGCCGGGGGTTCTGCGAACCGAGACTGCGGCGATCTCGGCACTGGCGGTGATTGCCGCGGCGAACGTGTAGAGGTCTCAGTGCCAGGTGCGGCCGTTGTCCGCGCTTGTACGGCGCTCCTCCGCGTCGGTCACTATGGAAACCTCACCGGCACCATCCGCGCGAATCTCCACCACCGCGCCGGTCACGTCGATGGTGACGCGCTGCCAGTGCGCGCCCGCGTCGCTGGAGTGGAACAGCGCGCCAGCCAATCCGCCGGCCCATACATCGGCTCCATTGCTGACAACGGTACGGAAGCTGACACCATCGCCAGGCTGGACATCGCGCCATGTCGTGCCGCCATCGTCGGAACGTTGCAGCACGCCGCCCGGTGTACCCCCGATAGTCCAGCGCACGTGGGACTCGGGACGAGCCGCTACCTTCGCGAGCGAGCGCATGCGAGCCGGAGCGCCGGCGAAACCTGACGCAGTGACAGGCGCCGATTTCGCGCGACCTTCCGCCGCGCTTTCGCTGGCGAGGGCACCTTTCTCAACGAACTGCGAGGTGGCCTGCGCCTGCAGATCCTTGCGTGTCTGTTCGGGCGGCGGCGGAGGAGGCGTGGCGGAGATTGCGTCGGCGGCCTCATCTTTCACCACTGGCGGCGGAGGCGGAGTTGGTGCGGCGGCCGTCGCGGGCGGAGGCGGCTCAGTCGGCTTTGCGACGGCCATATTTGATGCCGCGGACGCAACGACCGGCGGCGCGAGCTTCTTCTCCTTTAGCGCGGCCCGCTGAGATGCGGCAGGCACCGAAGCGGGCGTTACCGCCACAGGCGCGGTGATCCCGGTGGCCGCAGGCGTTGGCGCGCCGATCACCGCGGGCGCGGGGGGCGGTTCCACCGGAGGCAGGTGCTCGATGCGGTATTCCCACACAGCCGACACCACGATGCACACCGCCGCCATCGACCCGGCCCAGCTCCACACCGGGTTCCAGCGGCGGCGCGGCACGGTCGCTCTCGCCGGCTCGATGGTTTCGTCTTCCACCGTGCTGAAGGCCAGCATTACGAACTCGCGGCAATCGACGCAATCGGCCAGATGCGCCGCGACGTCGGCCCGCTCGCGCGCGCCCAGCGTGTTCTCCGCGAAGCCTGCCAGAAGATTGGCATCGGGATGCACGGACGGCGCCGGCGCGCGCGCCAGCGCGGATTTAACCGCCCGTAACAGGTTTGCCTTCATCCCTGTCCCCCATCCGGGAACGCGCGAGCGTCCCTTTCTTGCAGCAGGGTTGCACGGACGTCCACGGCGATGTCGCGCACGTCGGCGTCGAGCATTTCCTCGGCCGCCCGCCCGGTCAGGCCACGATCGCGCAGCCCGCGTACAATCCGCTTGCGCAGCGCCGAGGCCAGCCGATCCAGCCGCCGGCTGATGGTGGATTCATGCACTCGTTCGACCCGCGCAATCTCCGCCAGCTTCCTCCCATCCAGATAGTACGACGCGAGCAACAGGCGGTCGTCGGCAGGCAACTCCTTCAGTGCCTCGGATGTGGCCTGCTCCAGCCGCGGGTCGACTGTAACCGTTTCATTGACCGGCGCGGCGGGCTGCACCGTTTCGTCGAAAGGAGCGGTGCGGCGTTCGCGGCGATAGCGATTGATGTACTCCTGGGCCAGCACGGTGCGCAGCCAGCCCTCCAGAGAACCCCGGCCGGTATAGCTCGCCAGCTTCGAGACGCGCTCGCCCGCCGCCGACTGCCGCATACCGTAGAGATCGGTGTAAAGCGAATCGGCCAACTCACGGCCGACGGACTCATCGCGCGCGATGCCCGTGGCAGCATCGTAGAGTTTCGTGCGATAGCGGATGAGGAAACAATCCCAGGCGGTATCGTTTCCCTCGGCGCAGCCGCGGGCCAGCGCCAGATCCTCCAGTCGCAGCGCGCGATAGAACGCCTCCGCCTCGCGCTCGCCTGCGTCGGCAGGCAGATAGCGGACGCCAATCTCCCGCAGAATCCGCGCAAAGTCCGGCGCCGTCAGACCGAAATTGCGCCCGCTCGATTCCTCGTAGAGGCCGTCGATATACGACGGGTAATCGCTCATCGCCGCTCAGTTGCTATTCTCTCGAAATTTGCCGCAAGAAGTGTGGGGCGGGCCGTTCTCCGGTTGGAGGATGGCAATGCTGAAGACAGCTTTCGCAGCGATTTTCGCGGTGGCGGCCGCGTCCGGCGCCGATTACAGAGTGCTCGCGCCCACCACCCAGGACAATCTCACGGTTTTTCCGATCGTGGGCGATTCGGAGCACAACACGGGCGGTTTTCTGACCCTCGATGAAGGCATTCGTTCGGGCGAGGTCGTGGTGGCCGAGCAGGGTAACCTCGGGCTGGTCCGGCCGCGTCACCGGCCGAACGGGATTCCCGATCCCTGGCCTGAATATCGTCCCCAACAGCAGTCCGGCGCGCAGGTCAACCGGCTTATGCTGGTGAACAACTCCGACCGGCCGCTCATCCTGCTGGCAGGCGAGATCGTAACCGGAGGCAAACAGGATCGCGTAGTGGGCAAGGACCGCGTGGTACCGCCGCACTCTCAGCCCATTGACCTCAGCGTCTTTTGCGTGGAGCCGCACCGCTGGGTGGCGCAATCTGAGCAGTTCGGCGTGGCGAAGGGTTTCATGGCGCAACCGAGCGTGCGGTTGAAGGCTATGGCGGCGAAGGACCAGCGCCAGGTTTGGGACGAAGTGGCGCGGTCGCGTGAAGCGGTGGTGGCTGCGGCGCCGCGCGCGGCTGCCGGAGCGCTCTCGGGTACGTCGTCCTACGCCCAGACCCTGGGTGACCGGGCGGTGCAGAGCCGCGTCGATGTGGTAGCCGCCCCGGTGGCGAAGAACTGGGACTCCGCGCTCGGCGAACTGCGCGTACACAAGGCTGTCGGTGCGGTTGTCGCCGTCAACGGGCAGATCGTCTGGGCCGATGTTTTCGCCAGCCCGGCGCTTCTGGAGAAGTACTGGCCCAAGCTTGTGCGCTCCTACGCGGCGGAAGCGGTTTCCGCGAGCGACTATGGCAAACGCGCCGGCGCTACCGAGAAAGACGCTCAGGCCTTCCTCGATGACTTCCAGTCACAGCACGAGAGTGTGGAAAGCGAACCCGGCGTCTACCGCACCACCGAACTGCAGGGCAACGGCTTCGACGCCTTCGTGCTGACGTCGTTGCTGCCCGGCGCGAACTTCAACCTTCACGTCGCGAAGATGAAGCTGTAGCAGCACTCAGCCCGCAGCGCGCATAGCGCGATCGGGTCCCTCGCTGTGCAACTCGGTTGCCAGGGTCATGGAGGCCCGCTCGCGCTCTTCGTGTGAATGCGCCATTTTCATGCAAATGGGGCATGAGACCAGGATCTTGCGTTCGCCGGGCGCGTCCCCCTTGGTGCGCTGCTCTTTCACTACAAGTGCCTCATCGGGATGGAAACGGCATGCCAGACGATCGACGCTGACATATTCCTTCGCCACTTCGTTGACGCGCATGAAATGCTTATTCGGCATATTACTATTCTCTCCTAAAGTGTGACGACAGGGCGACGAGGATATGTTTCGGCCAGGAAAACCCCGACACAGGTCCTTGTCCGCCGTCTTGAAGCGGGCGGTCGTATCGGTTACACTGCGACGTATGCCCCCCGCGGCGCGAGTCGGTGACAATCACGTTTGCCCAATGGTGGATCCCGGCCCTAAGCCGCATGTCGGCGGCCCCATCATTCCCCCCTGCGAGCCGACTGTCATTATCGGGAACATGCCGGCCGCCCGCATCAGCGATATGGCGATCTGCGTGGGGCCGACAGACATCATCATGCAGGGCTCGTCGTCGGTGATCATCGGGAACATGCCGGCCGCTCGCATGGGCGACATGACAATGCACGGCGGCGTGATCGTGGTTGGCTGCCCGACCGTAATCATCGGCGGCTGATCCGGCGTATACTTGACATCGTCAACTAGTGTAGTTGACAATGTCAAGTATGGACCTGCCAGCGCGCGCCACGGCTGTCCGCCGCTTCAACCGCTTCTATACACGGCAGATCGGCGTCCTGCACGAAAAGCTCCTCGATAGTCCCTTCTCACTGACCGAAGTGCGAGTCATGTACGAGCTGGCCCGTCGCGACCGCCCTGCGGCCAGCGAACTGGCGCGCGACCTCGATCTCGATGCCGGATACCTGAGCCGCATTCTGCGCAAATTCGAGACCGGCGGTCTGGCGCGGCGTACACCGTCGGAAACGGATGCCCGTCAAAGCCTGATCGCGCTGACCGCGAAGGGGCAACGCACGTTCGACGCGCTGGACCGCACCTCCACCGAACAGGTCTGTGCCATGCTGTCCGCGCTCCCCCCAGAGAGCCAGCTGCGGCTGGTTGGCGCGATGCGCGAGATCGAAGCGATTCTCGTCAGTGAGCCCGCAACAGTTGTCCCGTTCATCCTGCGCGACCCTCGACCGGGTGACCTCGGCTGGGTGGTTCAGGCGCACGGCCGGCTTTATGCGGACGAATACGGCTGGAGCAACGAGTTCGAAGCGCTGGTGGCGGAGATCGCTGCGAAGTTTGTGCGCAATTTCGACGCACGCCGCGAGCGCTGCTGGATCGCCGAGCGGAACGGCGTCAACGCCGGCTGTATCTTTCTGGTGCGCGAATCCGACGAGGAGGCCCGCCTGCGTCTGCTGCTGGTGACGCCGGAAGCGCGCGGCTTCGGAATCGGCCGGCGGCTGGTGGAGGAGTGCATTCGCTTCGCGCGCCAGTCCGGCTATCGCCGCGTTGTGCTGTGGACTCAGAACAATCTCCACACCGCGCGGCATGTCTATCAGGAAGCCGGTTTCCGTCTCGTCGAGGAGAACCGGCACCACAGCTTCGGCCACAATCTGGTGGGTCAGACCTGGAGACTGGCGCTTTGAACCGCTGCGCCCGAGGCGATCCACTCGGCCGCGCGCTCGATATCGGCGGTGAAGGGACGGTCGCCTGACCACGGCGCCACAACCTCGCCCAGGGCCGCCCGCACCCTCTCGATCACCGGGCTCGATCGCAGCGGCAGCAGCAGATCCAGCGCGCGCCGTGCAGTCAGAAGCTCGATAGCCAGCACCCGCCGCGTGTTACGTACGACGCGCTGGAACTTCAGCGCCGACGTCATGCCCATGCTGACAAAGTCTTCCTTATTGCCGCTGGTGGTGATGGAACCGGTAGAGGCCGGGTGGGAGAGTACGCGATTCTCGGCTACCAGCGCCGCCGCCGTCACCTGGACCATCATGAAGCCCGATTCGAGCCCCGCATTGCCGGTGAGGAATGGCGCGAGGTGTTCGTTCAGCGCCGGATTCACCAGACGGTCGATGCGTCGCTCGGAAATGCCCGCCAGCGCGGCCAGCGCAATCGCCAGAAAATCGAGCTGGAAAGCCAACGGCTCGCCATGGAAGTTCCCGCCCGAGATAATCTCGTCGCCCAACACCACCGGGTTGTCCGTCACCGAATTCAGCTCGACTGCGAACACCCGGCGTGCCTCGGCCAGAGCGTCCAGAACCGCGCCATGGACCTGCGGAGCACAGCGCAGTGAATACGCGTCCTGCACGCGGCGGCAGGTGATGTGCGACTGCCGGATCTCGCTGGCATCGAGAAGAGCGCGCAACCTTGCCGCGCTCACCCGCTGACCGGGATGTGGGCGCGTGGCCTGCAGTCGTTCATCGAAAGCGCGCGGTGTGCCGCGCAGCGCGTCGAGAGTCATCGCGCAGACCAGATCCGCGGTCGCGGCCAGCACTTCGCACGCAGCAAGCTCCAGCGCGGCAATGGCCAGCATCGCCTGCGTGCCGTTCACCAGCGAGATGCCTTCCTTTGACGCCAGCGTCAACGGCTCGATGTCAGCGCGATGCAGCGCTTCGCCGCCGGCAAGCCGCTCGCCGCGAAACTCGGCCTCGCCTTCACCGATCAGCACCAGCGCCATATGCGCCAGCGGAGCCAGGTCGCCGCTCGCGCCCACGCTGCCCTGTGACGGCACTACCGGCGTGACCTGGCGATTCAGCAGATCGCACAACCGTTCCGCCACCACCGGTCTGATCCCTGAAAAACCCGCGGCCAGTACGTTCGCGCGAATCAGCATCATGGCTCGCACTTCCCCGCGTGCCAGCGGATCTCCTACACCCACCGCGTGCGAACGCACTACGTTGCGCTGTAGTTGCGCGAGTTCGCCGGGTGCCACGCGCACGTCCGCCAGCAGGCCCACGCCGGTGTTTACCGCATAGACAGGGTCTTCGCCCGCGGCCAGACGTTCCACCACGGCGCGCGATTCGAGCATGCGCCGCGTTGCTTCGGGAGCGATTCCGGCCTCTTCCCCATGCACCGCGACCGCCCGAACCTGTTCGATCGTCAGCGAGCGGCCGTCGAGAGAGATCATTGGGTCCGGCTACTGCACGTAGCCGATGGAGCGGAGCGTGCGCGCGGGCTCGCTGTCGTCGAAGGTCGCGATCACCGCTTTCGGCCGCCCGTTGTCCAGCGCCACGCCGTAGGGCGGATCGACAAAATGAAACACATCGCGCAGCGGTCTCACATCGAGCGTGGTCAGCGCCTTCAGTCCCGTGTCGTGCAGGAACGAGGCAGCCCACTCCGGCTCTTCGGTCGGAATGGCCACGACCGATGTGTCATTCCATGTGAGCTTCGACATCCGCCGCGCCGCCGCGTCGCAATGCAGGCACGATGGGTTATAGAAGAAGAGGAAGATGTGGCCCTGGCGCAGCGAATAGGGTTTGCCGTCCACCGTCACCGTAACCGGCGTTTTGATGGCGTTCTCCCGCGCTTTGTTCACGCCGAACGAAACGCCCGCGAAGACGCAAACGGCTGCCAGAATAACGATCGCCTCACGCACACCGGAAGCACGCCGCGCCCACCATCCCGCCAGAATCGCTCCGATCAGAAACAGCGTGTCCACGATGAAGAACATCGGGCCCACGGTGCGCTTGACAATGGGGAAACAGCTGCAATCCTTGCCCACCAGCGTGTTGTAGTTGATGGCGAAATACAGCATGAACGCCACCAGAATCAGCGACATGAGCAGGCTGCCCCAGCGGCGGAAGCGCGGCACGAAAATTAGCACACCGCAGAAAACCTCTCCCACTCCGGAGAGCATCGCCAGAGGCAGAGCGAATTGAGAAGGAACACCGAGCTGGCCTGTCAGTTGCCCCCAGGTCAGGGGAGCAGCCAGCTTCCAGCCTCCCGAAACAACAAACAGAAAGGCCAGCAGGACCGCACAAATGGTGCCTGTCACCTTCTTCCACAGGGCGAGATCGAACGACCCGTCCCATGGATTGCCGTCAGCCGACGCCATAAGACGCCATTGTAGCGGAGAAGTCACACCTCGATGGACGCACCGAGGCGGCGAAACGTCCCGTGGGTACGCCGCTCACCCCAGTTGCGCGACTTCTTCCTGTTGTTCTTCCGATGGAACGGCGACGGTGACGCCGCGATACGCGAAGCTGAGCAGGAATGGTGCAACGATTGTCGTGGCCACGGACATGAACACAACAATGCCGTAGACGCTCTCGCTCATCATGCCCATGCCGAGCCCGAGCTGTGCCACCACCATGCCAACTTCGCCGCGTGGCACCATACCCATGCCGATGCGCATCGCCTCTTTGCCGCCCAGCACCAGCGCGCCGGATCCGCAGCCGATGAACTTGGAAACGATGGCCGCCGCAAGAATCAGCAGTGCCAGCAGCGCGGTACTTTCGCTGGACAACGCCGTAAGGCTCACCTTCAGGCCAATACCAGCGAGGAAGAACGGCACCAGCAGCTCGGAAACGCCCTGCGCCAGATCGTGCACGCGCCGCGGGGCGCTTTCGCCCAGCGCCATGCCTGCCAAAAAAGCCCCGACGATGGCCGCGACACCGGTGTAGACAGCCAGCAACGCGAGCGCGAACAGCAGGCACATCGAGAAGACGAAGTGCGCCTCGCCCACCTTGAGACGCCGTTCCACGTGGGGAATTACCTTGCCCACGGTAGAGGTGCCCCACCTCCCCACGATCACGGTGAACGCCGTCGCCAGGACTGCCGTCAGAACAAGGTCGAGCCAGTGGACCTTTCCGCGCGTGATGCTGCTGACCGCAGCCAGCACCAGCAGGCCCATAACGTCGTCAATCACTGCGGCGGCAAGAATAATCTGACTCGATTTCAGATGCAGCAGCCCTTTGCCGGCCAGCACCCGCGCCGTGATGCCAACGCTGGTAGCCACCATCGACGCACCGACGAAGATCGCTTCGTTCACCGAAGCGTGCCACAGCAGCATAATCACCGAACCCATCAGGAACGGCATCACCACGCCGGACGCCGCCACCACCGTAGCGGTGCCTCCCACCTTCATCAATTCGGATGACCGGACTTCGAGGCCGACGCGGAATAGCAGGAACATCGCGCCCAGGTCGCCCATGGCTGTGAGGAGCTCGCTCGGCGCGAGCCAGCCCAGCACGCTGGGGCCAATCAGCACGCCGGCCAGAATTTCGCCCACAATCCCTGGTTGGCCGAGGCGCTCAAACACCTCCGCCAGCACCTTGGCCGACACGAAGATCACCAGCATGGACAGAGGCACTTTCGCCGGCCCGCTGGTGTTGAGAAGCAACAGCGCAGGATGGAACAGTATCGGCATGGTCGCGCTCAGTGGGGCGCGATCACGCGGAACGGCGGGCCTTGCGGAACGTGATCAGTCCCGCGGCCGCCACTCCGATCAGCAAAGGCATCAGCGGCGCGCCGAACTTGAGCAGCAGCGCGCCCGCCAGAAACACCGCCCCAAAGAAGTACTTCCAGGTCTTGAAGTTCATTTGAACATCACCATCAGAGAGAACATCACGAACATCGCAATGAGACACAAGGCCGGCGTGGTCAGGGGTTTCGTCCACTCTGGCTTCTGCGTGCCGCTGCGCATCAGCGTACGAATCTCCTGGAGCTGCTTCCGCGCCAACGACAGCTCAAATGGGTTGCGAGCCAGATCGATCGCCTGGAGCGTTTCCTGCTCGGCGCGAATCAGCGCGCGAATGCGATAGTGGAGTTCCGCGTACTTCAGCTGCGCGTAGAAATTGTCGGGTTCCAGCGCCAGCGCCGCCTCCAGAGCGTCCCCGGACTTGTACACGTCATAGTTCATCGCGTGCGCCATGCCGAGGCACGTACGCAAGTCGGCTGACGCGGGGTTCTCCGCGCAGGCTTTCTCCAGCATGCCGATATATTCGGCCAGCCGGGCTGGCGAGACCGTGTGAGGGTCTCGCCAGGGTACTGGCGGCAGGGAAAGCGCCGTCGGCTGCCGGAGTTGTAATTCGGCCGTCATGCCTGAGCCGCCGCCGCGGCTGGTTCAGGCTTCAGCGGGAACTCGGGGTAGCCGAGCTGGCCCATCTCCGGAAGGTCCAGGCCTTCCAGCTCAGCCTTCGCACCGACGCGCTGACCGACAAATGCATCGATGACCAGGTTGAACACCATACTCACGGTGAAGATGAGGCCAACAAGCGTCGCCACTCCGAGGAGCTGCGCCACAAGCTGGCTGGCATCGCCGTAGAACAGGCCGGTGACGCTGCCAGTGACACCGTTCCAGGATCCGCCGTAATTGCTCTTGCCGTCCGCGAAGAGGCCGACGGAGATGACACCCCATAGACCATTGGTGCCGTGGACGGAGATCGCGCCCACGGGATCGTCCACCTTCATCACCTTGTCCACGTATTCCACAGAGAGGCAGACCAGAACTCCGGCAATAAGTCCGATGATGGAAGCGCCGACAGTGTTGACGAAGCCGCTGGGAGCCGTGATCGCCACCAGACCCGCCAGCAGCCCGTTGCCGGACATGGAGGCATCCGGCTTGCCGTAGCGCAGCCACATGTACAGCATGGCGCCGAAGCTGCCGGTCATACCGGCCAGCATGGTATTCACCGCAATGGAGCCGATGCGCAGGCAGCCATTGGAGGACGCACCCAGCGTTGAGCCGGGGTTGAACCCGAACCAGCCGAACGCCAGGATAAAGCACCCGGTCAGCACGATCACGATGTCGTGACCGATGATGGCGTTGGACTTGCCGTTGCGGTCATACTTCCCGATACGCGGCCCCACAATCATCGAGACAGCGAGAGCCGTGATTCCGCCAACGGCGTGCACCACACCCGATCCTGCGAAATCGCAATAGCCTTTGCCAAGACCGAAGTTGTTGCCAAGGTTGGCCAGCCAGCCGCCGCCCCACGCCCAGTTGGCAAACAACGGATAAGTGAACGCACCGATGAAGAACGAGGAAATGATGAACGCCGCGTACTTCCAGCGTTCCGCCGCGGAGCCGGTCACGATGGTCAGCGCAGTGTCCATGAATACCATCTGGAACAGGAACAAGACCATGACGCCGACGTCGTACGTTCCGGCCTGGGTGAGGAACATCCCGTGGAGGCCGAAAAGGCCGAAAGGCTTGCCGAACAGGCTGATGGCATATTCCTGATTCAGCGGAGGAATGCCGCCCAGGTTGCCCACGCCGCCAACGCCGCCCATCTGGATGGAGAAGCCGATCAGCCAGTAGGCCAGCATGCCGACGCCATACACCATGAAATTCATCATCATCGTGTGATTGGCGTTCTTGGCGCGGCAAAGGCCGGTTTCAACAATCGCGAAGCCCGCCTGCATGAACATGACCAGGAAGCCGGTGACCAGTGTCCACACGAAATTGATGGCGACCTTGTTCTGGCCGGCCTGATTCACCAGATCGCCAATGGTCAAGCCCTTTTTGGAATCCGAAACCGTAACGTCGCTGGCTGTACCGGTCAGCGAGCCGTCCGGATCGCCCTTGGCACGCGCATCGGCACTGGGCGTTGGAGCGTTCTTGACGTCGGCATCCGTGACGGCCACTGGAGCCGGAGCGGGAGGAGCGGCCGCCGCAGCCTGCCCCATCACGAGCGACATGCTGAGCGCGGCTGTCGCAATGAGTAAAGTCAGTCTGTTCACGATGGTCATTTCCTCCAAAGGGCGTTCTTCTGGAACGCCGGGTTAATCAGTCCGATGATTCCCACCAGCGAGGCAGCCAGGCCGATGAGCACGATGGTCATACGCCCACCGACACTGGTCGTGAGCGTGAGACTGAGCAGGCTGATGACAAAACCGAGAAGCGTGACGGCAATTCCCAACCAAAGCATAGTTTTCTCCTTGTGGCCTCTTTCTCTCTGGCGGAGCTAGTCGGCCTTGGTCTCCCAGGGCTTGCACTTGAGGAACAGAGTCACCGACAGACCCAGGGCGATCACGCCGAGAATCAGCGAGATCACTCCGTACGCCTGGGCGAGCCCAACGGAAATCAACGTGAATCCAATCAGGAAAAGCGTGACAGCTTGCGCTTGCGTGGGATTCGCTCCCATGGCACCTCCAAATGTCGTGGATTAGTGGACTTCGCGGGCCTGCACAAACGGGGATGCGAGATGCCTCTGACTCCGCAGTCAGGGCTTGCCTGCTTGAGCAAACATATCGGGTAAGCGGCGTATTACAAAGACGTTTTTGGTTATGCCGGAAATAGATTTTTGTGATTCCCGGTGAGGCGAACCGCCGCCGCCGTTCCCGCAACCTGGACCAAAGGCAAACGACGCCAGTTACTTAGGCGACGCGGCTGACGGCCTCGCAGTGGCGCAGCGTCTCCACTGGGTTCGTTTTCACTGCGGGAAACTGTGTACGAAAGATAGCGTTTGCAAAAGCGCGGTTGTGCGAGGATACGCAGAATCGCGACTTGTGCTCGTTGTGCACCTCAGTTCCTCGCTTTATGGCGACGATAGAATCTTGCTATCGTCCGGCAATGCGCAATCCGTGCGAATATACGAAAGATAGCGAAGTGAGCACTCCGCGCGGACGCTATAATCCGTTCCATCTGGCGGCCATGTTGCCGGTGAGAGTTGGGGGCAGGCTCTTCTCGGTGTCCTGCCCTCTCTAACGGCCCTGTCGATACCCCCGCGTGCATCGCGATCCCGAATACCGTTCGAGTTTGTTATGCCCAGGGGACCAGTGCATTCATTGCATGAAGAGCGCCCTGTCTGGTGGATTGCCTCAACCTGCACCAGCGAGCACGCGGATGCGGTAGTGTGGCCGTTGGAGGCTCGTGCCGAAACCGTGCAGGCGGTGATGACACATCCGTTGGAACATTTCCTTGCCTGGGTGGAACGCCATCGCAATCAGGTGTTCGCCGTCGCCGCGGTGCTGTTCGCTGCGATCCTTTTCACCGACTGGAAGATCGTTCTCGATCGTTCCATGGGCTTCCTCTACATCGTGCCCATTCTTCTGGTCGCCGGATTCCTGGGCAACATCCAGGTAATCGTCCTCAGCGTTGTTTGCGCGCTGTTGCGCGAACAGTTCGATCCAGGTCACTGGGGCCCGGGCTTCGGCTACCGAATGATCACCGGTTTCTGTGGCTTCCTGCTCGCCGGCGTCATCGTTTCCGCTCTGAACCGCGAACGCCGCCTGGTGATGGAACAACTGGCGCTGCGCGACGAACAGATACGCCTGCGCCGCGAAGCGGACCAGCAGACGCGCGTGCTGATCGAAACGAGTCCGCTGGCCATCCTGATGCTCGACAACACCGGGCTGGTAGTTCTGGCGAACCAGTCCGCGCACGATCTGCTGGCTTTCCCCTCGGGCGACCTGGCAGGCCAGGAGATCGGGAATCTGTTGCCGATTCTCACGCGCCTGGTGCGCACCGCGCCCGCGCGCAGCGATTTCCGGACCGCTCTCGAATGCAAGGGGTATCGCAGAAACGGCGAGGTCTTCCTGGCGCACATCTGGCTCTCCACCTATCTCACGGCTTCCGGCCTGCGCCTGGCCGCGGTGGTTTGGGATGCGTCCGAGAATCTGCGCGATCGAGAAGGTACCGGGCTCGATTCGATGATGTCCGTCTCGCGCGTGCTGGTGGGCGCAGTCTCACACGAGATTCGCAATCTCGCCGCCGCGGGGCTGGCTGCGTTTCAGAGGCTCGGCGAGATCGCCAGTGTCGATTCCGCCGAGCCGTATCTTGCCCTCGGAGCTACACTGCGCGGGCTTGAGCGCATCGCCTCATCCGGACTCACCGCGGCATCGCAGCAGGCCGCCGCGGTTACCGACCTCGGCACGGTGCTGGATGAGACTCGCATCGTCGTGGAAGAGTCTTTTCGCGACATGGGCGGCACGGTG
>Ga0335080_10003364_pt1 | contig 16172 bp, 14 predicted proteins | sample Lox_Sample_34_FD_206720 | JGI IMG/M metagenome (GOLD analysis project Ga0335080, IMG submission 206720) | Soil microbial communities from Loxahatchee National Wildlife Refuge, Florida, United States - Lox_Sample_3.4 | ecosystem: Environmental > Terrestrial > Soil > Wetlands | place: USA...
TGCCCTGAACCGCAATGCAAAACCAAAAACCTTCCTGAGAAGGAAAAAGTGTCAGGAATGTGCCCGGTCTAAAATGTCAGGCTTCTGCCCGACCGTACAAGAGGACGGTGCTCTGCAATGATGTGTGTCATGTCGAGAAAGGAAAGGGCGAGGGCGGGTTTTCTGTTGATCTTTAGCTGTCTGTGTGCGGGTGCGGTCTCGCAAGAGATTCCGCCGCCTCACATTGTTTCGAACTCGAGCGTGTCGATCGCACTGAAAGAGGAAGGGAAGGCAGCAAGACTGGTGTGGGTTGCCGGCCCTGCAGGTTTCCGGCTCGGAGTGATGAACGACGGTGCGGAGCCACTGCCGGAAAGCGCGGAGATCAATGGAAACACTGTTGCGCTTCATTGGCGGCTCAAGCCGATTGTTCACCATGACGGCGGGAAGGAAGCTGTCTTCGTCTACGAATCGGATGAACCGCATTTGCGGCTTTCATGGGAGTGGTGTGCCCGGGCGGATCATGGTCCAATCGAGCATCGCATTACGGTGGAGAACCTGGGCTCGGAAGAGGTGTGGCTGGCGATGATCGATTCTCTGCGTCTGAAGATACCGTACTCACCGCAACACAAACTCCGTCATTTTTACGTGGAGAAGGGTGCGGACACGCCGTCGCCAGTGGGGACACATGTTGAGGATCTTGTGGAGGGATACAAGTGGACAGGAAAGTCATCCACTTATGCTTTTCCGCAGGCGAATGAGGCGCGCGAGATCATTCCGGCGGAGTTTGTCTTCAACTCCGATGGGAAGCAGGCGGGGTGGTTTGCGGGAATCGAATTCAGCGGGAGGACGCGGATTTCGCTCGAGCGCACGGGCGATGGTGTGGCGACGGTGCTGGGGCTGAACCCGGAGCCAGGGCCGTTCCGTACGCGGCTTGAGCCGGGAGGGAAGTTCGAGACGCCGACAGTGTTTTTTGGCGTGTTTACGGACGGAGCGGATGGTGCTGCCAATCAACTGCATAGGTGGGAGCGAGAGGTACTGGGTAATCCGGCGACCTGGAAGGACAACCATTATCCGTACACGGTGAACAATAGCTGGGGCGGCGGGATGGAGGTCAATGAAGACCTTGCTCTGCGCATGATGACGGACGCGCAGCGGCTGGGCTTTGAAATGTTTCACGTGGATGCGGGGTGGTTTCGCGGGGTGGGCGACTGGTATCCGGACGCGAAAAAGTTTCCGCGTGGACTGGCGTATGTTGCAGACGCGGCGCACAAGATGGGTATGCGCTTCGGCCTCTGGGTGGATTGGGCGCAGGCCGGGGTAGATACCGGGCCGGGGGCGCTGAATGTCCACGACCTGAAGGTGCGCGACTGGCTGGTGAGCGATCTGGCCGCGGATTGGAAGCCGGAGGAGTTCAAAGGTCAGACGGTGGACGTAGGAGCGCCGGCCGCGCATGAGTATCTCGTGAAAGAGGTGAATCGGATCATCACCGACTATCACCTCGACATGCTGGAGCATGACGGGTACCTGGTGGCGCAAGGATGCGTGCGCGAGGATCATCCGCATGCACCTCCGAATCGCAGCACGATGAAGATCGTGCGCGATTCAGGGTTCAACTTCGTGATCGGCAGTAATTCAACGGACGTGAGCTATCACGCGACTCACGTGTACTACGACATCTATAGAAAGATGCGGCGGGAACATCCCGGGCTGATCTTCGAGGTGTGCAATGATGGCGGGCGCATGGTGGATTTCGGCTCGGCGGCACACGCAGATTACTTCTCCATCACCGACACTTACGATCCGCTCTCGAATCGACGCGCGTTTTATGACACGAGCTGGATGCTGCCGCCGGCAATGCTGGAGAGCTACGTGGAGAAATGGCCGACGCCACGGCCGGAGAACTTTCTCTACATGCTGCGCAGCGGAATGATGGGGTGGTTCACGGTCATGATCGACACGACGAAATGGACGGATGAACAGCATGCGGCGGCACGAGAGGCGATAGCGCTTTACAAGGAGAGGCTGCGGCCGTTGATCCGGGACGCGCAGCTGTTTCATGTATCGGAGCGGCCTGACGGTGTGCATTGGGATGGTATGGAGTATTGGGATCCCGCGCGGAAACGGGGAGCGCTCTATGCGTTCCGGGGGAGTTTGGAGACCGAAGAGAGCCACTCGTTTGTGCTTGCGGGACTGAATGAGGAGGCGCGGTACCGGCTGCACTTTCAGGACGGGACGGCGCCGGACCGCGAAGCCACGGGGAAGCAGTTGATGAAAAATGGTGTACAGGTGCATCTGGTGAATCCGCTAAGTTCGGAGCTGGTATTTCTGGAGGAGCGGTAGAGGCGAGCGAGGCGTCAGAGCGAAAGGCAACTGCGGATTTCTCCACTCCTCTTCGTTTCGCTTGATGACAAGAACACGCTGAGGAGTCTGGCGGCAAGGGGCGGCCATTTAGAATCGAGATTCGGGAAGGGAATTATGAACGAAGCAGGCGCACTGGAAGCGCAAATCAGCCAGCAAATTGTGACCGCGATGAAGCTGCGCGATGCCGAACGGACGGGGACGCTGCGACTGATCAAGACGGCTCTGAAGAACAAGGCGATTGAGAAGCGCGGCCCGTTGACTCCGCCTGAAGAGCAGCAGGCGCTGGCGACGATGATCAAGCAGCGGCGAGATTCGATTGAGCAGTTCACGAAGGGCAACCGGCCGGAGCTGGCGGCGAAAGAGGCGGCAGAGATTACGGTGATCGAAGAGTTTCTGCCCAAGGCGCTGGATGAGGCTGGGCTGCGCGCGCTTGTGGCCGAGGTGATTGCCGAGCAAACGAACGCAACAGGGCATGCACCCACGCCCAAGGAGATGGGCCCGGTGATCAAGGCTGTGCAGACGCGGTTGCAGCAAGCCGGCGTGCGCGCAGAGGGACGCGTGGTGAGCGAGACGGTGAAGCAGGCGCTGGCGGGCTGACCAATATCAAAGCATTGAGCAACGGCAGACGACGCCATCGCTGAAGGCATGTTGTCAAAGAACATTGTTCGCGTACGACTCCGCTAGAGTGACGGCGATGAATCTTCCCCGAGGATTTTCTACACTTGTGCTCCTGGTGGCCGGTCTGGCAGGCTGCACACGGGTCTGGGCGCAGGGTCCACCCTTCCAGGTGGACGATCCAGTTCCAGTCGAATTCAAACACTACGAGTTCTATATCTTCGGTTCCGCGGATGGGACGCCGGCGGAGATGGACTACGTGGGGCCGGCGTTCGAATTCAACTGGGGCGCAGTGCCGAGGGTGCAGATTCACGCGATCCTGCCGTGGGGCGGCATTCATCCGCCGAACAATGCAATCTATGCGCCGACAGGAACAGGGCCAAACGAGACGGGGCTGCTCGACATGGAGGTTGGCGCGAAGATCGCCATCATCAAGGAGACGAAGACCATTCCCCAGATCGGGACATTCACGATGCTGGAAATTCCAACGGGTGACTATGACAAGGGGCTTGGCATAGGCAAGGTCTGGTACAAGATACCGCTCTGGCTCCAGAAGAATTCAGGCAAGTGGCTGTTTGATGGGGGAGCGGGAGAGACGATCGTGCCGCAGACGGACTATCACAATTTTCCTTATGGCGGGTTCCTGGTGAAGCGCGAGGTGAATAAGAAGCTGGAACTCGCAGCGGAGGTCTTCTCGCATGGCGGGGAAGGAGTGGCCGCGCCGCAGACGCATGCTTCGACGATGATCGATGCGGGTGGGTACTGGCATTTGAAGGGCGAAGACTTTATGCAGCTTTTATTCGCCTATGGACATTCGGTTGCGGGAGAAACGGAGAACTACGCGTATCTCGGGCTCTACTTCACGTGGGGTAAGGACAAGGGGAATCCGAATGACAAAGACGTCGGTGACCAGGCTGCGGCCTTGTTCAGAAAGGCGATGTACTCGAGTCATGCGTTGAATCGCGAGTTCTAAGAATTTGAAGCGGCAGAGAGTTTCGCCTGTCGTGAGCGATAAGAAGAATGCCGGAACCCTGAGGATTCCGGCATTCGAAGTGGAGCAGCTCTGGGGGAGGATCAGTCGAGATCGTCGACGTAGTGGCCGACGAGGACGGTATTACCGTTGGTCGGATTCTTGAGAAGAAGGCCGACGACGCGGACATTGGTGGCGGCGGAGACGTCGGTGAGTTGTGCGAAGCCATCCCGGAATTCGCAGTTGTCGGCGATGTAGACCGTGACGGTCTGCGGGATGAGCAGGCCGGCGAATCCTTTGACCTGCATCTGGAAGCTGTTGTTGCCTGTATTGACGCTGCCGGGGATGACGGTTCCGTTGAAGCCCCAGTGACGAAGGACAACGCGCTTCACGGTGACGGCGCCGGAGTTGGCTGCACCGCTGGCTGGTCCGCCGACGGAGACGTGCTGACCGGCGAGCAGGCCGCTCTGGTTGAAGAGGAATTGCGCCAGGGGGCCGTGCATCCAGTAGATGGAGTAGTTTTCGCTGCCGCTGAGGTCAATGGTCGCGACCTGGCCGAGCGTGATGCTGGTACCGGTGGGTAACGTTCCGCGAACATAGAGATCGAAGCTGCCGGCCGGGCCGGAAGATGGGTTCACATAAGTGACCTGGCCGCTGGCGTAGAAGCCGTTCTGCGAAAGGATGGCGATCTCATCGGCATCGATGGTGGCATCCGCGCGATCGAGCGATCCGGAGATCTGCACGACAGTGTTGTTGGCGCTGAGATCGCTGAACTGTGCGTTGCCATCCCACTCGGTCTGGCCGGTGACGTTGACGGTGAACTCGCGACCGTGCGGTCCCTGAATGGTGAAGGACTGTGTGCCGGAGTTGGCGCCTGTTACGGCGGCATCGAACTCGTCGATGTAGGCGCCCTTGTCGTTATTGTTGACAGCTTTGACGGTGAATGTCGGGTTCACGTCGCCGGTGATCTGGCCATTGTTGTCGACCTGGATGGATTTGCGCAGATTGAAGTCGAGGTGGAGGCCGACGGGAGCGCCATCCTGCGCGACGACCATGGGGTTGGGGAGGGTGTAAGTGACGGTACTGCTGGAAAGGTTCGCCGCCATGGTTTTGATGGCGGGAGGCGCCGCGGTGGTGTCGAGGTAACCGATGGTGCCGTTGCTGAGGGCGATCGATACGGAGGTATATGTGCCGGCGGGCACGTCATTCATGTCGATCAGCGTTTGCAGGCCGTTGAAACGCGCGAAGTCGACGGTCGGGTTTCCGCTGGTGAGCTGAACCGTGTTGCCATTCGAGTCGGTAGCGGAGATGCTGATTTGAACGCTGAAGGAGACGACGCTGGCCATCGGAGCGTCAGTACCGACGACGAAGGATGCGCCGGTGGGTGTTTTTGAATTGTTATTGGAGGAGAATGGGTTGCTCATGCCGCATCCTGCTGCGAGGAGTGAGGCGAGAGTTAAAGCGACCAGAGAATACCCTCGAGATTTTGTAATGAACATTCCAGAGTCACCGCGCTTTCTGCGAACGTCCGTGGCCTCACGGAGCTTTTCGCGGGGTGGGCTCACAGCATCGGAGGAGAGAGTTTTGGATGTGGGCTGTGTCCCTGATGGCCCGAACCCGGGTCGAGCAAAGAAAGTTGCGCACCGGCGCAAGAATTTCGTAGTCAAATTTATTGTCTAATTCTTTGCCTTTGTTGAGGTTACTTGTGAGGTTAATTCTATCGTGCAGCCCTCAACCTATACCCGCGAATCGGCGTCTATCAAATCCCGCCTCTGTTCGAGAAAGCGTCGAACCGACGGATCCCGCTCGAGGCCGATAGCGACGGCGTAGGCATGACGTGCCTGGTCGCCGGCGTCAACGCGAGCGAGGAGTTCGGCGCGGGCTGCCCAGTATGGCTGGTACTCGGCGAGGCGCGGGTCGGCGGCAACTTTGTCCAGGTCTTTGAGTGCTTCGTGTGGGCCGCGGAGTTCCGCGATGGCGAGAGAGCGATTGACGGCGGCGACGGGCGAGTTGCCGATCGATATCAATGCGTCGTAAAGCTGGATGATGGCAGCCCAGTCGGACTTGCCGATGCGTGCACGTGCTGCGTGGGCTGACTGGATAGCTGCCTCAAGCTGGTAGCGTCCCACAACGTTGAACGCGCTGGCGCGCTTGAGGAGCGACTCAGCCTCAGCAATCATGTCGGCGTTCCAGAGGCTAATGTCCTGCTGGGCGAGGGGAACGTAGTCGCCAGCGGTGGTGCGACGCGCCGGGCGGCGGGCCTCGGCGTGGAGCATGAGCGCAAGAAGGCCGAGACCCTCGGGTTCATCTGGAAGAAGATCGGTAATTACGCGGCCCAGGTAGATGGCTTCTTCGGCAAGATCGCGTCGGGCGACGTCGGTGCCGGCGGCGTCGATCCATCCCTCGGCGAATGCGGCGTAGATGGCGTTGAGGACGGCGTCGAGACGCGGACGAAGCTGGCTATGCTCGGGAATCTCGAGAGGGATGCAGGCGTGACGGATTTTGGTTTTCGCGCGTACGAGGCGCTGGCCCATGGTGGCGGGCGAGATAAGAAATGCGGAAGCTATGCGCGCAGCGTCGAGTCCAAGCACGGCCTGCAGCATCAGAGGTGCGCGAATGGGGGCGTCAATGGCAGGGTGGGCGCAGGCGAACATCAGTCCGAGGCGGCGGTCGGGAATTTCGGCCGCACTGGCGCTGGATTCGACCGCTGCCGCCAACTCTTCCATTTCATCGGAAGGAGTTTCGCGCTGAGTGGAGCGCACGGCGTCGAGGAACTTGCGCCGGGCCACCGTCATCAGCCAGGCTTCGGGATTCTGCGGGCAGCCATTGCGAGGCCAATCGGCGAGAGCTGCGGCGAAGGCTTCGGAGAGCGCGTCTTCGGCGGCTGCTACATCGCGGATGCGGGCAGCAAGGAAGGCGACGAGCTTGCCGTAGCTGTGGCGCGCGACCTGTTCAGCCAGATCACGCGCGCTAACGCCGCCTTCACATGGGCTCATGGTTACATTGCCCAGATGGGTCTCACTTCGATAATGCCGTGTTGCGAACCGGGGCAGCGGGCAGCCCAGGAGAGAGCCGCGTCCAGGTCGGGAACGTCAATGAGGAAGTAGCCGCCGAGCTGCTCTTTGGTGTCGACGTAGGGGCCGTCGAGTACCTGGGATTTGCCGTCGACTGTGCGCACGGTGGTTGCTGTGGACGTGGGCTGCAAGCGATTCGAACCTTTGTAGGCGTTTGCCTGCTTCAGAGCCTCGGTGTAAGCCATGTAGGCTGCGTAGCCTTGCTTCTTCTGCTCTTCGGTCATCGTTGGCCAGGTTGTCTCGTCAGAGTACAGGGATAGCAGATATTGCATGGGGAGATCCTCCATTTTTGGATTTTAGGCACTCGTCAGAGCGCCGTCACCCAGATGACGCGCGGAGAAACTCGATTTCGACCGGAAGATCCAAATAACGCGAGATTTTATGACGCTGACCTGGCTTCTCAACAGAGTCCCACGCCGCACGTGGATGTAGTGACCTTCGGTCCATCCGGGCCCGCCAAGCCCTTGATTCTCTTTTCTATAGGTGCAATCCTTCGAGCGGAGAAAAGCGTGGATCAGGATGAGATTCGCAGGGAGATCGAACGACGCCGTCAGCGCGCCAAGGATCTGAAGTTACGCGAGCTCGTCTGGGAACTGTTTCACTCCAACCTTGAGTATCATTCCAGTCATCTGGATAAAGAGATCATCTTTCCCGCGATCAGGGAGACGCTGGTCGTCGAGCATTATCACTACTGCTTCGCGGTGGGGGAGCGCAGATACGATCTGGTCTACAAGCCGAAAAAAGAACAGAAGGATCGTTGTGGCACTCGGCAGTGGGAAGACGAAGTGGTTACGACGCCGATCGAATTCAGTCTGGCGGTGGATGGAAAGCAAGTGTTTGCATTCGAGATGAGAAGGGCCGTTCAGTACTCGCGCGAGATGCCTATTTTCTCCGAATACATGGGAGAAGTAACGTCGTTCATCGGGGGCGCCTGGGTTCAGGATTTTATTGCGCTGCTTGCCATGGTGAAGCAGCACAAGCGGGCAGTATGGGACCGGAACTCCAAAGGCGGGCGAGAAGAAAGACTCAAGGAAGAGATGAAGAAGTTTGGGCTGTAGACATCGTCATGCCGATACGGCGGGCGTTCGTTTCTAGTACACGTGCATATCGCCGGTGGGCATGGCGAATTTGAGCAGGCCGAGTTCGCCGGCAAGGCGTTCGAGTTTGGCGCGAGTGGTTTCTGTAGGCGGAACGAGGGGCAGCCGCACGGTATCGGAGGCGCGACCCATGAGGTTGAGAACTGTCTTGACCGGGCCGGGATTCGACTCCCAGAAGTTGGCTTCGAAGAGGCGCCCATAGCGGCGTTCGATGTCGCGTGCTTCGGACCATTCATCATGCAGTGCGGCGTTGATCATCCGCGCCATTTCGGCGGGAATCTCGTTGGAGGCAACGCTGATGAGTCCCTGCGCACCCGCGCCGATGGCCGCGAGAGCAAGATTGTCGTCGCCGGAAAAGACTTTGAAACTGGCAGGCAAGGAGTGCACCAGTTCTGTGATCTGAGGCAGTTTGCCGCTGGCTTCCTTGATCGCCTCGATGTTAGGTGCGGATTCGGCGAGGCGAACGGCGGTCTGCGGATCAAGATTGACGCCCGTGCGGCCGGGCACGTTGTAGAGGCAAACGGGAATCGGCGCGACTGCTTTGGCGAGTGCGAAGAAGTGCTGGAACTGACCCTCCTGCGTGGGCTTGTTGTAATAAGGATTGGCCGAGAGAACCGCATCTACGCCGGGGACCTGCCGCAGCATGGAGGCGAGTCTCAACAAGGTACGCGTGCAGTTGTGGGTGCATCCCGCCCATACGGGAACGCGTCCGGCGGCGGCATCGATCGCAATGCGGACGGCGCGCAGCCACTCAGTCTCCTCGAGGGTCGCAGCCTCGCCGGTGGATCCGCAGGCGACGATGAAGTCGATGCCGGCATCGATCTGCCAGTTCACCAATGCCCACAACGCCTTTTCGTCGATCGATCCGTCAGCCTTGAAGGGCGTAACGATTGCCGTACCACAACCTGTCGTTTCCATCATGGAAAGTGTATATCCGCCGGACGCCGAGCGGTGTGTGCAGAACGCGCAATCAAATTCTGACCAATCGGACCGATCCTGTCGAGTTGAGAGCGTGGTCAGGAGGCGAGGACCGGATACTCGGATTCGAGGATGGACATGAGGTGGAGGTTGTACCAGAGGCCGTCGCGATGGGCTGCATCGCGCATGATTCCCTCGTATTTGAAGCCGAGGCTTTCATAGAGATGGCGAGCGCGGGAATTGTCTTCGAAGACATCGAGAAAGAAGCGATGAGCGTGAAGTTCGTGGAACGCCATGCGCATGAGTTCCGTGAGGATGCGACGGCCGAGACCACGCTCTGGGACAGCGACAACGATGCGCTTGAGCTCGATGGCGCGCGAGTCTTCGCTGAAGCCGCGAAGGATGGCGTAGGCTTGTACCTCGCCGGATTCGGTTTCGCTGACGTAATAGCGAGAATCGCCCGAGGCGAGGGTGGCGCGATGGCGATCCTCGCTCCACTGGCCGACGAACCTCCGGGCTACAGGGGCGCGTTCGATGGCAACGATGGCCGGGATGTCGGTGAGTGTGGCAAGGCGGAGAAGCATGGGGCTGTCGGAATTGTATTGAGCCAGGCCTGATGACGTGCGCTGCACGGGTCTTTTCTCATACAAAAGTGTTATTTGCGATTGGAAATCCCTATCTTTATGTGACGAAAGGCACGTGTGAGCTAGTACCCAGCAGTTCCATAGGAGGGTTATACCCGTTACCATGTCGGTTACAGGACCGGAATTCGGCGTGTATCAACTTTGTGGCAGCTCTGTAGTTTGGGGCGCAATAAGCTGAATCCAAAGGACCTGTTCTGCGGTAGATGGTTCATCGGTCGCAGGCGGTTTTGCTTTTTCCCAGATCCCGTTTTCACCCGCCGACCGCGGTGTGGGCGTTTTGCCCTCCTCCGGCCGGTCATGTCGATCCCAGACCTGCTGCACGACACAAACAGCGGCAAGATGCATCGACAGCGAAGGAGAAGAAGGATCAGAGATCATGGCCGCCAGAGCTGATTTGTCAACCAACGCGCAGGGAACGGAATCGCAATCGAGCGCTCCTCCTAAGGGCGTGTCTATTGCCTTGATTGGGCCGAACGACGCACACCGCCAAGTGGTTGCCCGGGCTCTTGCCTCTGGGCCGGGACGTAAGGTCCACGAATTTATCGACTATCCCGCGAGCCTGGAAGAGCTGGCACGCATGATGGAGACGAAATTCGACGTTGTGCTCGTCGACGTGGATACCGACGAAAGCTACGCGCTGCAGATTATCGCGAAGCTCTCGAACCTTGGACCCACGGTGATGGCATACTCGGCTCGCACCGATGAAGATCTTCTGGCGACCTGCATGCGCGCGGGAGCCAGTGATTTTCTTCCGCTGCCCGAGGAGAACTTGCCTGTTGTTGAACAGGGATCTCCGACAGTGCGTCCGGCTGCCGCAGTTTCACAACCAGCTACGACACAACCAGCGCCAGTTCCACAGCCGGCAGCGAGGGCTGCCGCGCCCGTACAGCAGCCGGTTCAGAGGCCGGTCGTGGCTCCTCAGCCGACCGCAAGGGTATTCGAGCCCAAGCCTGCTCCGGCGCCGGCCGTACCAGTTTCTCGCGCGAATGTCACACCTATGGCTCCGCAGAAATTCGCAGAGCCCGGCAACGATCCCTGGACGCCGAGGATTCCGGAGACACGGTTTTCTCCTGAACCGCCAAAAGTGACCGAGGCCCCGGCCAAGGCGGAAGAGCCAATTGTAGCCAAGGAGAACGTCGACGCGGACTTTGCTGCCTGGGACGCAGCCAATCTTCGCCGCATACCGCCTCCGCAGAGCGTTCCGGAGCCGTCTTCTCGCCCGGCCTTGGTGACGGAGAAGCGGAAGAGCAGCGAATCGATGCCGCGGATAGTTCCGCCAGCAGAGGAGTCCATCGCGGAAGCAGCGCCCGCTCCGCCTCCGGCGCAGGTCATCGAGCGTCCGCCGATTTCGGCAGATATCTTCCGTTCCACAACTTTTTCTGAACCGAGCGAAGCCGTTCAGAAACAGGGGGCCAAGTGGCTTAAGTGGGTTTTGATTGGCGGCGGCCCCGTTGTGCTGGGACTTGTGCTGCTGATCGTGTTTACGCGCTCATCGACGCAGAACTCAGCGGTGGCAGCGGCGAAGGCAACTGCCGCCACTGCACCGACAACAACGACTCCCGCTCCTGCGACTCCAGACCCCACTGCAAGCGATCGGCTGATTGTGAATGCGACAGGGAAGCCCGCTGCAGGGGTTCCGGTCGACCGGCCCAATGCGGGTTCCGCCGCTCTACAGCCTCAAACTCCAGCAACCGGCACTGAGACTCAAGAAGCGAAGGATGTTTCGCCCGACGCCATGGCCGCGCAACTCGTAGCTCCGACCCGCATTGCGGGCCAGATCAATACGAAAGCCGCGGCGGATGAGCCGCCGCCGGCTGCACCATCGGCGGTATCACTCGAAGACAATAACTCGGTCTCGGGCTCTGTGTTTGGGGCCGGGTCGAAGATAAAGGTTACGCCACACGTGGTGCCGATTTCGGAGGGTCTTGCAGCGGGAATGCTGATCCACAAGACCACGCCGATCTATCCGAAGTATGCGCAGGAAGCCCATATCACAGGCACCGTGGTGATCAAAGCGACGATCACGAAACAGGGTACGATTGAAGGCATCCAGGTCCTCAGCGGTCCGAAGATACTTGCACCGTCGGCTGTCGATGCCGTGAAGACGTGGAAATATCGTCCCTACATGCTCGACGGCCAGCCCGTGGCAGTGGAGACCGACATCAAGGTGGTCTTCGGCGGCCAGTAAGAATCTTTGAAACATTGGGCTGTCGATTTCGGCGCAGAGTCAGGTGAGACCAGCCGGGGTTGGCAGCCCTTTGTGTTGCGTGTTGAGGGCGGTTGGCAGAGAGTGCGCAAGCCCGCCGAAACGGCTACAACTGGTCGAAGATTTCGCGGAATTCCCATGCCCCGGATTTGTTCTGGACCCATTCGGCGGCTCGCACAGCACCAAAAGCAAATCCGCGACGCGAGAAGGCATCGTGACGCAATTCAATGACGTCGTGCTCGCTGATGGCCTTGACGATGTGCTCACCTTTGGCGTCGCCGATGCGGTGCGATTCGATGGGGACTTCGATGCCGGGCTGGACAGAGTGGATGATCTCCTTGAGCGTGATGGCCGTTCCGGAGGGAGCGTCGATTTTGGAGGTGTGGTGGGTTTCACTGATGGAGAACTTATAGCCCTCGATGCGGGCGAGTTCGGCGGTGAGGCGGAAAAGCTTCTGCACGCCAATGGAGAAGTTGGTGCCGTAAAGGAGCGCGCCACCTCGGCGGTGAGCGATGGCTTTCAGCTCTGGTAACTGCGCGTACCATCCGGTTGTGCCGACGACGATGCGGCCGCCGAGCGCGAGGACTGCGCGGATATTCTCGACCGCGGCATCGGGTGCAGTGAAATCGATTACCGCGTCGACGCCGGCCAGATTGGGCGCGGTGAGCGCCGAGGCGTGTTGATTTTCATTAATGTCGAGGGCGCGCACGCCGTGACCGCGCTCGCGCGCCACCTCGGCGACGAGCGAGCCGGTCTTTCCCTTGCCTAGAACGAGGAGAAGCATAAGTTCAGCTCCTAGCTATTAGCTCCTAGCTTAATGCTTGGCACAGGAGAGGTGTTTTGAGAGGGATGGTGGAGGAAAGCGAGTAGCTCGAAGCTAGGAACTGACGGCTGCTTTGCGCGCCTCAATATCGAAGATGCTTGGATCAGGGTCTTTGAAGAAGACGGCGTGCAGAGAGCGGACAGCCTCGTCAGCATCGTCTTCCTCGATCATGAAGCTCATGTTGATTTCGCTGGCACCTTGCGAGATCATGCGCACGTTGACGTGGCGGATCGCGCCGAAAACCTGCGCAGCCATGCCGCTCTGTCCGCGAATGTCTTCGCCAACCATGCAGATGAGCGCTTTCTTTCCTTCGTAATTCACATCGGCAAGCTTGCTGAGATCGGCGGCAATAAGCGGGAGTTTCTCGTTGGAGTCGACCGTGAGTGACACCGAGACCTCGCTGGTCGAAACCATATCGACGGGGCACTGGTGCTTGTCAAAGATATCAAAGATCGCCTTGAGATAGCCGTGCGTCATCAGCATGCGGCTGGCAACAACGTCGATGATCGAGAGCTTCTTCTTGACCGCGATCGACTTGAAAGGGCTCTTGCAGTGCGGCGCGACGGATATGATGCGGGTGCCCTCGTTCGCGGGGTTCTTGCTGTTGAGCACCAGAACAGGGATGCTCTTTTTCACCGCAGGCAGAATCGTCGCAGGGTGCAGGACCTTGGCGCCGAAATAGGCCAGCTCGGCTGCTTCCTCGAAGCTGATAACCTTGACGCGCAGTGCGTCGGGACAGACTCGCGGGTCGCTGGTCATGATCCCGTCGACGTCGGTCCAGATTTCGATGGCGTCAGCGTTCAGTGCTCCGCCGACGAGAGCGCCGGTGAAGTCGGAGCCGCCACGGCCCAATGTGGTCGTAATTCCGGTCTCGTTCGAGGCGATGAACCCGCCGATCACCGGAACTTTGCCCGCGTCGAGCAATGGACTCAGATGCTCAGCAGCACGTTTCTCGATGAGTGTGTCGATGGGTGCCGCTCTCTGGAATTGCGAGTCGGTGATGATCACGTCGCGCGCATCGAGGTGGGCGGCATTGATGCCCTGCTCAGCGAATGCGGCGGCGATGATCCTGCTGGAGAGGCGTTCTCCGTAGCTGACGACGAGGTCGGAGATGCGCGGAGTGAGTTCGAGGATAGCTGCGAGGCCGCGAAGAATCTCATCCAGCGAGTCGAACTTCTGTTCGATCAGGTTGCAGAGCGCCGATGCGTCAGTGGGTGTCTTGATCAGTGCGCAGGCGGTGTCGCGATGGCGGGCGCGAAGGCGGGAACTGATGGCGAGTGCGCCGGTGCGGTCACCCTGGGCAGCGGCCGCCGCAGCGCGCAGAAGCTGGTCGGTGACTTTGGCCATGGCGCTGACCACGACGACGGGGTTCTTGCCGGCAGCAACGCGGCCTGCGACGATGGAGGCGGTGCGGTTAATGGCAGCCGGGTCTTCGACCGAGGTGCCGCCGAATTTCATCACAACCAGGCTCATGTAGTCTCTTTATGGCTCTCAGGGCTAAAGCCCCGTTTATTTCAAACTCAATTCGGCATGGCTGAAGTCATGCCCTGATACAAACCTGTGCTGTTAACGCTCGTTGCCGGATCGACCTGTCCTAGGCACGAGCGGCGCTTTCAGTCAGTTGCTCGAGCTTGCCGAGACTGGCGAGGAGTTCCGCGTTCAGAATGGTAGCTCCGGCCGCGCCGCGGACGGTGTTATGCGAGAGCAGGACAAACTTCCAGTCGAGCAGGCCGCAGGGGCGAAGACGGCCAACTGTTACCGCCATGCCGCCTTCACGATTGCGGTCGAGGCGCGGTTGCGGACGGTCAGGCTGCTCGGCAAACTGTACCGGCTGCTTCGGCGCGAAAGGCAGGTCCATGCTGGCGAGCGGTTTGAACTCATCCCACGCGGCGACGATCTGCTCGCGTGTGGCGGGCTTTGCGAACTTGACGGAGACACATTCGGTGTGGCCGTCGATCACGGGCACGCGGTTGCAATGGGCCGTTATCTTCGCAGAGAGTGGATCGACGGTGTGAGTTCCCATCCGGCCGAGGAGCTTCAGCGTCTCGGCTTCCATTTTTTCTTCTTCGCTGCCGATGTAGGGTACGACGTTGTCGAGGATGTCCATGGAGGCTACGCCGGGGTAGCCCGCACCGCTGACTGCCTGCATGGTGGTGACGAAGATCTGCTCAATGCCAAAGCGCTCCTCAAGCGGCTTGAGGGCCATGACGAGGCCGATGGTGGAGCAGTTGGGGTTGGTGACCATGTATCCGCCGGACTTCTTGCGCGAAGGCTGCTCCTCGATCAGGTGAAGATGGTCGGCATTGACCTCGGGGATCACGAGCGGCACATTGGGCGTCATCCGGAAGGCGCTGGAGTTCGAGAGCACGGCGCAACCCGCCTCGGCGAACCTGGGCTCAAGTTCGCGGGCAAAGGCCGCATCGACAGAGGCGAAGATGATGTGCGGCGCCCCGGCTGGATCGGCTGGCGATACCGGCATCTTGGCGATGCGATCGGGAAGAGGTGTGTCGAGCCGCCACTTCACAGCCTCGCCATAGGGCTTTCCGCTGGAGCGGTCGCTCGCGGCCAGCCAGGCAACTTCGAACCAGGGGTGGTTTTCGAGGAGCTGGATATAGCGCTGACCCACCATTCCGGTCGCGCCGAGGATGCCGATTGGGTATTTATTTTGCATGATCCTGAACACTCCAGTGTACAGGATGCGTCGTTTTTCCCCTCTGCCGCGAATGGGGGAGCGCGCGAGGTCTTCAACTGGATGGTGCCCGGCCTCGGCGCTGGATCACGGCCGCCTGGGATTGGCGCTGAAGTCGCCGACGACGGTGGTCCACTCGCGTACGTACCAGCGCTTCACAAGGCCATTGAGGACGTAGGGATCTGAGCGGGCAAACCTTTCGGCAACCTCGGGTGAGTCTCCCTTGAAGACGAGGACAGCGCCATCGACAGGATTGGCCAGCGCGCCTGCGATAACCAGTTCACCGCGGTCAGCTGCCTCCCAACCCATCTTGAGGTGCACGTTGCGGAACTCGGCGCGGCGGGTGAGGTAGTCGTCTGCGGTTTCGTAGAAGAGCAGATAGTGCATGAGCCAGTCCTTCCGGCTCGAATTCTACTGCATCGGTCGCGGACGCGTTCCTCTGGACCCACTACACTTGAAAACTGTGAGATCAACCTCAAGTCAAGTCGCCGACTCCGCTATTCCCATGCGCGCTCTGCTGGCCGGTGCGCGCCGCAAAGAATCAGCTTTGCTCGACCTTATGCGCAAGATCGTCATGTGTGAGTCGCCCTCGGACACCAAGGCGGCGGTCGACGCCTGCGTGGCACTCGCCACGGACGCAGTTCGTGCGCGAGAAGGACGGGTCAAGCTTCACCGCCAAAAGAGCTATGGCGATGTACTCGAGGCCCGCTTCGGGCCGCGGAAACGACGCGGTGCGAAACCGATCCTCCTGCTTGGACATCTCGATACCGTCTGGCCCGTTGGGACGTTGCGCACC
>Ga0335080_10003365_pt1 | contig 16168 bp, 28 predicted proteins | sample Lox_Sample_34_FD_206720 | JGI IMG/M metagenome (GOLD analysis project Ga0335080, IMG submission 206720) | Soil microbial communities from Loxahatchee National Wildlife Refuge, Florida, United States - Lox_Sample_3.4 | ecosystem: Environmental > Terrestrial > Soil > Wetlands | place: USA...
ATCGCCATGTCACTGGTCGTCCGAGCGTTTCCGCTTCGCAGCTCCGTCGCCGAGCTGCATGCCTTTGCTTCCGAGCTGACCGGCGCCCGCGCCGCCGAGGCCGAGCGCTTCTATCGCCACTACGGCGCCGATCACGAATCCTGGCATCTCCAGCAGACGCCCAATGGTCCGTGGGTGATCGCGGTAACGTCGCTCGCCGACCCCGTGGAAGCGGCACCTCGCTACGCCGGCGCGACCGAAGCGTTTCACGTCTGGTTCAAGAACCAGGTCCTGTCGCTGACCGGAGTCGACCCGAACAAGGCTCCGCTGGGTCCACCGACAACGCAGATCTTCGCCTGGGCGCGTCACGGGGACGAGCCGCGCGCGGCGTCCCCGGCAGCCGGGCCTTAGGCGTCGATCGCATGCGTGCACCATGCGCCGCGGTGCTCGCCTTCGCCGCCATCGTTCTGGCCGGCTGCGCCGCTTCACCCGCCGCCGACGAATCGGGCGCGGGGCGCGAAGCGCAGGCGCGCGCCGAGATGCTGGCCGCGATGAGCGCGTCGGCGGCGAGCTGGAATGCAGGGGACCTCAAAGGGCACCTCTCGATTTACGACGACTCGGTGACCGTCATGACCAGGACGGGGCCCAGGCCGTCGATCGCCGCCATCGAGGCCTCGTTCAGCGCCGCCTACTTCAAGGATGGCAAGCCGAAGCAGACACTCGGCTTCGATCAGGTGTCGATCCGCCTTCTTTCGCCGGAATCTGCGCTCATGACGGGTCGTTTCAGCTTGACCGGAGGCGGTCTTCCCCAGCAGTCGGGCTGGTTCTCGCTGGTCTGGCTGCGTACCCCGGCAGGCTGGCGCGTGGTCCACGACCACACGAGCTAGCCTTCGGCAGCGGAGCCGGGACTCTGGAGGCAACATGCCGCGGATCGACTACAGGACACAAGCGAGCCGATGCCTCGCTTCGCCGGACGTCGGCTCACAGACGCATCGACCGCCCACGATGCGGATCGAAGCTCCCGGCGCCGGCGATCGAAGGTGGCTCGCGCTGCGCTCCCGCCTGTGGCCGGACGGCTCCGAGACGGAGCACCTGCGATGCATGACGGATGTCGTCGCGCGCGGGCAGTTCGTGCGGCTGGCGGCCGAGCACGACGGCTCGGCGATCGGCTTCGTCGAAGCGTCGATCCGCACGGACTACGTCAACGGCACGGCGAGCTCCCCGGTCGCGTTTCTCGAGGGGCTGTACGTCGAAGCCGATGCGCGCCGAAGGGGCGTGGCGCGCGCTCTGGTCTCCGCGGTCGAGGCTTGGGCCGCGGCCGCGGGCTGCACCGAGCTCGCATCCGACTCGCCTCTCGAGAACTCCACCGCGCACACCGTTCATCGTGCGCTCGGTTTCGCGGAGACCGAGCGCGTGGTGTATTTCTGTCGCCGCATCTCGCCTGCGCGAGCTCGGCGCGACGGCTAGGCACGAGGCCCGGGTCGAACGCTCGCATCGATTGGATCGGCCGAATCGAACCCGTCATCGACCGACGCGGTCCATGTTCCGAAGGAAGCTGTCATGCTGAAAGGCTCGTGCCTGTGTGGTGCCGTGAGCTTCGAAGTCGCCGGCCGGCTGGAGAAGCAGCCCGAGGCCTGTCACTGCTCGCAGTGCCGAAAGCAGACGAGCCACGTCTTCGTAGGCGTCAACGTGCGGCGCGCGGACCTCACGCTGCACGGCGCTGACAAGGTGACGTGGTATCGCTCGTCGGAGAAGGTTCAGCGGGGATTCTGCTCGGTGTGCGGCTCGGCGCTGTTCTGGAATGCAACCATAGAAGGCTACGAATACATCTCGATCGCGATGGGTGCGTTCGAGCCGCCGACCGGCGTGCGATTGGCGAAGCACACGTTCGCAGGTGACAAGGGCGACTACTACGAGATCGACGACGGATTGCCGCAGAGCCTGAGCTACTAGCGGCGACGTCCGCGTGCCGCCACTCGCGGTCCCGGGCGGTCTCGTGTACGCTCGCCTCACCGATCCGCCGCCTCAACCGTCCCAACGATCGCGACGACGCCATGCGGCAATACCGATTCCTGGATCGCCGCAGCTTTCTCCTGGCGCTCGTCGCGTTATGCGGCTGCGGCAAGAACGAAGCGCCGAGCGTGGCGAAGGAAGCGGGAAGCCTCCCGCAAGCGGGGCCGCGAGCTGCCGGTGCAAGGCAGCTATCGGCCGGTGCAGAGCAAGGCACCAACGTTCCGCGCGTGGCGGTCCTGGTTTTCGGGCCAAGGGACAGCGGTGGCGCCGGCGGTCCGTCATCGGCGGTCACGCTCTTCCGGAATCGGATGGCCGAGCTCGGTTATCTCGAAGGCAAGACCGTCGTCCTCGAGGAGCGCTACGCCGACGGCGATTCGCAGCGGCTGACGCAGCTCGCGCGCGAGGTCGTCGACGGCCGCCCCGACGTGATCGTCGCGATCGCCGCGGCCGCAACCGCGGCCGTCCATCAAGCGACGACCACGATACCGATCGTGATGGCTCACGCGGGGAACCCAGTCGGATCCGGCCTGGTGCAAAGCCTCGCGCATCCGGGCGGCAACGTCACCGGCACGACGTCGATGGTCCCGGACCTGGGGGTCAAGCAGGTCGACATCCTGCGCGAGATGCTGCCCCGGCTTACCAAACTGGCGGTGCTCGCCAACCCGACGAACGCGGCCACGGTTCCATTGCTCGAGAACGTGCGCGACGGCGCCCGCCGATTCGGCGTCAGCCTGGTGGTCGCGGAGGTCGCCCGCGAGGAGGATTTCTCCCGGGCATTCGACCAAATCCGTCGCGCTCGCCCCGACGCCCTCCTCGTGATGATGGAGCCGTTCATCGGCGCGAATCAGGCGCGGCTTCTGGACTTCGTCGCGACGAATCGATTGGCGGCCAGCTACGACGTCGGGCGGGAGCTCGTGCGCGCCGGCGGCCTGGTCTCGTACGGACCGGTGCTCCAGAACCACTACGCGCTCGTCGCCGACTACGTGGACCGGATTCTCAAAGGCGCCAGCCCGGGAGACCTGCCGGTACAGCAGCCGACCCAGTTCGCGCTCGTCATCAACCTCAAGACCGCGAAAGCGCTCGGCCTCGCGATCCCGCAATCGCTGCTGGTGCGCGCCGACGAGGTGATCCGATGAAGCGGCACACGCGGTCCGAGGCGCGTGCGGACGCTGCGGCGATGGTCATCGAATCGGTCAGCCTCGTTACGGTCGAATCGCCCGAGCAGCGGGACGCTGCACGCGCGCTCGTGTCCGAGTACCTGCGCTGGGTGGCGGAGGTCGCCCGGTCCAACTACGGCCTGTCGTTCGATGTCGAGGCGATGATCGAATCGGACTTCGACGACTCCAAGTTCTTCCCGCCGCGCGGCCGGTTCTACCTCGTCCGTTACGAAGCTGCGTTCATCGGCGTCGGCTGCCTCAAGCGCCTCGCTCCCGGCCTCGGCGAGATTCAGCGCATGTACGTCAGGCCGGAGGCCCGGGGCATCGGCGCAGGACGCCTGCTCGTCGAAAGGCTGCTCGAGGACGCGCGCTCGCTGGGATACCTCACGGTCCGCCTCGAGAGCCTGCGTGCCCTGGGGCCGGCGCATGAGCTGTATCGGTCCGTGGGGTTCGTCGAGATCGCGCCGTACAACGACAACAGCATGCAGGCCTACCAGACGCGCGAGTCGCTGCCCGCCTACAGCGACAGCGCGGTGTTCATGGAAGCCCGGCTGGCGGCCTGCCCCGCATGAGGCTGCGTCCTTCGCTCCGGCCGACCTAGCATGAACCATCCGCTTCGCTGTCGCTGCGGCAGGCTTCGAGGCTACGTCACAGCGTCGATGGGCGCGACACGGGCCGTTTGCTACTGCAAGGACTGCCAGGCGTTCGCGCGCTTCCTGCGCACGGCGGGGGTCACCGACGCCGATGGCGGCACCGAGGTCGTCGCCCTGGTCCCGAAGCACGTGCACTTCACCGAGGGCCTCGACGCGCTCGCCTGCCTTTCGCTGAGCGAGCGAGGGATCCTGCGCTGGTACGCGAGCTGCTGCGATACCCCCGTAGGCAACACCGCCAGGAGTCCGGCACTCCCCTACGCGGGCCTCATTCACAGCTGCCTCGAAGGCGGTCCGGCGTCCATCGAGAGCTCGTTCGGAAGTCGGAGGCTGGCCGTGAACGCCGAGTCGGCGTTGAACCCGGTCCGGAGCACGCCGATGGCCGCCGCGATCGGACTGCCCAAGCTCATGCTCTCGCTGCTGGGCGCGCGCTTGGGTGGGGCCTGGAAGACCAACCCCTTCTTCACTCCCGACACGCGCACGCCGATTCGCCCGGTTCGAGTCCTGTTGGAGGCCGAGCGCGCGCAAGCCTACGGCCGCGATGGCTGACGATTTCGACGTCGACGCCTTCCTTCGCCAGCCGCTCTTCGCCCACCTGGCGACGGCCTCGCCCGACGGCCCGCGAGAGTCGCCGGTCTGGTTCCTGTGGGAGGCTCGCGAGCTCTGGCTCGTCGGCAATCGCCGGGACAGCTTCCCGAGGCGGATCGAGGCCGAGCCGCGATGTGCCGTCGGCATCGTCGAGTTCGACCTGCCGCGCGGACGGCTCCGCCACGTGGGCATTCGCGGCACGGGATCGATCGAGGCGCTCGATCGCGCCCGGCTGTATCGCCTCCTGAGCCGCTACCTCGGTGAGGACGAAGCCGCGTGGAACGCGGACTTCCGCGCCGGTGTCGTCGATCGCCTGGAGCTCATGGTCCGCATCCGGCCCGCGTCGCTCGTCGTCCGCGATCAATCGTACTTTGCGGGCGAGCGCGCATCGAGATGACATGCTCCGCGCGCCTTGCTTCCCTAAGCCGGCGTTCGGTCGATCGACGCATCGCGTGATCCCGAGAGCCGCTGCCGCCGCGCCATTGCGCTTGCCTCGAGTTGCAGGCGCCCGCCGGCGTGGGCGAGAATGCCGCCTCTAAGGCTCGCTCGATCCGGCCAGGCGGGAAAGGACTCACGATGCGCTTCCGATTCACAGCTTCGTTGCCGATCGCCGGTGTCGTGGCGCTGGTTTGGGGCTGTTCCAGCGCGCCGCCGGCGGACGTCGCAGCGCGCGCAGGATCCGTGCAGGTCTACGAGATGAACCCCTTTCTCGGCAAGCCCTACGCGATCTTGGGTCACATCTGGGCGGACTCGTCGCAGACCGCGACGCGGATCACGACCTACGCGACGAAGGACGAGGCCGTCGCTTCGCTGCAGCTCGAGGCGGCGCGCCTGAACGCCGACGCGCTGATCAGCGTGAGCTGCATAGACCAGCACGGCTCGACGTGGTCGCAAGGCAAGGTCCCCGCATTCCTCTGCTACGGCGTCGCAGTCCGGCTTCGACCCAACCAGGGGTGATCCGGGGCCAGCCGAGCCCCGACGCGACGATCCGCCGGGAGGGAGCTTGAGTACCAGGATGCGCGCGATGTCGCGGAGGCGCCGGTGCAGACGCGCCTGACCCCCGCGCTCGGCATCGAGCAGCCGGTGATTTCCGCGCCGATGGGCTTTGCAGCGGGCGGTCGGCTCGCGGCGGCGGTGAGCGGCGCCGGCGGGCTGGGCCTGATCGGCGGCGGCTACGGCGACGCGGAGTGGCTCGAGCGCGAGCTCGCACAACCGCAGACCATCAATCGGGAGGAAGCGCGGCACCGGCAGGCCGATCGCGCGGGCGACGCGGAGGGCTTCGGCGTGCTGACCGGCGAGGGAGCAGGTCTCATCCGCGACATCGCTCCGGCTGCGGAGCTTCTGCGGCGTCTCGTCCGCGAGGCCGAAGCCGTGATCGGGCGCGCCGGCGAGGCGCAGAGGCAGCCGCCACCGCGAGCATGAACGCCTCCCAGCTCAAGCGCTACTGCCGCGGCTTTCCCGACGCGACGCAAACGCTCTACGGCGAGCCGTGGAATTTCCTCGTCTACTCGATCGGCGGCAAGAAATTCGCCTATTTCAAGACCAGCCAGCCGGAGCGGTGGCGCTTCAGCATCCGGGTCACGCCCGACCGGTTCATCGAGCTGACCGACGTCCCCGGCGTGAAGCCCGCGAGATACCGGGGACGCTACGGTTGGATCACGATCGTCGACGTGTCGCGCTTTCCCGCTCCGTACCTCGAGGAGCTGGTCGAATGGTCCTATCGATGGGCGCTTTCCTCGCTGAGCCGCAAGCGCCGCACGGCCATCGGCCAGACCGACGCCGGCGCGCGGGCCGAGGACGATGCGGCGCGGCGCGGACCGACCGGGTACACTTCGCCCGCATGCGGCGCCGAAGCTTCCTCTCCCTCGCAACGCTCGCTATTCTCCGGCCCGAGCTCGCGGCTGCCGAGGCGGCGTCCGACGGGCCCGGAGGGCGGTTCGACGACGATCTGATGGCCCACCTCGAAGGGCAGTGGCTCAGCACGCGCAGGATCCGCGGCAAGGAGGTGCACAACAGGGCCGCTGCGCTGGGGCGCGGAACGCGGACCGGCAATTCGATCGAGTTCCGTTTCGACTATCCCGAGGGGCCGTCCTTCAATACGTTCGTCTGGCTGCCCGAGAGCGACCAATGGCTTTTCCGCATGGAGAGCCAGGCCGCGGACGGCAAGCGGCAGGCCTTCGCGACGGATACGCTGGTGCGCCAACGGTGAGAGCAGCTCCGCTCCCCCGCTTCGATGCAGGGGCTCGCGCCGCGCTTCGGCGCCTCTCGGCCTCGATCCTTTCCTAGGCCGTCGATGGAGATACGCGCGATCCGCCGGTCCGAGCTCGCGGCCGCGCGACGTCTCCTGGTCGACAACGGCTTCGACGGCGGGCGCCTCGCCGACGTCGAGCGGTTCGCACAGCTCGTCGCCCGCTCTCAGCGGGCGCTCGTGGCAGTCGAGAAAGGCGAAGTCATCGGGTTCGCGAGAGCGATCTGCGACGAGATGTCGAACGGCTATCTGTCGATGCTGGTCGTCGCCGAGGGCCATCGCCGAAAGGGTGTCGGCACGGCGCTGGTCAAGGCCGTGATGGGAGACGATCCGGCGATCGGCTGGGTGCTGCGCGCCGGGCGCCCGGGCCTCGCATCGTTCTACGAGAGGCTCGGCTTCGTGCAATCGAGCGTGGCGATGGAGCGTCCTCGCGCGAAATGAAAGCGGCCGCCGGGACAATGGACGATCGAGGCGGATCTGACGTGGAGCGCCTGCCACTCAACTCGCCTCGGAGGCTGTCGAGAATCGGAGGCGTTCTCTACCTCGTCATCATCGCTCTTGGGCTCCTGGGCGAAACCGTCGTCCGGGGAGGGATCGTCGTCCCGGGCAATGCGGCGGCGACGGCCGCCAACCTGCGCTCGATGGAATGGCTGTGGCGCCTGGGTTTCGCGGGCGAGCTCGTGCTGCTGATCTGCGCGGTCACGCTGACGTGGATCTTCTATGTCCTCCTGCGGCCCGTGAGCAAGGAGCTCGCCTTGCTCGCGACGTTTTTCAACCTGGTGTCGATCGCGATCGAAGCTGCGGTCGCGCTCTATCTCGCCACGGCGCTGTTTCCGCTCGGCGGCGCCGGGTACCTGAAAGCGTTCGCTCCCGAGCAGCTCTACGCTCTCGCGAGCCTTTCGCTCCGGGCGCACGACTACGGCTTCGGCGTCGCCCTGGTGTTCTTCGGCTGCACCTGCCTGATCCTCGGGATTCTCATCTTCCGCTCAGGCTACCTGCCCCGGGCGGTCGGCGTCCTGATGCAGGTCGCCGGCGCGAGCTATCTGCTCGACAGCTTCGCGCTGATCCTCGCCCCCGGCTTCGCCGCGCGGATCTTTCCCGCCATCCTGGTTCCGGCGTTCGTCGGCGAAGCCTCGCTCTGCGTGTGGCTGATCCTCCGGGGCGTGAACGAGGCTGAGTGGAACCGGCGTGCGGGCGTCCCGACGGCGCGCACTCCAGCCGCGTTACGGCCTTCGCCATGACGCCGCGCGCCGAGCCTTGCGAGCACCTGAGCGGGATGCGGCGCGTCACCGCACGCGGCCTCGCCTGCGAGGAGTGCCTCGCGCTGGGAGCCGAGTGGAACGAGCTGCGCGTGTGCCTGTCGTGCGGTCACGTCGGATGCTGCGAGGATTCGCCGCACACGCACGCGCTCGCCCACTTCAACTCGACGGGCCACCCGCTGATCGCGCCGCTGGACTGGGGGGAAACCTGGGGCTGGTGCTACGTGCACGGGCGCTACGTCGACCTTCCTCCCGAACTGCAGCCCAGGAGACGCTCCGCCCTGGGGATCGCCCTGTCGCGCCTTTTCCGCCGATAGTCCGCGCGCGGATCCGCTCAGATCGGCTCTCGATAGCGCCGCAGCCAGACCGCCAGGCCGAGGAGGACCGTGGCGACGACCAGCCCCGCCCACAGGCCCGGTGTGCTGAAGAAGTTGCCGGCGGTCACGTGCGCCAGCGGATCGGCCGGCGCGTCCGCCGCCGCGCGGAACGCGAAGGCCTCCGAGAACCAGCCCATCAGTCGGTATTTCACGAGGCCGGCGAAGTAGGAGGTGTTGAACGCGACCTTCTCGAAGATCCCGATCGCGAGGGGCGGCAGCACCGCCCACAGGAACGCCGCACGCCGCGCCCAGGCCGAGACCAGCAGCAGCCAGCCGTAGATCGGCGCGTACCACAGCGCCATGGCGACCAGGCCGTAGAGCAGCACGATCGACATCTTGAACAGCCCGAGCTGCGCCCAGAGCGTCTCCGAGTTCGCGCCGCTCCCCTGCAGGACGATCGTGCTCAGTGCGAGCATGATCAGCTGCACCATGACGATGATCGGGAACATCAGCAGCGGGAGGACGACGAGCGGGATCATGGCCTTCGACAGTACCGTCGTCAGGTCGGACACGGGCAGCGACTTCCAGAACAGGATGCTGCGGTCGCGTCGCTCTCCGTGCAGCGCATCGAGGCAGTAGAAGACGCCGACGATGAAAGCGGTCAGGACGAGCAGCATCGCGCTGATGCTGTAGGGGAAGATGATCTTCTCGTGCTGCACCTGGGCGAGTGTCGGCAGCATGCGCGAGCGCCAGGCCTGGTGGCCCAGGCTGACGACGAAGCCCAGCAGGGCCACGCCGGCGACGACGAGCGGAGCGATGTAGATCGAGCGGTTCTCCCACAGCTCGCGGCGCACCGACCAGACCAGCCTCCGCGTCGGCGACACCGTCGCGCTCGCACGGCTCTCGGGGCGCGATTCGGGCTCGCCGATCGCGGGATGGGACGAATGGTTCATCGGATGACTCCCTGGGGCGCTCGCTCCGGAAGCGGCGCGACGCTTCGGCCGGCGGCTGGAATTTCGAGTGCCATAGTTCGCTTCAAAGGCAGATATGCGGCGGCCAGGTGCCCATCGTCGCGGCAATCGCGCCCGCGAGCAGCAACCACAGCGGCGATACCGTGGTCACCGCGGTTCCGACGGCGAGGCTCCAGGCCGGGACGGCGAGCCGCGGAATGGGGTTCATGCTCTCGCTGCCTGCCGCTGCCGCACCCGGGACGCGAGCGGCGAACGCGCGCTGCACGCGGGCAATCATGCGGCCATCCCTTGCGCGTCCGCGCTCCGCCCGCCGACGACCGCCACGAAGACGTCCGCGATGCTCGGTGTGCGCAGCTCGCCGAACGGCGCGAGCCGCTCGCGGTCGACGCGCTCGAAGAGCAGGATGCTGTGACCGAAGACCTGGCGCTCGTGAATCGGCTTGAGCTCGCGCGCCGCGGCGACTTGCCCCGGATGGACCATGACCTCCACGTAGCGCGTCTCGAAGTCATCCATGCTGCAGTCGAGGACGATGCGCCCATGGTCGATGAATTTCAGGTCGGTGACCACGTGCTGAATCTCCTCGACCTGGTGCGTCGTCACGATGATCGTCCGGTTGCGATCGAAGTAGTCGTTGAGCAGCGAGTCGTAGAACTGCTTGCGGAAGAGGATGTCGAGGCCGAGCGTGGGCTCGTCGAGCACCAGCAGCTTCGCATCGATGGCCATGACCAGCGCGAGATGGAGCTGGGTGACCATGCCCTTCGACAGATCGCCGATCCTGCTCTCGCGCCGGACCGCGGTCTTCGCGAGCAGGCCCTCCGCCCGCGCGCGGTCGAAGCGCGGATGCACGCCCGCTACGTAGTCGAGGGCCTGCGTCACGCGCATCCAGCGCGGCAGCACGGCCACGTCGGCGATGAAGCACACGTCGCGCATGAGCTCGTCGCGCTCCGCCCAGGGATTGCGCTCGAGGACCTTGAGCTCGCCCTCGTACGGGGTGAGGCCGAGGATCGCCTTGAGCGCGGTCGTCTTGCCCGCGCCGTTGGGCCCGATGAGCCCGAGGATCCGGCCCTCGTCGACCGTGAGATCGATGCCGTCCAGGGCGACGGTCGTGCCGTAGCGCCTGCGCAGGCCGCGTGCTTCGATGCATGGCATGGCTTCAGCTCTCCTTGGGTTTGCGCGCCGGGGCCGAGGCAGCCGCGGGCGTCGCCAGCAGCTCCTCGGCTTCCAGACCGAGGCGCTGAATCGTCGCGCGAACCTTCGGCCATTCCTCGGCGAGGAATCTCCGGCGCTCCGCGTGGAGCAGGAGCTTGCGAGCGCCGGAGCTCACGAACATGCCCAGGCCGCGCTTCTTCTCTACGAGCTGTTCGTCGGCCAGCTGCTGGTAGGCCTTCAGGACCGTCAGCGGATTCACCCGGGATTCGGCCGCGACGCTGCGCACCGAGGGCAGCGGATCGCCTTCGTCGAGGACGCCGTCCAGGATCATCGCGATGACGCGGTCGCGAAGCTGCCGGTAGATCGGCTGGCTGTCGTTCCATTCCCGGTCCATGGTTGGATCGTTTCCTAGCGGCGGGCGAAATCAGCGGGATGGTTCAAGCCGGGCTGCATCGATGATTCGACGGATCGAGGTGCGGCCGATTGGTCTCTGGACTCATATGGTGATATACTATACTATAACACTAAATACCGTGTCAAGCCCCCGATCGACACCCCACTCCTCGCGAGCCATACCCATGCTTACATCGCTCCTGCCGCGGCGGATCGACAACGCCTACGCCGGCCACAAGTTCGCGCTCTGGCTCTTCGGGCTGGTCGTGCTCGTCAAGGCGGTGATCGGCTTCAACTCGATCTTCCGCGGCGAATTCGTCGCCAGCTCGGCCGACGGGATCCCGCTCGACAGCTTCACGCCCGCAGGCGCCCAGGCGGTGGTCTCGCTCTTCGCGCTGCTGGGACTCGCCAACCTCGTGATCTGCCTGCTATGCCTCGTGGTCGCGATCCGCTACCGCGCGATGGTCCCGCTGATGTTCGCGCTGCTCCTGCTGCAGCATCTGGGCGGGAAGCTCCTCCAGCTCTTCCTTCCGATCGTCCGGAGCGGGACGCCGCCGGGTTCCGCCGTGAGCCTCGCCCTCCTCGCGCTGATCCTCGCCGGTTTCGGGCTCTCTCTGTGGCGCCGGAACGCGCGAAACGACGGCCGGGCCTGATGCGGAGCCGAAGCATTTTCGGTGGCAGAATCGCAGCCGTGCCGTCTACGGAAACGGAAGAGTCGCGGCCGAGACACCGGCATGAGCACCTTCGACGAGGAAATTGCGCGCCACTTGAAGGACGCGGCCGACTCGGGAGAGTTGAGCCGCTCGGAAAGTTACGGCAAGCCGCTGCCGAGCGATCCCGGCGGGGATGCCATGCCGCAGGCGCTGCGCATGCCTATGAAGATCCTCAAGGACGCAGGCGCGCTTCCTCCGGAGATCGAGTGGTTCCACCAACGCGCTCGACTCAGGGCAGCAATCCACGCGACCGCCGATGCGCGCCAGCTCGAAAGCCTGCGCCTGCAGCTGGTCGAGCTGGAGCAGAAGCTCGCTCTTCGCCTCGAGGCGCTGCGGATCAACGCGAGCCTGTAGGCGGCCCCGAGTTCTCGCTGCTGATGCCCGGACCGCCAGGACGCGCGATGAGCGGCAGGTCGATGATCCGCATTCGCGAGATCGATCATCTCGTGCTGAGAGTCGTCGACCTGGGCGCGATGCTGCGCTTTTACTGCGAGGCGCTCGGATGCACGGTCGAGCGCCTCCAGGACTCGATCGGGCTCGTCCAGTTGCGCGCCGGCCGGTCGCTGCTCGATCTCGTTCCCATCGGCGGCAAGCTGGGGGCGGCCGGCGGCGCGGCACCCGGCAAGGAGGGACGAAATCTCGATCACTTCTGCTTCCGCGTCGAGCCGTTCGACGAGGCTCTCATCCGCGAGCAGCTCGCCTCGCACGGCGTCGTCGCGGGCGAGGTCGCGTCCCGCTACGGGGCCGAAGGCGAAGGACCGTCGATCTACCTGACCGATCCCGAGGGCAATGTCGTCGAGCTCAAGGGGCCGCCGAGCGCGTCTCCATGATCCGCACGCCATGCCGCCGGTGCGACCGGCGTGGCCCGAGACCTCGAAGCGCGCCGTCGCGCTGCGATGGCGCGCCGCATTGAGGTTCCCGTTGCATGAGCCCGACCGAGCAGCTGCGCGCCTCGCTCTCCGCGCTTCCCGGCGTGGTGGAGACGCGGTCACGCTTCGGTGCCGCCGGCCGTCCGGCCTGGTGCATCGACGGCCGCGAGTTCGCGCATCTGCACTCGACGACGCTGCTGGATCTGAGGCTGCCTCGTGCGGCCCAGGCGCGGCTGCGCAAAGATCCCCGCGCCCGCTTCCGGCGACACGCATCGCAGTGGCTGGAGCTCGAGTTCCACACCTGCGAGGACGTCGCCGACCTCCTCGCCCTCGCGCGGAAGGCAGCCGCGGCCATGAAAGCGACCCGTCGCACACCGTGATGCGACCGATGCCGCAAATTCGCGAAGCGCATCCCTCCGACGACGAGTCGATCTGGCAAATCTTTCACGCCGTCGTCGCGCAGGGCGACACCTACGCGCTCGATCCGCGCATTCGTCGTGACGAGGCGCTCGGGTACTGGCTGAATCCTGCCCACCGCTGCTTCGTCGCGGAAAGCCAGGCCGCCGTGGTCGGGACCTACATCCTCAGGGCGAATCAGGCGGGCCCGGGTGCCCACGTCGCGAACGCGGGCTTCATGGTGGCACCCGGCGCGCGCGGTCTCGGCGTCGGCCGGGCGATGGGAGAGCATTGCCTGATCCAGGCGCGGCGCCTCGGGTTTCGCGCGATGCAGTTCAACTTCGTCGTCTCCACGAACGAGCGGGCGGTCCGGCTGTGGCAGCAGCTCGGATTCGAGATCGTCGGGACGCTGCCCGGCGCGTTCCGGCACCCGGGCCGTGGATTCGTCGACGCCTACGTCATGTTCCGCTCGCTCGACGACGTCCCGGAGCCACGATGAGTCCTCAGGCCATGGTCCGGGCGGGACTGATTCCGGCGATGTGGCTCGCCTGGGTCGTCTATTGGTGGATCTCCGCGCGCGGCGTCAAGCCGGTCCTGCGCCGGGAACCGCTGTACTCGCGGCTGATCTACACGATTCCCCTGTGGGTGGCGGTGTTCCTTCTCGCCGCCACGGGACCGATGGGCGGCGGTCTGAGCGAACGCTTTCTCCCCCGCGAATCCTGGCTGGCCGCGCTCGCGATCGGCCTGACCGCCGCCGGCCTGCTCTTCGCGGTGTGGGCGCGCCGCCACCTCGGCGGCAACTGGAGCGGAACCGTGACCATCAAGGAAGGCCACCAGCTCGTGACGACCGGCCCCTACGCGCTCGTCCGGCATCCGATCTACACCGGACTGCTGCTCGCGTTCATCGGGTCAGCGGTCGCTATCGGCGAATGGCGGGGCGTGCTCGCGGTCGTGGTCGCCGCGGCTTCGTTCGTCTACAAGCTCCGCTTGGAGGAGCGCTGGATGCGGGAGCAGTTCGGCGACGCCTACCGCGACTATTGCCGTCGCGTGCCCGCGCTCGTGCCCTTCGTCGCGTGAATCATGCTACGGCCCTCAGGGAGCCACCATGCCACTCGTCACACTCACGGTCCGCAAAGGCAAATCGAGCGAATTCAAGTCCGCGGTGCTCGCCGCGGTCCACAGCGCACTGATCGGTTCCGGCGTGCCGGACAAGGATCGCTTCCAGCGGGTCCTGGAGCTCGACGACGACGACTTCCGCTTCGACGCGGACTATCCGGACCTGAACGCTCCCCGCACGGGCGACTTCGCCCTCATCGAGATCGTTCTCTCCGTCGGCCGCAGCGTGAAGGTGAAGAAGCAGATCCTCGCCGCCATCGTCGCCGGACTGGCGAAGGCGCCGGGGCTCAGTCCGGAGAACGTCATGGTCGTCTTCGAGGAAACGCGCTGGGAGAACTGGTCGTTCGGCGGCGGGCGGCTCATCCACGCCTGAAGGCGGCCATGCCGGAGTCGAATCTGCGCTGAGCTGACCATGGCTCCACTGCTCACAGGCATCATCTCCGCGTGCACGGCACTGGTCGCGTCGATCGCCGACCGATCGTCACCCTCACCGCCGCCCGACGGCAGTTCAACGCGACGGTCCTCTCGGCGAATCGACAGAAATGGATCGAGTCCCTGCGCGACATGATCGCCGAGCTGCTGTCGCTGCTGGTCGCCGCCGCGGTCATCAAGTCCAGGTGGAAGGCGAAGTGGGATCAGGGGCGCGGTCCGCTCGGCGAGAATCCGGCGCTCCTGGAGAAAGTCGAGCGCATGGTGCTCTCGCGTTCCAAGATCGGCCTGCTCACCAAACCTTCGAAGCCGGATCACCAGCAGCCTTGCGCGGCGATCGACGCCGCCTTCAACCGATTGCTGTCGGAGGAATCGCACGAAGTCGAGACTGAGAGCGACATCCAGGGCATCACGGCGCTGGCGCAGTCGATCCTCAAGCGGGAATGGCAGCGCGTCAAGCGCGGGGTCTGAGCGAGGCGACCCGATCGCGGGAACCACGCGTCGCGACAGCGATCAGAGGAGGGATGTCGCAAGCCAGCCCCATAGCCTCTCTTCGACCGCACGAGGGCTTTCGCGGCGTCTAGGCGTTCCGTCGATCCGCCCACGGACGGGCACAGGAGACACGAATCATGCAGGGAGCTCTCGGCAAACTGTGGCGCGACTACCGCGCCTTCGGATTGTTCATCGTCCTGATGGTGATCTTTCGCAGCGCGCTGGCCGACTGGAACGAAGTGCCCAGCGGCTCGATGCAGCCCACGATCGTGGAAGGCGACCGCATCCTGGTCGACAAGCTCGCCTACGACCTGCGCGTTCCGCTCACGCACATCTCGCTGCGCAGGCTCGGCGACCCGCAGCGCGGAGACATCGTCGTGTTCGATTCGAAGCTAGCGCAGACCCGTCTCGTGAAGCGGGTCATCGGGCTGCCGGGCGATACGGTGGCGATGCGCCACAACCGCTTGACGATCAACGGCGTCGAGGCGCGCTACTCCGAAGCCGGGTACGCTGCGGGCGCGATCCTCGAGCGCGAATCCTATCCCGGCTGGTCGCATCGAATCGAGCTCGCTCGCGACGGCGGGAGCGGGATGAGCTCGTTCGGCCCGGTCGTCGTTCCCGAGGGCCATTACCTGGTGCTGGGAGACAATCGCGACAACAGCGCCGATTCCCGCGTGTACGGCTTCGTCCCGCGCGACGAGATCGTCGGCAGGGCCCGCACCGTCGTGCTGTCGCTCGACTACGACCGCTACTACCTGCCGAGGGCGGACCGGTTCTTCCGGGCGTTGTGAGCAGAGGCGCTTTTCCGGTTCGCGGCCGCCCGGCGCTTACGCGCGCCCGCCGCGCGCAGTACACTCCCGCGCGGGAAGAATCCTGCGAGGGAGACCCCGAGTGCGCGCAATCGAGACGGGCCGCCTGACCCTGGTGCCGCAGATCGCCGCGCATGCCGATGAAATGTTCGCGGTGCTGAGCGATCCGGCGATCTACGAATACGAGAACCGGCCTCCGGCCTCGGTCGAGCGCCTGCGCGAGCGCTTCGCGAAGCTCGAATCGCGGCGCTCGCCCGACGAGCGCGAGCAGTGGCTCAACTGGGTGATCCGCGTGCCTTCCTCCGGGCTGATCGGATATGTCCAGGCGACCGTGCGCGAGAACGGCTCGGCTGCGATCGCCTACGAGCTCTCCAGCGCCTACTGGGGTCGCGGCCTGGCTCGCGTCGCGGTCGAAGCGATGATCGGCGAGCTGGCACGCGGCTATGGCGTGCGCCGCCTGACCGCCGTCTTCAAGCGGGCCAACCACCGGTCGCTGCGCCTGCTCGAGCGCCTCGGATTCTCCTCCGCCCCGCCGGAGGCGTCGGCCCGGGCGGGGGTCGAGCCCGACGAAGCGATGATGCAGCGCGAGCTGCCCGAGCCTTGAGCGAACCGGATCCGCG
>Ga0335080_10003366_pt1 | contig 16167 bp, 13 predicted proteins | sample Lox_Sample_34_FD_206720 | JGI IMG/M metagenome (GOLD analysis project Ga0335080, IMG submission 206720) | Soil microbial communities from Loxahatchee National Wildlife Refuge, Florida, United States - Lox_Sample_3.4 | ecosystem: Environmental > Terrestrial > Soil > Wetlands | place: USA...
TTGAGATCCGCCAGCACCTCGCGGGCGCGCCGGGCAAACTCGCCGGCGGTAACGCAGGCTGCCGGATCGACACAGTCAAAAAGATGATGGGCTACGCGGGTACGCTCGGTTGGCGTCGGTTTGGCCGTGCCGACCTGGAATTCGCGGTACAGCGCAACGGAATCACAGTTCACGATTTCGCCCCCGAAGCGCTCCGCGATGGCGAGGGACAGCGCCGTCTTGCCGCTGCCTGTCGGTCCGAGAACAATGACAAGCAGAGGCTCGTCGGGCACTAACGCGCGCTCCAGGGAATGTGGCGGCCGTAGCGGGCAAGAATGATGGAAAGGATCAGAAGCGCCACGATGAGGATTCCTATCGCCTCCGAGCGGCGGGCGTTTGCGGGAGATCGCGGCACGAGAGCATTGTAGCGCCGACGGGTGCGCGGGCAGGAGTGCCCGCCCGACACGCGAGGAGGGCGGACACTCCTGTCGCCTCGTGGGTGCTAAACTACGCGTCGATTCTGTGATTTTATGACTTCGCCTCATGCCGGCCCTGCCCGGCGAATCCTGCGTTTTGGCTCGTTCGAGGCCGACCTGGCCGCCGGGGAGTTGCGAAATAACGGCCGCAAAGTACGCCTTCAGGAGCAGCCCTTTCAACTGCTCGCGTTGCTGTTGGAACAACCCGGCGAAGTGGTGACGCGGGAAGCGCTGCGGGAGAAACTGTGGCCTGCCGACACCTTCGTAGACTTCGATCACAGCCTGAATACCGCGGTCAAGAAAGTCAGGGAGGCGCTGGGGGACTCCGCCAGCAGCCCGCTCTATATCGAGACTTTGGCGCGGCGAGGATATCGCTTTCTGGCGGCCGTCAAGACATCGGGCAGCCGGCCGGAAGCTGTTGCCGAATCGCCTGCGGCCCTCGACAGCGAGCCTCTGCACCCGGCGCTGGACGTTCCCATTCCCAGACGAGGGCTGACCCGAGGACTTTTCGGCTTGATTCAGGTGATGTATCTTGCATTTTATTGTGTGGCCCTGTTCCGTCTGCCGGCCATTGACCGCCTAATTGGAGCGTTTCTGGCGGGATGGGAGGCGATTGCGGCCGTCGCGACGGTCCTGATCACGGCGGGAGCGGGAATCCCGCTGCGCTGCTTCCTGCTGTCGGCCGCCGCCTTCGACCATCGCCGGTTGGGGGAGAAATTCCAGCGCATGTTTCTATTCATTCTGCTGCTGGATCTGCTTTGGGCGATGGCGCCGTTTCTGCTGACATCGGGAATTGGCCTGGGGGGCGCATTCGCGCTAATGGCAGCCCTGCTTTATGTGCCTTTCGCGGAACGAACGCTGGTAAGAATGGCTTATCCGGAAAGGCCGGCAGTCAAAGCTCAGGTTTGAAATGGGAATTCTCCCCACGCAACCTGCGAATCCGCTTCCTGTGCCAAAAGACGGAACTACGCTCACCAAAACGGCGTATCACCGTCTGAACTTATGAGGCACTCAGTCTGGAGCTGGAGAATTTCTATGCGCATTGCAAGTTTTGCGGTTCTGGGGCTGTTCGTAGCGATGGCTGCGGCCGCCCACGCCGATGACTGGTCAAAAACCTATGAGGTAAACGGGAAGCCGGAGCTTGCTATTCGGACCACGGATGCCGATATCCACGTGGATACGTGGGACCAGAGCACGATCACCGCCCATGTGACCACCGAGAATGTGAAAATCGGCGAAGGCGGGATCACCATTCACGAGCAGCAAAGCGGCAATGCGATCAACCTGGAAGTGCAGTTTCCCCATCGCTTCGTGACTCTTACCACCGGTCATCATCGCGTGAGCATTGAAGTTCATATGCCGCGCGAGGGCAAGGTGAATCTGCAGACCGGAGATGGGTCGATCGAGCTGAGCCATCTCAAGGGCGAAATGCAGATGCGGAGCGGCGACGGCCACCTGGAGATCAACGCCGTGGATGGCGATCTGCGCGCTCATACCGGCGATGGATACATTCGCGCGGCGGGGCGTTTCGACCAACTGGACGCCACCACGGGCGACGGCAAAATCGAGGCCAGCGCGCTTTCTGGTTCAAACATACGCTCCGACTGGAGCCTGCGTACGGGGGACGGCAGCGTGGCGCTGCAGATACCGGAGAACCTTTCCGCCAACGTCTTTCTGCACACCGGCGATGGCCGCATCACCGCGAATGTGCCGCTCACCCTTGAGGGAGAGATAGGCAAGAGCGAGCTTCGCGGAAAACTGAATGGCGGCGGCAACCTGCTGACCATTCATACAGGGGATGGCTCCATTCAGCTGAACAAGCTGTAAACTCGCTCAAGATGCGGTCGCGTAAATTTCTTCTGTATTGCACTCTTTGGTTACAGATGGCAGGGTTGCTGGCTGGGCAAAACCCTCCGTCCCATCTCCCTGCAATCGACATTACGTCGATGGACCGGAGTGTCGATCCCTGCACCGATTTCTATGCCTACTCCTGCGGCCAGTGGAGAAAGAAGAATCCCATTCCTGCGGATGAGGCCAGTTGGGGCGTAACCGACAAGCTGCAGGACGATAATCTGGCCGTGTTGCGCGAAATTCTGGAGCAGGCTGCGGCTTCCGCCGATGGCAATCCTGTGCGGCAGAAGATTGGCGATTTTTACGCTGCCTGCATGGACGAGAAGGCCATCGAGGTGGCGGGCCTGGCGCCGTTGAAAGCCGACCTCGATCGAATCGAGGGCCTTCGTGACAAGCGGGACCTTGCGGACGTAGCCGCCCGCATGATCTACACCGCAGTGCTCTTCGATTTTCATTCGGCGCAGGACTACAAAAATTCCTCGCAGGTAATCGCTGAAATTGACCAGGATGGTTTGAGCCTGCCGGATCGTGATTTTTACCTGCTGCAGGATCCGAAATCGCAGAGACTCCGGCATGCTTACCGCGCCCACATGGCCAAGATGTTCATGCTGCTGGGCGATTCTCCGCAGGCGGCAGCCCATGAGGCGCATAACGTGATGCGGATCGAAACTGCTTTGGCGAAAGCATCACTGAGCCGGCTCGATCGGCGGCATCCCGAGAAGCTTTACCATCCCATGAGCCGGGCGCAGCTGCGGCAGCTCAGCCCATCGTTCGATTGGGAGCGATACTTCGGGGCGGCCGGCGCGCCCGGGCTCACATCGCTGAACGTGACCGCCCCGGGGTTTTTCAAGGCGCTGGGCGCGGAACTCGACCGCGGGAACCTTCAAGGCTGGAAATCCTATTTGCGGTGGCACCTTGTGCACGCCGACGCCACCCATCTCTCAAAAGCCTTTGTGGATGCCGACTTCGACTTCTACGGCAAGACTCTGCAGGGGGCGCAAGAAATCCAGCCGCGCTGGAAGCGGTGCGTCAATGAGACGGATATAGGCCTGGGTGAGGCGCTAGGCCAGATCTACGTAGAGCGCGCCTTCAGCCCGCAGGCAAAGGAGCGCGCCCTCAAGATGGTTCAGCAAATCGAAGAGGCAATGCAGGAGGATATTGAATCGCTGCCATGGATGGCGGATGAGACCAAGCGGGAGGCGCTGGCCAAACTGCATGCTGTCGCCAACAAAATCGGCTATCCCGACAAGTGGCGGGACTACAGCGCGGTGAAAATTCTGCGCGATGATGAAATGGGCAATGTTCTGCAGGTTCGGGCGTTCGAATTCCACCGTCAGCTAGCGAAAATCGGCAAGCCTCTCGATCGCGGCGAGTGGACGATGACGCCACCCACCGTGAACGCCTATTACGATGCGCAGATGAACGACATCAATTTCCCGGCTGGCATCCTGCAGCCACCGCTGTTCGACCCGGAATCCGACGATGCGCCCAACTATGGCGACACCGGATCCACCATCGGACACGAACTCACCCATGGCTTCGACGATGAAGGGCGCAAGTTCGATGCGCAGGGAAATCTGCGCGACTGGTGGACGCCGCAGGACGCGAAGGAATTCCAGAAGCGGGCCGGCTGCCTCGCTGACCAATACTCGCAGTACACCGTCATAGACCGGCTCAAGATCGATGGCAAGGTGACGCTGGGAGAAAACGTGGCCGACCTCGCCGGTCTGCGGCTCGCTTACGCCGCATGGAAGAAGCAGACTCAAGCGCAAAAGCTCGGCCCGATCGAAGACTTAACTCCGGAGCAGCGCTTCTTTGTCGGTTACGCGCAGAGCTGGTGCAGCAATACGCGTGATGAGACCAAACGCCTGCGCCTCATGGCCGATCCGCATTCGCCCGAGGAGTTCCGCGCCAATGGGGTGGTCTCCGACATGGCGGAATTCCAGCAGGCGTTCCGCTGCAAAACCGGAACGCCCATGGTACGGAAAGACGTCTGCCGCGTGTGGTGAAGTGAAAGCCCGGTGAAGCGCGCTACCTTACTTCCAGCGGTTGCGTCAGCTTGAAAGTCAGCGCAGACTCCGCGGGAAGCACGATTTCCTTGTTGCCGGTCATCGCGCCACCGGCCGTTCCCGCGCCGGCGCCGGCAATCGCGCCGATGGCGGCTCCCTTGCCGCCGCCAGCCAATCCGCCGATCAGCGCTCCCAACCCGGCGCCGCCACCCGCCATGATTCCCGTGCGCTTGCCTTTCCCCTTCATGACGCGGACCACGGAAGAGGTTTGCACCGGGCGATCAGCGCCGTTAACCGTGATGGATGTGAGCTGCAGTTGCAGGCGGGCGCCGCCCGCGAAATGGCCGAGGGGTTTTGCATCGACCACGGTACCGGAAGCGGTAGCGGCGGCAGGGATCAGGGTTTGCCCGCCGACCTCTATAGGCGAAGCCAGCGAGGCAGAGAACGCCTGACCGGGCTGGCTGATTCGGGAACCGACGGCTTGTGCCAAGCGCACCGTCACCGCAGTGCCGGCAGGAACCGCGGGTGGTGGAGCCGGAGCCGCTTGAGCCGCCGGTTTGGCCGCCGGGCTGGGCGCCGGCGCCTGCGGTACAGCGCTGTTGCTGGTATCAGGGGCGGCCGTGGCTGTTGGGCTGGCCGCGCTGGAGTTTGATGCTGAATTTGCGCCGTTGTCGGCAGTTCCATTGGCTCCCGTAGGTTTGTTGCTGCAGGCGATGAGTGCAAGGCACAGATATAGAACGAGGATGGCTGGCATACAGCGTGATCTCATGAAGCGGATCCTCCGTTTGGTTTCTTGAGAACAGGGTAAGTTGGGTTGAAGGTGATCCACAAGAGAGTTAGCAGGTACGAAAGTGTAACTATGGTCACGTGACCGCATGGGTTTGTAGGCGCGAGCGTCCTCGCTGGTGCAGAGCTGTCAGCTATCAGCCGTCAGCTTTCAGCTCAATCAAAACCTCAGGGTCCCCGCGGCTACATCGGGCTGGGCTCTTTTTCCGGCAGGTCTTCCGGCAGGTCTTCCGGCAGGTCGATGCCGGATAAGGTCGGCGTTACTTCCGGCTGGGCAGCCGTCACCGCCTCCGCAACAGCCGCCGTCTCCTCGAGCTTCTTTTCGGGCTCCCGATCTTCTTTCTTCTCGAGGAACTTCGTGGTGTTCAGCAGGGGACGGCCCAGCGACGAGTTGTAGCCGCTCCACCCGCTCTCCGATGTTTCCCGCTCGAACTGAGCGCGCATGCTCTCCATTTTCGAGTCGAGATCATCGAGGTAGTGCAGCAGCAGAGCTTCGGGAAACATGGGCAGCTTGGGCGATCCGAAGTCGTATTGGCCATGATGGCTGATGACCAGGTGCTCGATCAGCGTTTTGAGATCTGCGGGAAAGCCGGGCACCTGGGCGATCTTGGCCTGCAGCATTTCCAGTTCGATGACCATGTGGCCAAGCAATTGGCCGCGGGTGGTGTAGGAAAACGAACGGTTGTACGTCAGCTCGTAGATCTTGCCGATATCGTGCAGAAACGCCCCGGTCAGCAACAGGTCGCGGTTGAGGTGGGGATAGTTGCGGCACATCAGATCGCAGGAGCGGCAGAGCGAGACTACGTGGTCGAGCAAGCCGCCGATGTAGGCGTGATGCAGGCTCTTGGCCGCCGGGGCATTGCGGTAAGCCTCGGCAATTTCGGGGTCGGCCATGAAGGCCTCGACCAGCGCTTTCAGATGAGGGTTCTGAAAGCTCGCGACAAATCCTGCAAGGGTTTGCCAGAGCTCGCCGATATCCTTGGTAGTTTTTGGAAGGTAGTCGGCGAAATCGATTTCCGAATCGAGCAGCAGGCGAAGCTTGTGAATGGTGAGCTGGAAACGATTCTTGTACTTGTTCAGCAGGCCCTTCACTTTCAGGAAATCGTCTTGTTCAAAGGCGTCGAGCGCCTCCTCGACGTTGTCCCACATCTTGGCTTCTAAATGGCCGCTGCGATCGGCCAGCGTCAGGGCAAGGTAGGGATCGCCGGTCTTTTTGGGTTTTACCTGCTTCGTAACCACCACAAAGGTCGAGGTGATGACTTTGTTCTCGAAACGCGAGCAATCGCAAATAAAGAAATCCTTCATGGCCACGCAGCTTCAGCAGGCAGCGTAACCGATCCGGGACGGGGCAAACAAGGCAAAAAAGCCCCCCAGGAAACCCAGGGGGCCATCATCGCTGAGTGCTCGAGTTGTGCGCACCGGAGAAAATCAACTGGCGCGCGGCATCGGCTTGTCGGTTTTGGCAAAGTCGGCGCTGGCCTCGCCCGTCGAGGCAACATCCTCCGCTCCGGTCTGCTCCAGAATCTGCTTGGCTTTTTTGGTCCAGTTGGCGTCATCACAGTGAACGGAAAGCAGAATGCCTCCGGCGCGCACCCGGCCTTCATAACGCTTGGCTTCATATTCAGGAATGCCCAATCCGATCAAGGCGCCCGTCACCCCACCGATCGCGCCACCCGCGCCCACTCCGGCCAGGGCTGCCACGATTGGTCCAGCCGCGAGCAACGGTCCGATCCCGGGAACGGCCAGCGTGCCGATTCCTGCCAGCCAGCCGAGCGCACCCCCGATTACTGCGCCGGTGCTTGCGCCCGCCGCAGCTCCTTCGGGAGCCTTGGTGTGTTTTTCGTGCGCAAAATCCTTGGTGCCTTCGTTTTTCGGAAAAAGAGCGGAAATATCGGTGCTGCGAAAGCCCGCTTCCCTGAGGCTGTCGACTGCGCGCTCCGCATCGGAGCGTGCCGTGTAAATGCCGAATGCCGCTGTGTTTTTTCCCGCCATGTGAAGCTCCTTATTGGTTTGATCACTTCGTGTCGGGTTATGGTGGCATAGCGAGAGAAGAATAAAGATCGGGTAATCCATCTATTCCTCGCGGGGCGGGTGTGTAGCGGCGGGACACGCTTGGTCAGGCGTGCCTTCTAAAATCTGAGGAGTGGCTGCGGTCACGCTTCGGGCGTGCCCTGGAAGTCGGCAGCCGGGCTCCCGGCCGATCGCCGCAGCGCCAGGCTGGTTACATCGTTATGAGTGGGGGCCGTACCCATGAACTGGCGGACGCTGTCCAAGGCGCTGACGCAAATTTCCTTTGCGCTGGCGGCGGAGCCGCGCTCAAAACAATCTTTCACTCCCTGCAGGCCGAATTCACGGCCGCGGCGCTTGCCTTCGACGATTCCGCGTGAGACCAGCAAGAGGGCGGCGCTGGGCTCCAGCCCGACCATGGGCGCCTCGCAGGTAGCATGGGAAAAAAGGCCAAGCGGAAGACCGGTGGCGCCCAGTTCAGCAATCCCGTTGCGGTCGCGCACCAGACCGGGAGTATGCCCGGCATTGAAGTAGCAGATGACGCCGAGGCTCTCGTTGTAGCAGCCGATGAAGGCAGGGCAGGCACGGACTCCCTGAGCAGTGTTCAGAACCGTACGATTCAGTTCGAGGCAGAGCTCCGACATGGCATCGGCTTCGTTCACGTCGTCCTTGGCAAACAGGCTCACGCCCAGATCGCGGAAGGTACTCTGGGCGGCGGTGACGATAGCTCGGTTCTCCTCAAACGAACCGGCCACGTCCAACAACCCGAACAAAACCCGCTCCGCGGTGACACGCACGAAATCGTAGAAGTCTCCACCCTGCCGCTGACCGTAGTACACGGCAGCGACTTCGGCATCGCGCAGTTCGGGAACCTCGGCGTGAACCGGTTCTTCGGGCAGAGGAGGCTTGCGAAGTTTGAGCAGAGATCGCATGTTGATGGCAGACGGTAGCACAGCGGCAGCGGATGTGACTACTGTTTTCGCGCGAACCGCCTCCCGTTGTCGTAAGGTTTTTTGTCCCGCTTCCCCGGTGCTGTAAAGAAAAAAACCGGCCTCAAGAATAACCACAAAGGACACAGAGAATCACAGAGGAAATCTGGCTTTCATGCTGGCCGCGTTCCTGGCCTCTGTGCTCCTCTGTGCGCTCGCAAGCCATCCCTAATTTCCGTATTTGCCGGCCAGGTACTTGGCAATTTCACCCTGCAGCTGACCGTAGTCGGAGTGAATGGTGGCGCGCATGGCGGCCTCGGTGGAATTGCCTTCCGCCAGCCGCTGCAGGATCCGCTGCAGCTCGCTCATGCCATAGGTGTCCTGGATAAACTGCACCGCGGCGAGAGATTCGTCGTAAGCCAAAACTGCTTCCATGGACGAAAAGCGCATGAAGCTGCCCTCGAGTGCGTTCAGCGGAATCTCGCGCTGCGCCTGAAAGAGCTCCGAAAGCCGGCGTCCGTTGGACAACGCTTTGGGCTCCACGGCCTGCGCGATCCCTTCATGCAGCCACTGCGGACATCTTCCCCCGGAGATTTGATTGATAAAAGAATGCGCCAGTTCGTGCTTGAGCACGCGCGCCAACTCAGGAGTGACTGAGTTCACGCCCTCGACCGGGATGCGGAGCTTGCCATCATTGATGGCCCCACTCCAGGAGGGAGCCTGGGTGACATCGAAGAAGGCCTGGCCGGTGTAGAGGATGACAGGAATGCTGTTGCGCGGCGCCGCTCCCAGATCGCGCACCAGTTCGTCATAGTGGGATTCCAGGGTGGCGATCAGCTGCCGGCGAAAAGCCTCCGAGGTCTGCTGGCCCTCGTAGCGAAGCGTAAAGTGGCTGCTGGCGCGCTCGCTGAAGTCGGCCTCGGCGGCGGCATCGCGCTCCGCCTTGGCCAGCATCTGCTGCACCACCGGATCGGGGCGGAGTTCGAGGGCGCGTTTCCAGGTGCGGATGGCGTCACGAGTATGGTCTGCGGCAAACTGCGCGTACCCCAGCACGTCGAGAATGTCTGCCGACTCGGGCGTAATCCGCGAGGCGCACTCGGCATAGGGTAGAGCCTGCGCGGCATTGCCGGTGCGTACCAGCAGCGCAGCGTAGTAGTTCAGGATGGTCGAATTCGCGGAGTCGTAGCGCAACGCCGATTCGAAATAGGCGCGCGCTTTCGGGAAGTCGCTGTGCTCGAAGCTGTACTTGCCGGCGATGAAGTAGCCCGTGGCTCCCGCCGTGGGATCCGTCTCCAGAGCATGGAGGGCATCGTTATCTATGGCGCCGTCGTGAATGATTCTGTCGGAAAGCTGGTCTTCGCCCTTCAGGCTGCCTGCGGGCGCGAGGGCGGGCAGCGCCTCCTTCGAACCGCTGCCAGCGGATGCATATTCAGGCGGAACTCCACCCGTCTCAATGTGATCGACCGCTGATTTGGGAATGGCATAGGAGTCGTCGCCACGGTCGTACTCTACGTGCGAACCGTTCTCCCGCACGTGCTCGGCCCAGATGGCGCGGCCATTCTTCAGATGGATGACCTCGGCCGAGGCCGAAAGCGCGGCGCCAAGCGAAAGCAGAGCGACCGGCTTGAGCAAAGAAAAGATGACAGAGTCTCGCACTGTGGCGCATTCTAGATCAGCCCGGGTGTAGCTGCAGGTGACAAAGGTAATGTGGCGATTTCCTCTTCCGCAAACCGTGACGATGTCTTGGTTCGTGCTGTGGGGAGCCGTGAGCTGGGGCCAGATTTCCGTCGGGGCAGTGTCCGATACGAAGGCTGAGACGACTCCGGCGGGAAAGCTTTACTTGCAATTGCAGAACGTCGGGCTCGACAAGACGCGAGTCTTCCAGGTGCGTGGAGCCGCCATCGACCGGGGGCCGCTTCACATCTCGCTGGACGATGGCACCATCGCCTTTACCGAAGATGTTGCCGGCCATGTCACCGGCGCTTTCTTCGAGGGAGAAGGCGAAGTGCTGGTCATGCCGCCCGACGAAGTGGAACGCGCTTCGCTGGCCTTATTCACCGGCGCCGCGATCCTGGAAGAAAAGTTCATCACCGCTTACTTCCGCTTCGATGACGACACTTACGAGGAACTGAGACCACTGCTGCGGCCGGCCGAGAGCGCGCCGGAATTTGTGTTCCAGTGGAACGAGACGGCGCGCAACCTGGCCACGCTCGACGCTTTTCGCCTGTTCTTGTCCTTCACGCGCTTCCTGCCCGCAGGCGGGGACATGACAGCCTCGCCGCCGCAAGCAGGCGAGAAGAACAATCGGCTTCTCCATGCTCGCGTGCAGGGGCGCGATCTCGGAGCCTTCGACGTGTATTACGACTCCATGGGATCGGAGCAGATTCGGGTTGGAGGATTCGCCAACGTAAAAGGAGAGACCTTCTACGATCTCTGGCTGGCGTTCTCGACCCGGCAGCATGAGAAGGCGCAGATGGCGAGTGGGATGGAAGAGGACCCCACTTCGGAAGGGTTGCGGGTCTCCAGCTACAAGCTGAAAACCGAAATCAATCTGCCTGCCCACTTGAAAGGCGAAGCCTTGCTTCAGGCCGAGGTACTGCAGGGCGGTCAGCGGGCCCTGGTATTCGAATTGTCGAGGTTCCTGCAGATCGAGCGGGTTGAGGCAGACGGCCAAGCCGTGCAATTCGTGCAGAATCCCGCTCTCGAGGGCACGCAACTTGATCGCCGCGGCAATGATCTAGTGGCCCTGGTGTTCCCCCGCCCCCTGCAGGCAGGAGAGCACATGCAGTTAAGGTTTGTGTATCGCGGCGATGTGCTCTCCGAAGCCGGCAGCGGTCTGCTGTACGTGGGCGCGCGCGGCACCTGGTATCCCAACCGCGGGCGTACGATGTCGAACTTCGACCTGGAATTTCAATATCCTGAAGGCTGGACGCTGGTAGCAACGGGGAAGCGGGTTCCCACTACAGCAGGAAAGACAACCCCGCCAGGAACGCAAAGCGCTCATTGGGTTTCTGAGCGTCCCATTCCGCTGGCGGGATTCAATCTCGGCAAATATGCGCGGGCCCTGAGCCATGCGGGAAACGTTCCGGTCGAGATTTATGCCGCATCCGGCCTGGAGCGCAGTTTTTCGCAACCGGCCGCAACCATGCTTCCGCCGCCGCGCCTGAGTCCTCACGGTATCGACCCGCCGGCTGGGGTGGCGCAGCCACCCGCTCCTTCGCCGGCGCGCAACGCGCAGGCGGTGGCCGATGAATCGGCGCGCGCGGTCGATTTTTTTGCCCGCCAATTCGGCCCTTTTCCGTACGGCAGCCTGACCATATCGCAGATACCCGGCGAGCTCAGCCAGGGATGGCCCGGGCTCATCTATCTTTCCGGCCTCGCCTTTCTCACGCCGGAGGAGAAAGGGCGTTTGAACATGAGCCCGGTCCAGGAAACCCGGACGCGGCAACTGATGGCTCACGAAGCCGCGCACCAGTGGTGGGGCGATTTGATCAACTGGAGGTCCTATCACGACCAGTGGCTGATGGAGGCCCTGTCCGAATACAGTTCGCTGATGTTGCTGGAGTCCGAAAGCCCAAACTCGTTTCGCGAGTTGATGGACCAGTATCGCGAAGACCTGCTGAAGAAAAATAAAGACGGCAGTCCACTGATGGACGCCGGCCCCGTGACTCTGGGGATCCGCCTTTCCAGCTCGCGTTTTCCTCTGGGATATGAAGGCATCAGCTATGAGCGCGGCGCCTGGCTCTTTCACATCCTGCGCAGCATGATGCGGGACGGCGAGCGCGCCCCCGGCCCGCCCGCCAAGGCTGGCGCGACTGAGCCCTTTATTCGCGCCCTGCGCAAGATACTTGATCGCTACGCCGGCAAATCGATCACGACAGCAGAGTTTCTGCGCGTGTGCGAAGAGGAGCTTCCCCCATCGCTCTGGTACGAAGGACACAAGTCGCTCGCCTGGTTTTACCAGGGCTGGATCAATGGCACCGCCATTCCGCGCCTGGAGTTGCATGGAGTGAAATATGCGGATAGCGCCAGTTCGACCGTCATCAGCGGGACGATTCTACAAAAGGATGCTCCCAACGACCTGGTCACTTCGGTACCCGTCTACGCCACTGCGGGCGGGAAGAATGTGCTGATCGGGCGCGTGTTTGCCGACGGAGCTGAAACCGGATTCCGGCTGAAGGCTGCGGCGGGAGCACGAAAGGCCGTACTCGATCCGAACCATACCGTGTTGGCGCGAATCCAGTAGGTCCGGCTTCCTCAGGAATTCCAGCCTTGGGAATCTTTCCCGAGCATTTTGCCCGCGGATTCCCAAAATGATGCCCGCTCCGAAAGTACCTCGCGACGGTGTGCTTTGAACCCCAAAGACAAGCGCGTTTTTTGAAGCAAATTGCAAGGCGATCTCGTGGAAGAGGACGTGCAAGCACAAATGTTTGGGCGCTACCACAGCGCGGCTCTATGCAACAGCAGATCGTCACCAACCCGGAGCCCGGCATCAGGCAGCGGGGTGAGCTTTCGCTGGGTACGATCTTATTGGTGGAAGATGAAGATTTTGTGCGCAACGTCACCTGCAAAATCTTGCGCGTTGCCGGTTACGAAGTGTTCGCAACCCGCACGGTCGAGGAGGCGGCGAAAGTATTCATCGAGCAATCCTCCAGCATCGCCCTGCTGCTGGCGGACATCGTGCTTCCGAAGCGCAGCGGAAGCGACCTGGCGCGCGAACTGCGAGCCCTGCGACCGGACTTGAAGGTGATGCTGATCTCTGGCTACCCGCGGGCGCAGGTGGGAGCGCTCCTGCCCCCGGACAGTGACTTTTCTTACCTGGAAAAACCGTTTTCGGCGGAAACCCTGGTAAAGGAAATCTCCCGCGTTCTGCGGGGCGCGCCGCAGCCGTTGCGATCGCTGCTGAGGGCTGATCTCAGAAGGGCATTCTGAGGGTCTGGCCGGAACCTGGACAAAGTGGGTGAACTAAGAACGGGGAGCGCACGGCGATAGCTCAGGGTTGTGAAAAGGGCTTGCCCGGGCTGGGCTTGGCATGGGCTGCCGGCGCCGATTGCGCCAGCACCACCACATCGACGCGACGGTTGAGGGCTCGCCCCGCGTCGGTCTGGTTGTCCGCGATGGGATGATATTCGGCATAGCCCGCCGCGGAAAGCATCTCGGGAGAAAAATTGTATTTGGTGATCAACATACGGATCATTTCGGTGGATCGCGCAGTCGAGAGTTCCCAATTGGAGGTGAACTGGGAATTGTGAATGGGAAGGTTGTCGGTGTGGCCTTCGACCCGTATCCGATAATTACCCTGGAGGAGAATGCCTGCCATGCGGCTGAAGGCGGGCTGAGCGCCGGGCTTGATTCCCGCCGAACCGCTGTCAAAGAAGCCAACCTCGCGCAGGCTCACCACCAGGCCGTCCGGACCCTGCCGCAAGGCCACTTCACCGCGGGTAATTTCCGCCGCTAAGGCTTTCTCCAGGTCACTTTGCAGTTCGTTCAGAGCGGGATTCTTGGGCGTGCTTTCCGGTGGCTGCCGAGCGGACGGGATTTTGTTCTCGGCCGGCGCGGGCGGCTTGGTGTTCGGTGCCGATGCTGGCAGAGTATTGTTCGCTACCGGTGCGGGCAGCTGGCCTGTGGCGCGCAGTTGCTCGACTCCACCCGGATAAGCACCCATCTGCTGAAACGCCACCTGAATAGCGGCAGAGAGCTGGGTTACTTTCTTGCGGTCGACCTGCGCGGTCGAGTACATCACGACGAAAAAGGCAAACAGCAAGGTGATGAAGTCCGCATAGGACACCAGCCAGCGTTCGTGCGTGGCGCGAGCCCGGTATTTCCATCTCTTCTTGCTTTTCACGGTGAAGACTCCACGCTTTCTGTCTCTGTTTCCGATGGCTGGGCTTCCGGTCCCAGCTCAGCCTTGCTCTCCGTCAAAAACGCCATCAGCTTGTTTTCGAGCATGCGGGGATTCATCCCTTCCTGGATGGAGACCACCCCTTCGAGGGTCATCTCGCGCACGATCTGCTCCTCGCGGATGCGAATGCGAAGCTTGCCGGCGGAAGGCAGGAATACCAGGTTGGCGGCACCCACCCCATACACCGTAGCCACAAATGCCACCGCGATTCCACGGCCCACTTCGTCAATCTTGTCCAGATGCTGCATGACCTGAATCAAGCCCAGAACTGCGCCAATGATGCCAATGGTAGGAGAGAATCCGCCGGCCGATTCGAATACCTGGGGGATTTTTTCTTCCCGTTCCGCCTTGGCCTCCATTTCGAGTTCCATCAACTTGCGGAGTTCCCTGGGTTCCATGCCGTCCACCGCCAGCATCAGCCCTTTTTGCATGAATGGGTCCGTGATTCGCGGCAGCTCAGGATCGAGGGAAACGATGCCCTGGCGGCGGGCTTGTTTGGCGAACTTTACCAGTTCCTGGACAAGTTCCTGGGATTGCAGATCCGGTTGAAAAAAAACGTGCGCCAGGCGGCGCACGGCGGTGAACACGACTCCCAGTGGAAACTGAATCAGGATCGCGCCCGCGGTTCCACCGAACACGATCATGGCGGCGGTAGGCTGCAGGATCTGGGAAAGGCGCCCTCCTTCCAGCAGAAGCCCGCCGACAATTCCGCCCACACCCAGAACAACGCCGCTCCAACTGGCCTTGTCCACGGGAGCCTACCCCCTTTGCTCTTCGGATTCTTCCAGGGATTCATGCTGCAGGCCGAGCTCTGCTGGGCCAGAGCCCGCAAGCAGGATATTCGCCTGCAAGAGTGAGCGGCGGAACTCCACCACGCGTTGGCGCACCTCGGCTGGGCTTTCCCGCACCAGCAGCTTCTCTCCGTTGAGGAGGGTGATCAGCGTATCCGGCGACTCCTCGACATACTTGATGAGGTCTGAGTTGACCGTGAGGGGCTGGTTGTTGAGGCGAGTGAGCAGAATCATCCTGCTTCCTTTCGGGATTGCAATCTCGGGGGCGAGGCTTTTGTGTCTTACATCGTCTGTCTCGGGCCTTCGATTACTCCGGTCGCAGAATTGAGCGCGTTACCGAGGTACCGGAGATCAGTGGCGCGCCCCGGCTAAAGCCGCCAGTGAATCTGTCGATGTGAGCTGTGAAAGCAGGAAGGTTCCGAAGTCAGGAACAGGGACAGGATCTCCGGTGAATCGGGAGAGCCGGCTCCAGCAAACGCAACCACTCAACAAAAGGAGCACCTAGATGCCACTCGGTATTCTCAACAATATCCCCTCGATCGCCGCGGAGAATTCGTTGACACTGACCAGCAGCGCGTTGAACTCTACCCTGGCGCAGCTGTCTTCAGGGTCGCGCATCAACACCGGCGCCGACGATGCTGCCGGCCTGGCCATCGCCAATGGACTGCAAGCCAACATCACGGCGCTTACGCAATCGGTGAGCAATGCCAACAACGGCGTAGGCGAATTGCAACTCGCAGACGGCGCGCTCGCCCAGGTCACCAACCTTCTGAACCGTGCCATCACTCTGGCCACCGAATCGGCCACCGGCACGGTATCCAATCCGCAGCGCACCGCGCTGCAGGCTGAGTATGCGTCGATCCTGGCGGAAATCAACCGCATCGGCGGCAGCACCACTTACAACGGCCAGGCAGTGTTCGCCGGCGGCTCCTCGCCAAACCTGAACGCGCAGGACAGCCCCGCCAGCGCAGGCCTCGGTGGCGTGCTGACGGCGGGTACCGCGCTGACCACCAACGCCGTGACCACCGTCTCCGCGGGCGGCATCACCTTCACCTACAATGCGCCGGCTGGAGCTGCGAACCCCAACGTCAGCATCAGTGGTGGCACCGCGCTGACCACGGGCACGGTGCTGGCGGCTTCCGGCACCTTGACGGTTGTGCACGGCGGCGCGACCACTACGTTTGCCACGGGCGCCGGCAATACAGCGACGCTCGGAGACCTGATCACCGCCATCAATAACGATGCCACCACGGTCGGCACCGGTGGCGCTGGTACGGGCACCATTACCGTCGCGGGCGCTGCCGCCGGCTTGCACGCGGCGCTGGTGAACGGTCAATTGCAAATCACCGATACTGGCGGGAATAACAACTTGACTGTCACTGGTTTTGCCGCGGTTCTTGGCGCAGGCACTACCAGCTTCAATCACTCCACTGCCCC